>JACCDH010536228.1_pt1 | contig 14354 bp, 9 predicted proteins | sample 7442481 | NCBI WGS metagenome assembly JACCDH01 (sample SAMN15323433, study PRJNA562643) | freshwater metagenome | isolation source: river surface water | place: USA:Blue River Watershed | collected 2017-08-15
AGGTCTTCAACATGGGGCACCGCATGGAAGTGTATGTTTCATCTGAACATGCTCAATCAATTATTGAAATCTCAAAATCATTCAACATCGATGCCCAAATTGTTGGTCGCGTTGAAGCAAATGATGGCAAGAAACTAACGATTGAATCAGTTTACGGTACGTTTGAATATTAAAGAATTTTATTAGGTCGATTTTGCCGTAGGGACAAGTCGCGACTTGTCCGTGCAAGTGCAAATAATCGGACAAAAAAATAATGTTATGAGTGATTTATTATCGAAGTTAGAAGCTATCCATTACCGTTTTGTTGAAGTTGGAAAACAAATCGTTGATCCAGATATTATATCGGATATGGAACGCTACGTGAAATTAAATCGCGAATACAAAGACCTTGAAGAATTAGACACTGTCTATAAAGAATATGCCAATGTTTTGGGAAATTTAAAAAGTGCCAAATCATTGCTTGAAACCGAAACCGATCCTGAAATGCGCGAAATGGCAAAGATGGAAATCGATGAATTGGAGCAAAAACGTCCACAAATGGAAGAAGACATTAAGATGATGTTGATTCCAAAAGATCCTGAAGATGATAAAAATGCGATCATGGAGCTTCGTGCAGGAACAGGTGGTGATGAAGCATGTATTTTTGTAGAAGATTGCTTTAGAATGTACACCATGTTCTTCAAAGAAATGGGTTGGCAATATGAAATTTTGAATTCTTCAGAGGGAACAGTAAAAGGATACAAAGAGATTTCAATGGAAATCATTGGAGCAGGATTATATGGAATGTTAAAGTTTGAATCTGGTGTTCACCGCGTTCAACGTGTTCCAGAAACTGAATCACAAGGACGTGTGCATACTTCCGCTATTACGGTTGCCGTTTTACCTGAAGCTGAAGAAGTGGATTTTGAGCTTGACATGAACGATGTGCGCAAAGATACGTTCCGTGCGTCTGGAGCCGGTGGTCAGCACATTAACAAAACGGAATCTGCCATTCGTTTGACACACATTCCGACTGGAGTTGTTGTTGAATGTCAAGATGGACGTTCTCAACACAAGAACTTAGAAAAAGCAATTTCGGTACTCCGCTCTCGTTTGTACCAAGCAGAATTAGATCGCGTTCACAACGAACGTGCGGCGCACCGTAAAACGTTAGTTTCAACGGGTGACCGTTCAGCGAAAATTAGAACCTATAATTATCCACAAGGTCGAATTACCGATCACCGCATCAACAAAACAATTTACAATTTGAGTGCATTCATGAATGGCGATATGCGTGAAATGATTGACGCATTGAAGGTTGCTGAGAATGCTGAAAAATTGAAAGGTCAGGAGAATAATTAATTTTAACTTGATTCTTTTGTCGAGCAGATGATTCGATTTTAACCTTTTTGTCATCTATTTAAACCTTTTAACAACTTTTAATGTTACTTATCTAAGTCGGCTGACGATATTTGCAGCCATAATACAACTTAGATGAAAAATTACATCCTATTTACCCTTCTTTTTGTTTGCTTCGAAGCTTTTTCGCAAGAGAAATACACCATAAGTGGTACAATTGCTGACTCGACAAAAGGAGAAGAAATAATCAACGCAAAAGTTACCGTTAAAGGTCTTGGTCAAGGAACATTTTCCAATGAATACGGGTTTTATTCCATCACCTTACCCAAAGGAAATTATACTTTAATTTACTCTTCAGCAGGTTATGACCCAAAAGAAATCCCAGTAGAACTGAACCAAAACATTGTTATCAATCAGCGTATTAGCTCATTAGCAGACAAAGTTCACCAAATAGCGGAAGTGAAAGTAACCGCAAAAAAAGAAGATCAAAATATCACTGACCCAATCATGGGCGTTGAACGTTTGAATACGGCTGCTGTTGCTAAAATTCCTGTTCTACTTGGTGAAAAGGACATTGTTAAATCAATGCAATTATTACCAGGGGTAAAAAGCGCTGGAGAAGGAAATGCTGGATTCTATGTCCGTGGTGGAGCTGCTGATCAAAACTTAATTTTATTGGATGAAGCGCCTGTTTACAATGCCGCACATTTATTAGGATTTTTCTCCACATTCAATTCAGATGCGATCAAAGATGCTGTTTTGTATAAAGGAAATCAACCAGCAAATTTTGGTGGTCGTTTGAGTTCTGTTTTAGACATCAAAATGAACGAAGGAAATAACAAGCGTTACAACGTAAGTGGTGGTTTAGGAATTATTTCATCCCGTTTAAATGTTGAAGGGCCAATTGTTAAGGAAAAATCCTCTTTCTTAATTTCGGGTAGAAGAACTTACGTCGATATGTTCTTGCGTGCTTCTGACAAATTCAAGGACAATACACTTTATTTTTATGATTTAAATGCCAAAGTCAACTACCGAATCAATCAGAAAAACCGCGTTTTCCTTTCTGGGTATTTTGGAAGAGACAAACTAGGACTCGGGACAACCTTTGGGATTGATTGGGGAAATGCAACTGGAACAGCACGTTGGAATCACATCATCAATGAAAAGCTTTTTTCCAATACTTCTGTGATTTTTAGTTCCTACGATTACAAAATATCAATCAGTAGTTCCGATGTTGCTTTCGACATTAAATCATCGATCAAAGACATCAACCTAAAACAAGAATTTCAGTACTTCATAAATACGCGCAACAAACTTCGTTTCGGAATCAATGCAATCAATCACACCATTGTTCCAGGACAAATCGATGCAAATGCAGAATCAGGGATTAATCCACTGACATTGACACCAAACAAATCATTGGAAACTGCTGTGTTTGTTACAAACGATTTCAATGTCAATGAAAAACTAACCTTGAACTATGGTTTGCGTTTGAGTACTTTCTCTTTATTAGGCAATGGGCAAAACACTTATTCGTACGATTCAGATGGGGATGTGACAGACACAACAATTTACAAGAACAATTCGTTTGTTAAAACCTATCCAATTTTAGAACCCCGCATTTCGTTGAGTTATGTTTATTCGAAAACAGCTTCGTTTAAAGCAGCTTATGCACGCAATGCGCAGTATATTCATTTGGTTTCCAACACCACAACAAGTTCACCAACTGATTTATGGATTCCTTCAAGCTTGAATACGGCACCAGAAATCTGTGATCAAGTTTCAATTGGTTGGTTCAAGAATTTCAAGGAAAATGCATACGAAATGAACATTGAGACCTACTATAAATCGATGCAAAATCAAATCGATTACCGAAACGGAGCAAATCTTCAAGCAAATGAATTAATTGAAGGAGAATTGTTGTACGGAATTGGTCGTGCATACGGTTTAGAGTTCATTTTGAAAAAGAAAACGGGCAAATTTACAGGTTGGATTGGCTATACACTTTCGCGCACCGAGCGTAAAATTGATGGCATCAACGACAATAAGTGGTACGCCGCAAAACAAGACCGCACACATGATTTGTCGGTTGTTGGGATTTACGACATCACACCTAAATTGTCTGTTTCAGCTTTATTCATTTATTACACCGGAAATGCAGTTACTTTCCCTTCAGGAAAATACACAATCGATGGTCAAACGCAATTTTTATATACCGAACGAAACGGCTATCGAATGCCAGCATATCATCGACTAGATATTGGTGTGACTTGGTACCGAAAAAATACGGCGAAATTTGAAAGTAGCTGGAATTTCTCTTTGTACAATGTGTACGGACGTGAAAACGCCTACTCGATTACCTTCAGACAAAATGCAGACAATCCAGCCGTTACAGAAGCCGTTCAAACTTCATTGTTCCGTTGGGTTCCTTCGATTACTTACAACTTTAAATTCAAATAGTATGAAGATCAAATTACTTCTTAAAATAGCTTTGATTGCGCTTTTAATTGGCGGAATTAATACATCGTGTACAAAAGTCATTGATGTTGATTTGAATTCAAAAGATCCGCAATACGTAATTGAAGGATTTGTTACTTTGGGCGAGACCACGCATCGTGTGAGCATCACAAAATCATTGGATATCGATCAAGGAATTGCATTTCCAACTGTTGATAATGCTATTGTAACAATTACTGACGATTTAGGTACTTCCACTTCGTTAAATTTGGTTTCTCCAGGAATATACGAATGTGTCGGTTATGCTGTTAGCGAAGGAAGAACATACACTTTAAGCGTTAGTGTTGATGGAAAAGTCTTTGTTGCTTCAGGAAAAATGATGCAAAACATTCCGTTGAGTTCTGTCCAAACATTTGCTTTTGCTTTTGGTCCAGATACAGTTCATGCTGTAGTGCCGATGCGTCAAGATATTGGAGGCGTTAAGAACTTTTTTCAATTCAACTTATTTAATAATCACGAACGAATTATTGGCAATTTCATTCAATCAGATCAATACAACGATGGAAATATGATGATGGAACCAATTTTTGCCGATGGAATTGATTCAGGTGATACAATTGACGTGGTGATGTTTGGAATTGAAGAAACGGTGTATGATTATTTCTACACACTACAGCAAAACGAACAAGGAGCAACACCTGCGAATCCAACTTCGAATTTCTCTGGTGGATGCTTAGGATATTTCTCTGTTCGCACGAAAGATGTTGGACAGATTGTGATTCCTTAAAACCTCAGTTCGATTATTATTTTGAGTTCAGACCGCTTATAAATGGTTATATTCGACTAAAATGAAAGAGCAATAATCATTTATGGTGAATGAGTTTTAGGAAGAAAATAGTTCGTAATTTTGCGCTCACAAATTTTGTAGCATGACACGTCAAGAATTAGTTGCCCAAATTCGTTCGAAAAAATCATTTTTATGTGTTGGTTTAGATACCGATTTATCAAAAATTCCAGCGCATTTATTGGAAACGGAAGATCCGATTTTTGAATTCAACAAAGCAATTATTGACGCTACAAAAGATTTTTGTGTGGCCTATAAACCAAACATCGCGTTTTACGAATGTTATGGCCCAAAAGGTTGGGAGTCGTTGCAAAAGACAATTGATTACATCCCAAAAAACATCTTCACCATTGCCGATGCAAAACGCGGAGACATTGGTAATACTTCTAGTTATTACGCCAAAACATTTTTCGATTATTTGAAATGTGATTCTGTTACTGTTGCACCTTACATGGGTGAAGACAGCGTTACTCCATTCTTGGAATTCGAAAACAAATGGGTGATTTTGTTAGCCTTAACATCGAATAAAGGTGCTTTGGATTTTCAAATGATCAAAGACGAAAAAGGCGAAGAATTGTTCAAACATGTATTGCGTAAATCTGCAGAATGGGGAACAAAAGACAACTTAATGTATGTTGTTGGCGCTACGCGTGCTGAAGGAATTGGAGAAGTACGTAAGTTGGTTCCAGATCATTTCTTTTTAGTACCAGGAGTTGGCGCACAAGGTGGTTCATTGCAAGATGTTTCAAACTATGGTTGGAACGACGATTGTGGATTATTGGTGAATTCTTCTCGAGGAATCATTTACGCATCAAATGGTTTGGACTTCGCTGAACGTGCTGCTGAAGAAGCAAAAAAATTACAGGAAGAAATGGCTGCCATTTTACTTGAAAAAGGATTTTAATTCTGAATTAACATTTTTTTCCAACTCAAAATAAACTTCTTTCCATTTAAACTGTATTTTCAAAAACTGTTAATCAAACTCAGTTTATGAAGTACATCTCTCTTCTCTTTATTCTTAGTTGTGTTCTGAGCGCTTGTGGTCAAAATTCGCTTTCTACAAATTCAAACGATGTAATTGAAATTGCGCCAGTTGAGGTAAATAAAGATTCACTTCAAGAAGTCCGCATTAAATCAAAAGCCGAAGCAGCGAAAACTTATCTCAAAGCACATTCAACCTACAATCAACGCTACACCATTCTGATCGATATGCACATGAATTCTGGCAAGAAACGCTTGTTTGTGTATGATTTAGATTCCATGAAAGTCGTTAGTTCTGGACTTGTAGCTCATGGAAGTGGATCAAACACCGAATACCGTGACAGTTTGGTATTTAGCAATGTCCCAAATTCCTATTGTACTTCCATCGGGAAATATAAAATTGGTGCTTCGTACATCGGTAATTTTGGAAAATCCTACAAATTGCATGGTTTAGATGCGACCAACAACAAAGCCTTTGAACGCTTGGTGGTTTTGCACCGGTATTCGTGTGTTCCAGACATTGAACAACCTTATGAAATTTGCAATAGTTTGGGCTGTCCAATGGTTTCTGAGAATTATTTCCTAGAATTAGATAAATACATTGCTGCTTCAAGCAAACCCTTACTTTTAGAAATATTTTATTGAAATCTTGTCGTTTGAACCTGATCTTTTTTTTGGATTTTAATTTTTTTCATTTATATTTAATCCAATCAAAATGTTCTAAATGAAAGGAATAAGGTGGTTTCAACGATTTATGATTACGCTTCTCTTGGCTGTAAATGCCTTTGTTTTTATGTCGATGCGCGATGTGGCAATTGAGCAAAATCTAATTTATACCATTGCTCTTATAAGTTCAACGTTACTCTTTCTAACAGCAATTTCCTTTCTACAGAACTACCGCAAAAAGAAAACGATTCAAGATTCTCATTGATTCGGATTATTTAGTACCTTCACTTCCCTAAAAATTGGAAAAATGAAGGTTTTATTCGCAAGTATTTGTCTTTGTTTCAGCGCAGTTTCTTTTGCGCAATCAACGTTGACTCCCGAACTATTATGGCAATTGAAGCGTGTTTCTGGGGGAACAGTTTCTCCTGATGGACATTATTTATTGTACAGTCAACGCACGTTTGACATGGCCGCAAACAAGGGAAATACCGATCTTTTTGTGATTGATCTGCGCACAAACAAAAGCAAACAAATCACTGAAACTCTTTTTTCAGAATTCGAAGCGCAATGGGGAATCAACAATACAATTTGGTTCATGTCGACGGAAAAAGATGGCATGCAAATCTATTCGATGCAAGCCGACGGAAGTATGAAAACTCAGCGTTCGTCGTTTAAAGACATTGAACTTGAAGGATTCAAAATTGCTCCGAATGAAAGTTCTTTGATTGCCATTGAAGCTGTTAAAATGCGTCAAACAGTGAATGATAAATATCCAGATCTTCCAAAAGCAAATGCTCGCATTGAAGACGATTTGATGTACCGTCATTGGGATCATTACGATGATTACAACCGTAGACATTTATTTGTCCATACGATTTCCGCATCAAAAGAAATTTCAGCAACAGGAACCGATGTTTTATATGGCGAAATTTACGATGGAATTCTACCACCTCACGGCGGGACAGAGCAATTTTGTTACTCAAACGACTCGAAAAAAATCATTTATACTTCCAAAAAATTACAAGGAAAAGAATTTGCTCAAAGTACGAACAGTGAATTGTACGAATATACGATTGAAACAAAAGAAACACGCAAATTAACAGAAGGATATAAGGGATACGACAACAACCCAGCATTCTCTTCTATGAATCAATTGGCTTGGTTGAGTATGGCGCGCAATGGTTTTGAAGCAGACAAAAATGACATCATTGTTCGCGACAATTCTGGTAACGACAAAAACCTAACAAAATCAATCGACCTATCTGTTACAGATTTCGCTTGGCATCCATCTGGAAAACGCATTTACTTCTTAGCTGCCATTAAAGGAACAGTTCAATTATTTGATTTAGATGTTGCAACAGGAGCATACAAACAACTCACAGAAGGTCAAAATGACTATTTGAGCATTTCGATTTTTGGTGATTTCATTTATGCTGGACGTCAATCGATGGTTGCGCCAACTGATTTATATGAAATCAATGTGAAAAAAGGAAAAGTGGTTCAATTAACCGAAGCTAACAAAGAGATCCTTTCGAAATTGACAATGCCAAAAGTTGAGGAACGTTGGGTTGAAACAACAGATGGCAAGAAAATGTTGGTTTGGATGGTTTATCCACCTAATTTCGATGCGACAAAAAAATATCCTGCTTTGTTGTATTGTCAGGGCGGACCGCAAAGTCCTGTAAGTCAATTTTTCTCCTATCGTTGGAACCTGGCTTTGATGGCTTCAAATGGCTATATTGTTGTTGCACCAAATCGTTGTGGTTTACCAGGTTTTGGACAAGAATGGAACGATGCCATTTCGCAAGATTGGGGAGGACAAGCAATGAAAGATTATTTAGTTGCAATTGACAATGCATCCCAAGAACCGTATGTTGATGAAACGCGATTAGGAGCAGTTGGTGCATCTTACGGAGGATATTCCGTTTATATGTTGGCAGGAATTCATGAAAATCGCTTTAAAACCTTCATTGCTCATTGCGGTTTGTTTAACCTTGAAAGTTGGTATGGAACAACGGAAGAACTGTTCTTTGCAAATTGGGATCACGGTGGTCCTTATTGGTTGGATGCAAACAGAGAAAACTACAAAAAGAACAGTCCACATAACTACGTAAACAATTGGAATACACCAATTTTAGTCATTCACGGCGGTATGGATTTCCGTGTTCCAGAAAGCGAAGGAATGCAAGCGTTTCAAGCAGCACAATTAAAAGGATTGAAAAGTAAGTACTTGTATTTCCCAACTGAGAGTCATTGGGTTCAAAGTCCGCAAAACAGTTTAGTTTGGCAACGCGAGTTTTTTGAATGGTTAAAAGAAGACTTGAAACCTTAGAAAATTTGCCATCTCTTTTAATTTCATTACTTTTGTTGCCTTGTTTGGAATAAATTCAGAAAAATAATGTGGAATAGAGTCGCCAATTTTATCCTTAAAAACCGTTTTTTCATTTTAGGAGTGATTACGCTTCTGACTGTGTATTATGGCTATTATGCTGTTACAAGTCTGCGAATGGAGAACAAGTATGGGATTATTTTACCGAAAGATTCACCAACGACACGCAACTATAAGTTATTCAAAGAACGCTTTGGCGAAGACGGAGGAACGTTGGTTCTTGCTATTCAAACAGACTCTTTATACACCAAAGAAAACTTTCTGAAATGGAAGGAATTAGGAGATTCTATTCTTCAATTTGACGGTGTAGAATCAATTATTTCTGAGGCAACACTATTCACTTTACACAACAACAAGGCAGGCAAAAAATTTGATATTCAACGCATTTTCTCGGATATCAATTACAACGAAAAATCGATTGACTCTATTCGAAGAGAAATTAAAAACAATCCACTGTACAATAATATGTTATACAACGATTCCACCCATGTTTCGTTGATGATGATTGGTTTGGATGAAAAATACTTATCGGATAATAAAAAATCGAAAGTCGTTTTTGACATTCAAAACCTAGCTGGAACCTATTCGAAACAATTTGGCACAATGCGTTGGGCCGGACTCCCATATTTGCGAGTAGTTTTAGCAAAACGTATTCAAAAAGAAATGTATGTCTTTATTGGACTTTCAATGCTTGTGAGTTCTTTATTAATGTATTTCTTCTTCCGTTCGTTCAGAGCTGTTTTAATATGTATGACCGTTGTTGGTGTCTCTGTAATATGGGCGCTTGGAACAATCGGTACAATGGGATATACCGTTTCGATTATGATGGCTTTGATTCCGCCACTCATGATTGTAATCGGAATTCCGAATTGTATTTACCTCTATAATAAGTACCATCAAGAATACAGGCATCACGGTAATAAAATGAAAGCCTTGCACCGTGTAGTAAGTAAAACTGGAATCGCTATGTTCTTGACTAACGTTACAACTGCGCTTGGTTTCATTACTTTCCTTTTCACAAATTCTGAAAAATTCTTTGAATTTGGTGTGATTTCTTCGATTAACATCATGTTGTGTTATGTTGTTTCATTAGCACTTGTGCCTATTTTTGCTTCCTTCTTAAAGAATCCACCAGAGCGACACCTAAAACACTTAGACCGTAAATTAGCGACAGGTTTCTTAGAAAAATTAGTCTTTATAACTGCTCACAGACGCGGATTGGTATACTTTTTCACCATCGCTCTGACAACAGTTGCTGCACTAGGAATGTTCAAAATGAAAGTTACTGGAAACATTACGGGAGATTTACCTGCTAATGATCCAATCTTGAAAGACATTCATTTTATGGAAAAAAACTTCGGTGGAGCAGTTCCTTTTGAAGTAATGATTGACTACAAGGAAAAAGGAAGATTGTTTGGAAAAAACACACTTAGCAAAGTTGAAGAAGTTCAAAACATGATGGCCAACGATTCCTTGTTCGCAAAATCAATATCTATTGTAGATTTTGTAAAAGTCGTGAACATGGCCTACTACGACAATAATCCTGAACGTTACACCATTATATCAAATCGAGATAAAGGTCGACTTGCACGTTACTTGGATAACTTCAGTATGACCAACAATAATTCAGCCTTTTCGATTAAAGAATTGGTGGATACAACTCATTTCATTTTACGTGTTCGAACACAAATGAAAGATATTGGTTCTTATCAGGTTTCAGATCAAGTTGCAAAAGTTAAAGCAAACATTGATAGCATCATGAATCCTGACAGAAAGGATATTGAGCGTTTATTTAAGAAGGTTGAAGCTGGGAAAAAAGTATACATTGATTCCTTGTTTGAAAATTACTCGAACATCTACAACGGAGTAACGGCGTTGATTTCAAAAGGCAATTCAGACCTCCAATATAAGTTTGATACTGACACTGAATTACTTAAAACTTATTATTCAAAACCAACGTTTGTAAAAACGCTGCGTGAAGCAATAGATAATGAGTATTATGATGTGACATTAACCGGTACATCCGTTGTTGCCTCTGAAGGAACGCAATATTTAGTAAACAATTTATTGTCTAGTATCGTATTTGCCATTATTTCAATTGCCATTTTAATGAGTTTCTTGTTCTCTTCATTTAGAATGGTAGTTGTGTCAATGATCCCGAATATCATTCCGATGATTGTTACAGCGGGAATCATGGGTTGGTTCAACATTCCCTTAAAGCCTTCAACCTTGTTGATTTTCTCAATTGCATTAGGAATTACCGTCGATAACACCATCCACTTCTTGGCCAAATACCGTCAAGAATTGAAACAGAAAAAATGGGATTTAAAAGATTGTGTTGCGATGTCAATTCGTGAAACTGGGTTGAGTATTATCTACACATCGGTTATTTTGTTCTTTGGTTTCATTGTATTTATTTTCTCTGATTTTGGAGGAACGCAAGCTCTTGGCTATTTATCGGCAATTACTTATTTCGTGGCACTGTTTACCAATTTAATTTTACTTCCATGTTTATTATTGTCATTGGAAAGAAGATTAACAACCAAATCATTCGAGGAACCCTATTTCGATGCGTACGCTGAGGAATCTGAATTGGATTGGTCAGATTTACAATTAATTTCAGAAGATGGCACTAGTGTTTCTGATGAAAATGTAGATCCTACCCCAAATGAAGAATCTCCAGAAAAGGAATAGTATTCATTTTGATTCATACACTACCACTATGAAAGGAATTATTTTAGCAGGAGGATCTGGTACTCGATTACATCCTCTAACATTGGCTGTATCCAAACAGTTAATGCCGATTTATGATAAGCCGATGATTTATTATCCGCTATCAATTTTAATGAGCGCTGGAATCAAAGAAATTCTGATTATTTCAACTCCTCACGATTTACCGCATTTTGAGAAATTATTAGGCGATGGAAAATCATTGGGTTGTTCGTTTTCATACGCCGTTCAAGAAATTCCAAACGGTCTTGCTCAAGCATTCGTAATTGGTGAAGAATTCATTGGAAACGATAAAGTTGCGCTAGTTTTAGGAGATAACATTTTCTATGGAGTTGGAATGGATAACTTGCTCAAAGAAAATAATAATCCTGACGGTGGCGTTGTTTATGCGTATCACGTAAGTGATCCTGAACGATACGGTGTTGTTGAATTTGATGCTGACATGAATGTAGTGTCTATTGAAGAAAAACCAAAACAACCGAAGTCAAATTATGCCGTACCAGGACTTTATTTTTACGATAATTCAGTCGTGGAAATAGCAAAAAACTTACAGCCTTCAGCACGCGGTGAATATGAAATCACAGACGTGAACGCTGAATATCTTCGCAGAGGAAAATTAAAAGTTGCGGTTTTAGACCGTGGAACAGCCTGGTTGGATACAGGAACATTTACTTCTTTGATGCAAGCGGGACAATTTGTTCAGGTAATTGAAGAGCGTCAAGGCTTGAAAATTGGCTGTATCGAAGAAGTTGCTTATCGCAATGGTTTTATTTCTAATGATCAATTGAAACAAATTGCCGAACCACTTGTTAAAAGTGGATACGGAACGTATTTAATGAATTTGATCAAAAACTAATGCAAGAATTAGCTGTTTATACCACCCTTCTTGAAGATGAAATCACACGACTAGATTTCCCTAAAACACCATCCAATTTGTATGATCCTTTACGTTATTTCATGCAATTGGGAGGAAAACGTATGCGACCAATTCTAACTTTTTTAGGTGCAGAATTGTTCGGACTGAAAAAAGAAGCGGTAATTCATGCAGCCCTTTCCGTTGAAGTATTTCACAATTTCACCTTGATTCATGACGATATCATGGATGAAGCGCCTTTGAGAAGAGCGAAAGAAACGGTCCATACAAAATGGAATCAAAATATTGCAATCCTTTCTGGAGATGTTTTGTTTGTTAAAGCATTTCAGTTGTTAGCAAAACAAGACCCAAAACACCTTGCTGATTTATTGAATGTATTCAATCGCACTGCCCAAGAAGTGTGTGAAGGTCAGCAAATGGACATGGATTTTGAATCGCGTTCAAATGTTACAATCGATGAATACATTGAAATGATTCGCTTGAAAACTTCTGTTTTGCTTGGATGCGCCCTTGAACTTGGAGCTATCGTTGCAGAGGCCTCTTTGGACGACCGTCAACATTTGTACGATTTTGGTCAACACCTTGGAATTGCTTTCCAGATTCAAGACGATATCCTTGATTTATATGCCGATCCAGAAAAATTTGGAAAACAAGTTGGTGGAGATGTCATTGCCAATAAAAAAACACTATTAAATCTTAAAGCACGAGAATTAGCAAATGCTGTTCAAGTGGAACAATTAAATCGATTGGAAACTGAACAAGATTTAATTCTCAAAGTTGCTCAAACAAGAGATTTATTTTCCGATATTGGTGCTCGGATTGCATGTGAAATTGAAATGCAGAAACATTACGACTTCGCTATGAACTCCTTGAAACAAATCAATGTTGCTGATAAAAACAAACAAAGTTTAATTGCTTTAGCCGATTTCTTGATGCAGCGTGAAAACTAATCGCGTGAATGAAATTACTTCAACTTTTCTTTTTTAGCTTCTTTATTGTTCAATGTTTCGGCCAACTTTCTGGTGAAGAATTACGTGGTGGAAATGGTGAAGGTCGCGACTGGTGGAACCTCGAACATTACGATTTATCTGTCAATTTTGATATTACCAACAAACAGATTAGCGGTAAGAATATCATCACTTTTCGCACAACAAAAGAAGTTGTAAATCCTGTTTTTCAAATCGACTTACAAGAACCAATGCTCTTGGATAGTCTTGTGGTGATTGAAAAAGAAATGGTTGTTAAGCAACTTATTCCAAGCGAATTCCGAAAACAAAACACGTACTTGATTCCCTTGAATGATTGTATTTTCAAAGAAACTTCACAGTACCGCGTCATTGCCTTTTTCCACGGTTCTCCTCGTGTTGCCAAAAATGCACCTTGGGATGGCGGAATCATTTGGAAAAAAGACGAAAACAAAAAAGATTGGGTCAGTATTGCCTGTCAAGGATTGGGTGCTAGTGTTTGGTTTCCATGTAAAGACACACAATCAGACGAACCCGAACAAGGAGTTGAAACACATTTTACCTGTCCTTCTGATTTAGTATGCGTCAGCAATGGACGTTTAACTTCAACCGAGAAAAACGAAGGAAATACCACAACCTATTCGTGGAAAGTTGTCAATCCAATTAATAATTATTGCATCATTCCTTACATCGGCGATTATGTTTCTTGGAAAGATCCCTTTCAAGGAGAAAAAGGCGAATTAGATGTTGAATATTGGGTGTTGCGTTCCAATGAAGAAAAAGCACGTGAGCAATTCAAAGATGTTCATTTGACGCTTAAAGCTTTTGAATATTGGTTTGGACCTTATCCTTTTTATGAAGATGGTTATAAATTGGTTGAATCACCTTATCTAGGAATGGAACACCAGAGTGCTGTGGCTTATGGAAATAAATACAAGAAGGGTTATTTAGGAAGCGATTTAAGTGGATCAGGTCAAGGATTGTGGTGGGATTACATCATCGTGCATGAAACAGGACACGAATGGTTTGGGAATAATATTACAACAGCAGATATCGCTGACATGTGGGTACACGAAGGATTTACAACCTACAGTGAAACCTTATTTGTAG
>JACCDH010392143.1_pt1 | contig 14350 bp, 11 predicted proteins | sample 7442481 | NCBI WGS metagenome assembly JACCDH01 (sample SAMN15323433, study PRJNA562643) | freshwater metagenome | isolation source: river surface water | place: USA:Blue River Watershed | collected 2017-08-15
GTTGCCTGGGTGAGCATGTTCAAATATCAGGAGAACCCGCTTTGCCTGATCATGCTTAGCAAAAGCAGCCAGGGTTAAATAGAGGTATCCCTGCTTGAGATCTTGCTCAATAATGTCGCCAGTTGCATATAAAGAACCTAAGGTAAATGCAGCCTGCCTACTACCCTCCTCCGCACCTTTTTTTAACAAGGCAATACCTTTTTCGCGATTTGGGACTACACCGTGCGCTACACCTGTACCCAGAATGTAAATATTGCCTAAATTACAGTAGGCATCTAGCACTTCTTCTTTGATTGCTTTTTCATAGTACTCGACGGCAGTTTTGTAATCTTGCTTAACATCACCCATGCCGCGCTCAAACATTAAGCCCACATTAAAGTGCGCATAACCATTACCCAAACTACTATTTGAGTTCTGTAATGTAAATAGCGTATTAATTTGCTCGGGGTTTAGGCGGCCATCAAAACACATCTTAGTTAATGCATAAAGTGCATCTTCGCTAGCGCGATCTTTAGCGAGGCCATAAAAGATATCAAATGCAGCAGAATAACTTCCGCGCTCGATATTTAGTTGCCCCAAATCAAGGCGTGATTGATCGTCATACATATTTGTCTTAGTCCCTATAGAACCCTGAGATTCTTATTGTTAGAAATTATTGACCCACTATAAAGACATTATGTTTATTTAGGGATACCCCTATGAGCAGGATCTTTTGTCATCACAAAGCAGATTTTTTGACTGATGGCGAGCCAGTAGCGACCAAGAAAAAGCCACCCCGAAGGATGGCTTTGGTCATGCTTTTGGTAACGAGGATTTTGAATTGCTACAAACCCTTGTAAAACCGATTAACTTGGCGGAAGAGGTGAGATTCGAACTCACGGAGGACTTTCATCCTCGCCAGTTTTCAAGACTGGTGCATTCAACCGCTCTGCCACTCTTCCTTTGCGATTTGAGTCCTATATTATAAAGAACTTTTGATCTGCGCCTCCAAATGCTGGGCAATTGCCAAACAAGAGGTGAGACCTGGGGACTCAAAGCCATAGAGGTTAAATAAGCCTTGAAGCTGATGCTGCTCAGGCCCTTCGAAGTAAAAGTCTCCTGCTGGGGCATTTGGCGGGACGATTTTGGCCCTGACACCAGAGTAATCCGCCTGCAAAGCACCATCTTTTAGACCGGGCCAGTATTGCCTTACTGCGGCGTAAAAGCCCTCTCCCCGCTTGGGATCAACCGTATAGTTAATTTGACTTTCATCATCAATATCGAGCCATTCCACATCAGGGCCAAACTTCGCCTGTCCGCCCATATCAAGTGTCAGATGAACACCCAATCCGCCAGGTTCAGGAATGGGGTAAATCAAATGACTGAACGGAGACTTTCCGGATAAAGAGAAGTAGTTGCCTTTGGCGAAGTAAGCTTTAGGTATCAGATCTTTCGAGAGGCCTTCGATTTTTTGAGCTAATGCTGGGGCGCTGAGTCCCGCGCAATTGATTAGCAACTTGGTCTGAATCGTCATGCCATCGACGCCACCAATCGTGAGCTCGAACCCGCCTTCGGCAGCATTGCCAATTGGCTTAGCGCCAAGCAATGGAGATTGGTATGCAACCATGCCGCCTGCATCTTCAAACCCACCTAGCAATGACAACATTAATCCATGACTATCGACTACACCCGTTGATGCTGAGAGCACTGCTGCTTCACACTGTAACTGCGGCTCAAGCGCTTTGGCTTGAGATCCTGAGATCATTTTGATATCGGGTACTTGATTGTTTTGCGCTTTATACAAAATAGCCTGGAGATCATCTAGCTGACTAGTATCAGCAGCAACAATCAGCTTTCCATAAGCTTGTGTGCTCACCTGATGACTGCGGCAATATTCATATAAGAGCCGATTGCCTTCCACGCAGAGTTTGGCCTTGAGAGAATCTTTTGGGTAATAAATCCCCGCATGAATGACTTCGCTATTACGTGCACTGCTAATAGTTCCGAATGAATCTTCGCGCTCGAGCAAGATAGTTTCTCGACCCTGCAATGCCATCTCGCGAGCAACTGCCAATCCAACCACTCCAGCGCCTACTACGACGCAATCAACCTGCTCCATTCCGCTATTCCTGACCTGATTTCAGATATGTCTCAATCTTGTGATGACTTTTGCCCAAGCTAAAGCCTTGTTATTGATGAAATCGTAACATTTTCAGCGTTTTAAGGGGGTTTTGATGTCCTTATTGATAAAATCTAGGAATGTCCTTGCAAGCCCAATTCGCCAGTAACAGTATTCACTCTGCCCTTGATATGGTGCTCGATACCGCCTATCAAGGAATTGAAGCCAGCGACTGGGCAAAGTTATTTGCGAATGCTCGCAAATCTCAGTTAGAGCAGTTCATTGCAGACCTCTTTGCTGGTAAGCACATCAACAATAGCGAAGATCGCCCTGCCCTCCACTCAGCGCTGCGCAATCTGAGCAAAACGCCAGTACTGATTGATGGTTCAGACGTCATGCCAGCAGTATCTGAGGTTTGGCGTCGCATTGAAGCGCTTTGCAATAAATGGGTTGGCGTCACAGATGTGATTCACATTGGCATCGGTGGGTCTGACTTTGGCCCACGCTTAGCAATTGAAGCTTTAGCACATGTGCCTGGTATTGAAAGTCGCGGAATGCGCATGCATTTCTTAGCGAACATTGATACCGCTGAATTAGCACGTATTTTGGCGCGCGCTCAGCCTCACAGCACCCGCGTGATTGTGGTCTCGAAATCATTTGCGACTCTCGAAACTTCCATGAATGCCAAAGCCGTTGTGGCTTGGCTTAAAGAAAATGGACGCACGTCAAGTCAAATTGCACATGCTTTGTATGCGGTCACTGCCAACATTCCTGCCGCCAAAGACTTTGGGGTTGAAGAAGAAAATATTTTTCCTTTCTGGGATTGGGTTGGTGGTCGCTACTCCGTATGGTCAGCAGTCGGCCTACCTATTGCCTTGCAATATGGCTTTGAGACTTTCAAACGATTTTTGGCTGGTGCTGAGGCCATGGATTTGGATTTTAAGAATGCACCTCTCGAAGAAAATCTACCTGTCATCATGGCACTCACCTTGCTATACCAGCAAGAGAAACACAATATCAAGGCTTATGCTGCTATTCCGTATGCCGATGCCTTGGATTGGTTTCCAAAGTGGTTGCAACAGCTGGATATGGAAAGTAATGGCAAGAGTGTTGATCGCAATGGCAAGCCTGTGAAGCATTCCTCGCCGGTGGTATTTGGCAGCGCAGGTAGCAATGCGCAACACTCTTACTTCCAACTCTTTCACCAAGGTACAGAAATCATTCCAATTGATTTCATTGCCGTACGTGAGCCGATGAGTGATAGACCAGAGGCAGTAGCACATCATCGCATTCTGCTTTCCAACTGTTTGGCACAAGCTCAGGCATTAGCGAATGGTAAAACTGCCAGCAATCCAAACGATATTTACCCCGGTAAACGTCCGAGCAATCTCTTATTACTGCCCAAGCTCAACGCTTTTTATCTTGGTGCCCTACTTGCTTTATACGAGAACCGTACAGCAACATTAGGCGCACTCTGGAATATCAATAGCTTTGATCAACCTGGCGTGGAATATGGCAAAGTACTAGCTAAACCAATTGAGAAGGCCCTCGCAAGTCATCAGAATGGCATTCAGGCTAGTACAGATATTGATGCGGTGACTGCCGCTCGCATTAATTTATTAAATTCAAATGACTAGTTTTCGCCCAGCATTGCTTGGGTGTATTTACCAAAGGATCTGCAATGCAATTGTCTCCATCTATTTTTAAAGCGTATGACATCCGCGGCATCATTGATGAGACCTTAGATCCATCGATTGCTAAGTTGATTGGGCAGGCCTTTGGCACTGAGATGCATGAGCTTGGTGAAACCGATATCGTCATAGGTCGTGATGGTCGCTTATCTGGCCCTAGCTTGATTGAGGCGCTTACTGAAGGCCTGCTTTCCACCGGTATTAATGTAATTGATCTAGGGATGGTTGCAACACCGATGGTGTACTTTGCTGCTAACCATACGATTAATGGCAAGACACCAAGGTCCGGGATCATGATTACCGGCAGCCACAACCCACCTAATTACAACGGCTTCAAAATGGTTTTGGGAACAGCGGCGATTTACGGGGAAAAAATTCAGGATTTACGTAAGCGCATTGAAGCGAAGAAGTTTGCCGTAGGCCAAGGCACTAGAAGCACTTTTGATATTTTCCCCATGTATCTCAATTACATCGTAGGAGATATCAAACTTGCTCGCCCCATGAAGATTGCCGTAGATTGCGGTAATGGTGTTGGTGGTGCATTTGCTGGGAAGTTGTTTAGAGCTTTAGGCTGTGAGGTTGAAGAGCTATTCTGCGAAGTGGATGGGCATTTTCCCAATCACCACCCTGATCCAGCACATATCGAAAATTTACAAGATCTCATCAAGAATCTTCAGACTACCGATAATGAATTAGGCCTTGCCTTTGATGGCGATGCAGATCGTTTGGGCGTAGTGACCAAAGATGGGCAAGTGATTTTTCCAGATCGTCAGATGATGCTCTTTGCTAAAGACGTTCTCGCCCGCAATCCAGGCGGCCAAATTATTTATGATGTGAAATGCACTCGTAATTTAGCAGCCTATATCAAAGAATATGGTGGCCAACCCATCATGTGGAAAACAGGCCATTCCCTAGTCAAAGCCAAGCTAAAAGAAACCGGCGCCCCACTTGCTGGTGAGATGAGTGGTCATATCTTCTTTAAAGATCGTTGGTTTGGTTTTGATGATGGTCTGTATACAGGCGCCCGCCTACTAGAGATTCTCAGTAAAGAGAAAAACCCAAGCGACACATTGAATAATCTGCCAAACGCTATCTGTACTCCAGAGTTGCAGCTGGCTTGTGCTGAGGGTGAGCCATTTACTTTGCTAGAAACGATTAAAGCCAATGCCAAGTTCCCTACCTCTGAATCCATCAACTCCATTGATGGGGTGCGGGTAGAGTATGCCGATGGCTTTGGCTTGGCCAGGCCTTCAAATACAACACCAGTCGTAGTCATGCGCTTTGAGGCTGATACTGAAGAGGCGATTAAGCGAATTCAGGCGGAGTTTAAGGTGGCAGTGTTGGGTGCCAAGCCAGAAGCGAAGCTACCTTTTTAAGATTGAAGGATGCATGGTGGTGAGTAGCGCAATAGAGATAAAATTACCTATGATCTCAAGCTCCATTTCCTTTGATTACCCCCAGCAAAATGCTGCTGGTGAAACCTGTACTGCACAAGCTTGGGCTAAAACCCCTCCCCCATTGCATGGAGAACATAAATCTGCAGTGATTGCTCGTATTAAGCAATTGCTGGTTGAAAAAGATGCTGCATTGGTGGCTCACTACTATGTCGATGGTGATATTCAAGATTTGGCTTTATCAACTGGTGGCTTTGTTTCTGACTCTTTAGAGATGGCACGCTTTGGTAAGAATCATTCAGCCAAGAATCTCATTGTTGCAGGCGTTCGCTTCATGGGCGAGTCGGCCAAAATCCTCAGCCCTGAGAAGCGCGTTTTTATGCCGGATCTAGAGGCAACCTGCTCTCTCGATTTGGGTTGCAATGCTTCTGACTTTGCTGCTTTTAAGGCATTACATCCAGATCGTACCGTCGTTGTCTATGCAAACACCAGCGCTGCTGTTAAAGCACAGGCCGATTGGATGGTAACAAGCTCTTGCGCCTTAGCAATCGTGCATCAACTCAAAGTTGAGGGCAAGAAAATTCTTTGGGCACCTGATCGTCATTTAGGTCGCTATATTCAGGAGCAAACTGGCGCCGATATGTTGCTCTGGAATGGCGCATGCATTGTTCATGATGAATTTAAAGCGGTTGAATTAGAAATGTTGATGGCTGCCCATCCCAATGCCATGGTTCTGGTTCACCCAGAATCCCCCAAAACAGTGGTCGACCTTGCGGACGTTGTCGGCTCTACAACCGCCATGATTAAGGCTGTAGTAGAAGGTTCTGCCACCGAATATATTGTGGCCACGGACAATGGTATTTTGCATCGTATACGCCAGCTAGCACCTAATAAAGTATTGATTGAAGCCCCTACTGCTGGTAATAGCGCCACCTGTAAGAGTTGCGCCCACTGTCCTTGGATGGCCATGAATGGTTTGCAAGGAATTTTGGATTGCCTAGAAAATGCCTCTGGTGAAATCTTGATTGATGAGCCTATTCGTGTTGAGGCGTTAGGATGTATTGAACGTATGCTCGACTTCACTACAAATCACCCCGATCTCTTGGCTAAAGCACAGCATGGCTTTGTCAAGAATATCGGCGTAGCTTAGTCCTAGTTGTTATCTTTTGATTTTTTCTTAATGTAGATCGATTTATTCATGTTTGAGTACAACGAGACTTTAGAGCAAGCCCGTCAACGCAACATTCATGATGCTTTGATGGAAGATATTGGCACGGGTGACTGGACTGCGATGTTGGTTCCTAGTAAGCCTGTTCATGCTCAGCTCATTGTTCGCCAACGGGCCGTGCTGTGTGGGGTAGATTGGTTCGAGGGCACACTCAAGAAACTAGATCCCAATGCAAAAGTCACTTGGCATTATTTGGAGGGCGATCTCATGAAGGCCGATACCAAAGTCTGCGATATCGAGGCTGACTCGCGTGCCCTGCTTTCTGCAGAGCGTCCCTGTATTAATTTTCTACAAACCCTCTCTTGGACTGCAAGTATTGCGCGTCAGCATGTGGATGCGATTAAGGGTGTGAGTCCCAACCCTAATGGTTGTGCGGTACTGGATACACGTAAGACTATTCCAGGTTTACGTCGCGCACAAAAGTACGCAGTATCAGTGGGTAGCGGTCAAAATCAACGCCTTGCTTTGTGGCATGGCATCCTTATAAAAGAAAATCACATTGCCGCAGCAGGCGGTGTTGCTGCTGCCATTAAAGCTGCTCAATCCCTTAACTCGGGAGTAGATATTCAGGTTGAGGTCGAGAATTTTGCCGAGCTTGAAGAAGCCTTAAATGCTGGCGCAAAAAGTATCTTGATTGATAACTTCACTACCGAACAAATGAAAGAAGCAGTTGCCATTACTAAGGGTCGCGCTCTACTTGAGGCATCTGGTGGTATTAACCTAGATCAGATGCGCGCCATTGCTGCTACCGGTGTTGATCGTATCTCCTTAGGAAAGCTGACGAAGGATATTCAGGCAGTGGATTTCTCGATGAGAATATCCCCATAACAACTAATGTTTAGGTTTCAGAACTTTCGGAGTTTCCCTCGGCTTGAGGCGTCAGAATAGTCGGGTAAGAAACCGCCCAAGTGCCTGGGTAATCGCGGCTGTAATGCAGCCCTCTACTCTCTCTACGCATCAGGGCCGATCTCACAATAAGTTCTGCACATTCCAATAGGTTGCGTAACTCGATCAAGTCGCGCGTGACTTTAAAGTTGGCGTAATACTCTTGTACTTCGTATCTGAGGAGTTTGATACGGTGTAATGCACGCTCCAGCCTTCGATTGGTTCTCACGATACCAACGTAGTTCCACATCAATGAACGCAACTCATCCCAGTTATGGGCAATAACAACTTGCTCATCAGCATCTTCTACTTGACTCTCATCCCAGAGGGGCAGCTTTGGCATTAGAGGCGTTTTGAGTTGAGAAATATCCTCTGCAGCAGCCTTACCAATCACCACACATTCCAGCAATGAGTTGCTAGCCAAGCGATTGGCTCCATGCAAGCCGGTGTAAGTTGCCTCACCCACTGCATACAGACCCGGTAAGTCGGTCCTTCCTTTCAGGTCTGTAACTACACCACCACAGGTGTAATGCGCTGCGGGCACGACTGGTATTGGTTCTTTTGAAATATCCAAACCTAGAGTCATGCAACGCGCATAGATCATCGGGAAATGTTCTTTAATAAATACTTCACCCAGATGAGTAGCATCTAAATGCACATAATCTAAGCCGTGCTTCTTCATCTCAAAGTCGATTGCTCGGGCAACAATGTCACGGGGAGCCAACTCATTGCGCTCATCATGCTCTGGCATAAAGCGTGTGCCGTTTGGCAGCTTGAGTAGGCCACCCTCACCCCGCATCGCCTCGGTAATGAGAAAGGTGCGATCACTCGGGTGATACAAGCATGTTGGATGAAACTGAATAAATTCCATATTGCCAACACGGCAACCTGCTCGCCATGCCATAGCAATACCATCGCCAGTGGCAGTATCGGGATTGCTAGTGTAACGATAGACCTTACCAACACCACCAGTAGCCAAGACTACTGACTTCGCTTCAATTGTTTCCACACGATTATTTTTAATATCCAGCGCATAGACCCCATAACAACGATTCGGTTTAGCGCGCTGTATCTTCGCGTCTAAATGACGATTCGTAATGAGGTCTAGAGCAATCCAATGCTCCAAGATCTGGATATTTTTATGTGCCCTTGCTTTATCGAGAAGAACTTCATGGATAGCCTTACCAGTGGCATCTGCAGCATGCGCAATGCGACGGTGGCTGTGACCACCCTCACGAGTTAAATGCAAACCCATGGGACCAGACTCATCAGTAGTAAAGGGCACACCCTGCTCAACTAACCAACGAATAGCTTCAGCGCTTTCTTCGGCAATGTAACGTGCGGTTGACTCCACTACGAGACCTGCGCCTGCATCTAGGGTGTCTGCAACATGAGAATCAATACTATCGTGCTCTTGATCTACTACACCCACAATACCGCCTTGGGCCCACGCGGTAGCAGCTTCGCCAAGTCCGCGTTTAGCCATCAGAATCACCGGCTGGGAATCGGCCATGTGCAGGGCTACGGTTAGACCGGCCAAACCTGCGCCAATAATGAGAACAGGCAGGTCTGCTTTGGTATCAGCTTGGGGTGTTGAAGGTTTTGAACTAGCCATGGAGAGCTCATTCTAAGGGCAAATGAGTTAGGGCTGGATTTTTCCAGCCCTAACCAATAGGATTCCTTGGCAATGAAACATAGTGCCCTTGTAGAATAGTACTCATAAATACAAACCAAATAATGGAGACAATTCAATGGATTTAAGCCTGAACAGCTTTGCCGCACAATGCCATGCTATTCTCAAAAAAAATGGTGGGCCTAAGGGTCGAATTGAAGTGGCTAATCTCTTACGTCAAGTGCTCCAAGACGCCGAGGCCGTCAAAAGCTATCTTGACCCAGACACCCCCGAACGCTCAGTACTCTATGAAGATCCTGAGTTGGGCTTTTGTATCGTCGCACATCGCTATACCGGCCCTAAAACCTCCGAACCACATGACCATGCACATTCTTGGGCAATCTATGGTCAAGCTAGCGGTGAGACACAAATGCATGATTACGTCTTAGTGGAAAAAGCGCATGGTGAAAAGCTCGGAATAGTACGCATGACGGGCACCTATCGCCTAACACCAGGAGTTGCCCATGTTTATAACGAGGGTGACATCCATTCCCCAACACGAGTAGAGCCAACCAGCCTCATTCGCATTGAGGGCACGAATATGGCCCATGTGACCCGAGACCGATTTACTTTAATTGAGTAATGCATTGCGATGCAATATATCGACGCCAAAACCTTAAAACAATGGCTGCATAGCACTCAAGAGCTGGCAGTGCTCGATGTTCGTGAGCATGGTCAATACGGCGAGTCCCATCTATTTCTAGCTACATCCTTACCCTTTAGTCGCCTCGAGGGTGAAATCACTCGCTTAGTTCCCCGCAAAGATGTCAAGATTGTTTTATACGATGATGATGGACAGGATATTTGCCTACAAGCTGCCAAAGCTCTAGATGCAATAGGTTACAGCAATCTCTTTATATTAGATGGCGGCACAAAAGGATGGTCTGATGCCGGCTTTACCTTATTTGCTGGTGTAAACCTACCATCAAAAACCTTTGGTGAATTAATTGAGCATCATTTTCAGACGCCGCGTATTACAGCCACAGCATTAATGGAAAAAATTCAATCTTCTGAGGATGTCATTATCTTGGATGGCAGACCTCAAAATGAGTTTAAGAAGATGAGTATTCCAGGGGCAACATGCTGTCCTAATGGTGAGCTAAGCTATCGCATTCAAAGCATAGTCAGAAATTCAAACACACCTATTGTGATCAATTGCGCAGGCCGAACACGGAGCATCATTGGCGCGCAAACCTTAATTAACCTTGGCATTCGTAATCCTGTATTCGCTCTGGAAAATGGCACCCAAGGCTGGTATCTAGAAGACTTTCCGCTTGAGCATGGCAAATCCCACCCTTACCCACAAGCAAAGGTTGATGACCGGTGGCTAGCCACTATCGCCGCATTGGCAAACCGCTTCCAAGTTCCCATCATTAGCGATGCTCAATTTAATGAATGGGCAAGAGAAATGGATCGGTCGCTCTATCTATGTGATGTGCGTACTGCGGAAGAATTTAAACAAAAGGCGCTGCCAGGAGCGCAGCACACACCAGGCGGCCAATTGATTCAAGCAACTGATCAGTTTATCGGGGTGCGTAATGCCAGAATAGTTCTTTATGACTCCGATGGGGCACGAGCAATTACTGTAGGTAGCTGGCTTAAACAAATGGGGCATGATGTAGCCGTTTTAAAGGATGGGATAGAAAGCAAGGTATCTTTACCGCAAATTATTGGCGCCAATCTCACGGATGCTCACATAATGACCGACTCCGAATTAGTCAGCGCACATGCAAACGGAAACACCCTTTTTCTTGATCTGCGATCAAGCATGCAATATCGTAAAGGACATATTGCAGGGGCAGTTTGGACAATTCGCCCGCACCTCCTAAAAGCAATCCAGGGTCATAAAGGCCCTATTGTATGTATTGCTGAAGATCGCATCGTTGCACAAGGTGCTTATGCTCAACTAGCTACTAACGGACAAAATCCTCAAATCTACTTATGCAAAAACAATCTCTTCCCCGAGCCTTTGGATATCGTCGCTACCCCGATGGTGCCGCCAGATTCTGAGTGCATTGATTACCTATTCTTTGTACATGACCGCCATGATGGGAATAAAGAGGCAGCAAGGCGATACCTAGAATGGGAGACTGGCTTGGTGGCGCAACTAGATGAACAAGAAAAAAATATGTTTTCGATTGCTTAATCGTCATTAATAAAGTAAAAAGTCCCGCATTGCGGGACTTTTTTTAGTCTGAGCTAGGTAGCTAAGACAGTTCCTTACCCATAATTAGGTTCGGTAGATAGGTGGAGATTGACGGAACATAAGTAATCACAATCAAGAATAAGAACAGCACACCTAACCAAGGCATCGCAGCGCGCACCACCTTCGTTAGAGGCATACCCGTAATTCCCGAGGTTACGAACAAGTTCAGTCCGACTGGTGGCGTGATCATTCCAATCTCCATATTCACCACCATGATGATGCCCAAGTGAATTGGATCAATTCCAAGCTGAGTGGCAATATGGAAGAACAAGGGCCCTAAAATCAAAATGATGGCCGTGGGCTCCATAAAGTTACCCGCAATCAAGAGAATGATATTCATCACAATCAAGAAAGCCCATGGCGGCATCCCATAAGCCAAAATCTGCTCAGCCATAATTTGCGGAATACGCTCAGTAGTTAATACATGGGCAAACAGCATGGCATTTGCGATGATGAACATCAACATTACCGTCGTTTTTGAGGCATCTTTAAATACCTCTGGAATATTCCTCCACTTGATATCTCGGTAAATAAATACTGACACCAATAAAGCATATAAAGCAGCTACTGCTGCTGCTTCTGTTGGTGTAAAGATTCCACCATAAATACCGCCCATGATGATCACCAATAATAAGAAGCCCCAAATAGCATCCTTACCAGACTCAAAAAATTCTTTCGCAGATGCCTTTTGTGCAGCGGGAATCTTCATGACATGAGCGCTAATATAAATAGCCACCATTAACGCAATTGCCAAAAGAATCGCTGGGATAATGCCAGCAATAAAGATACGCCCTACCGATAGCTCAGTCACAGAACAATATACGACCATCACAATCGAAGGCGGCATCAAAATACCAAGCGTTCCAGCGTTACATAAAATGCCCGCGGCATAATCTTTGCCATAACCTGCTTTGACCATTCCAGCAATCATGATCGATCCAATCGCCACTACCGTAGCTGGTGAGGATCCAGAAACAGCAGCAAAGAATGTACAAGCTAAAACTGCAGCAATCGCCAGGCCACCACGAATATGGCCAACGCAAGCAATCGCAAAACGAATTAAACGCTTCGCAACTCCGCCCGTCGACATTAAGGCGCCACCTAAAATAAAATAAGGAATTGCCATTAGGGTGTAATGTTCAGAGGTTTCAAACAACTTCAGCGCCAATGAGGCCAGAGAATCTTGACCAAACATAATGATGGTCAATAAACTCGATAGGCCTAATGCAATCGCGATGGGCACCCCCAAGAACATTAATGCAAATAGCAAGATAAATAATATGGCTGCGCTCATGATGCAGACTCCCCATCAGCTTTGAAATTTTTCAAGGCATCAGCAGCCTCATCCGCTAGTCCAAAGTTATATTGTTCGCGCTTAATGAGCTTGACCAAAATCTCAACAAAGCGAATCAAAACTAATACATAACCTATGGGAAGCGCCATCCGAGGAACCCATTGCGGCAGCCATTCAATATCTTGGCAAACAATGCCGATATCGAACATCTTATGGACATAGATGGTTGCACCATAGAGAACAATGCCGGAATACAAAATACAGGCTAAGGTAGCGATAATCGCGACAATCCGCTTTTTTTCTTTGGGCAAGTTCTTCACAAGAATGTCAACACCAATATGCGAACCCATGCGAATTCCCCATGCGGCTCCCAGGAAAATCACCCAAGCGAACAAAAATGTATTGAGCTCAAAAACCCAGTCGATACTTTGAGTGAGTACATATCGAAAAAATACATTGATACAAGTTAAGGCCGTCATCAGCGCTAACAGAAGCGAGATGAGATAAGCCTCAAAGTTATTGAATAAATTTTTCATAGAAAAAAGGGGCAACTCAATGCCCCTCCATATTTCTTCAGGTTAGAGAACTGCTTAGTTGCTAGCTGCGGCTGCAGCTTTAATTAAACCAGCACCAATCTGAGGCTCAAATTGTTTCCATACTGGCTGCATTTTTTCTTTCCAAACCGCTAATTGCTCCTTATTCAAAACAACTACCTTTGCTTTATTGGCAGCAATAATCTTTTCCTTAGCTTCCTGATTCTTACTCCAAGCAAGCGCATTGCCATAAGTTGTTGCCTCGCTCATTGCAGAATTCAGACCATCACGAATATTGGGTGGCAACTTATTCCAAAACGATGGGCTAACAACAACCATATAGTCTACGATTCCATGGTTAGTTTCCAAGATTGTTTTTTGGGCTTCATAGAATTTCTTGGAATAAATGTTTGACCAGGTATTTTCTTGACCATCCACAACGCCGGTTTGTAAGCCTTGGTACACCTCAGAGAATGCCATTTTCTGTGGGCTTGCACCTAACTGCTTAAAAATCGCCTCAAGCAATGCAGAGGGTTGAATACGGAACTTGAGACCCTTAACAGAATCAGGCAGGAGAATATCTTTGTTGGCTGACAACTGCTTCATGCCGTTATGCCAGTAAGCCAAACCAAGAATTCCCTTTTTCTCCATTGACTTCAACAAAGCTTGGCCTTCTGGGCTAGACTGGAAACGATCAACTGCTTCAGGATCCTTAAAGATGAAAGGCAAATCAAACACTTGAACCTGTTTACTAAAGCGGTCAAATTTAGATAAAGAAGGCGCAATAATTTGTACATCACCCAATAACAGGGCTTCCATTTCTTTACCGTCACCAAAAAGCTGGGAATTTGGGAATATTTCAATTTTGACTAAACCGGGCAACTTCTTTTCAGCAAGCTCTTTGAATTTCAGAGCAGCCTGACCTTTTGGGGTGTTCTCGGTGACAACGTGACTGAATTTAATAGTAATGGGGTCGGCCGCATAAACATTGGTAGCTAAAACAGCTGACGCAAATAGCGGAACAAGAATCTTTAACATGCACTATCTCCTTACTTTCTAATAATAATTTATCTATATTAGTCATCTAGTCTGAGGTTGCAATAGCTACTATCCCTTATATAACTCTGTTCCTCTAATATTGAATCAATTCATCATGCACTGCAGCATCCCCGTTGATGTACATGATAGATTTGCTAATACAAAATAAAAAAGGCTCCGTAATATGAACTGCACCCCAAAAGTTGGACATCTGTCCAACCTTCTAAGGTGCAGTTTTTTATGTCCAAATACAGCAAAGAGTTCAAGCTAGTAGTCATTGAGCATTATCTATCTGGCAGGGGTGGTTTTAA
>JACCDH010122319.1_pt1 | contig 14349 bp, 13 predicted proteins | sample 7442481 | NCBI WGS metagenome assembly JACCDH01 (sample SAMN15323433, study PRJNA562643) | freshwater metagenome | isolation source: river surface water | place: USA:Blue River Watershed | collected 2017-08-15
ATGGGGCCAATTCCAATCAAAGAGAAGAAAGTTCTACCTCTTATGTGTTTGCCGGGTTTAATCTTTTTATGTTTAATCCAACTGCAGAGTTGCCAAGTGGCGACAGAGTTGAATTGAAAGACATCGGTACCGAAGGTCAGAAATTGAAAGGTAAAACCAAGAAAACATACAGCACGATCCAACCCAATATTAGTTTTGGATTAGGATACAAATTCAACGTTAAAAAGACCACAGTCATCGGTATTGAATTTGGCTTCAGAAAATTATTCACAGATTATTTGGACGATACAAAAGGTGCTTATCCGGATTATCAAATGATGGTCAGTAAGCAGGGAATTGGAGCAGCAGAACTGTCTCAACCTCAGACTACACAAGGAAAGCCCGTGATTGCTGCCGGTACTATGCGCGGCGATAATCATCTCAACGATTGGTATTTTATTACCGGTATCACCATCTCTTTTAGAAATATTCTTAGAGAACCTTGTCCGAGCATGTAACTATTGCCGGTTGAAATCGTTATACAATATCAAAAATTAAACCTACTTTTGCATGATTTCAGTACAATCAATGCCCGCAAACAGTTTGCTTTCTCAGATCAATAAGGATAGGATTCCTGGCCATATCGCTATCATCATGGATGGTAATGGTAGATGGGCCAAAAAAAGAGCACTGCCAAGGGTTGTAGGTCACGAATACGGCGTAAAATCTGTGCGAACAGTGGCCGAAACAGCTGCAAAACTTGGCGTTAAATATTTAACTTTATACACTTTCAGTACCGAAAACTGGAACCGACCACAACTGGAAGTAAAAGCCATCATGGCATTGTTGGTAAGAACCATCAGAAAGGAAGTAGCAACCCTCCAAAAAAATGATATTCGATTAAGAACAATTGGAAATATTGGAGCTTTACCAGCAGATGCTTACCGCGAATTGCAGGAAGCCATGGAAATGACCAAAGATAATAAACGCATGGATTTAGTGCTGGCATTGAATTACAGTGCGAGATGGGACTTAGTACAGGCCACTAAGCAGATTGCAGAACAGGTAAAGGAAGGAATTATTGAGCCAGAGCAAATTGACGAAACCTTAATTTCAAAAACATTAAATACAGGAGAATTTCCAGAGCCAGAATTACTGATACGCACCAGTGGCGAATACAGAATTAGTAATTTCATGTTATGGGAACTGGCATACGGAGAGTTTTACTTTACCGATATTTACTGGCCAGAGTTTGACCAGGAAGCCCTGTACAAAGCAATAATAGACTATCAGAAACGCGAACGTAGATTTGGAAAAACAAGTGAACAGATTCAATAACAAATATCATTTTCTTCTGGCAGCACTTTTGTGCCTGGCTGGCAATACCGCTTTAATGGCACAGGATTCTACGCGCTATTATTTGCCCCTCGACTATAACCAACCAACAGAATATACCATTGTTTCTATCGAAACTAAAGGCAATAAATTTATTGATAAAAATATCATTATCTTTAATTCAAATTTGTCGTATAATCAGAAAATTAAAGTGCCAGGCAACGAGATTTCAATGGCAATTGATAATCTGTGGAAACAAGGTTACTTCTCTTTCGTAAGTATTTACGCCCGAAAAATTGAAGATAAAAAAATCTATCTGGTAATCGAAGTTAGTGAACGTCCTCGTTTGGAAAAATTCTCTCTGAGAGGTATCGGAAAAGCAGAAGCAAAAAGCTTAAGAGAAGAGATAACGATTAAAGCAGGAATGGTTATTAACGAAGATATGCTTAATCGCGTTACCCGCGAAATCCAGGGTCATTACTACAAGAAAGGTTTTTATAGCGTCGGAATTGACATTGAACAAGTGCCAATTGATACAATACCTAACAAAAGTTTGTTGCGTATCGCCATTAATAAAGGTAAAAAAGTTAAAGTTCACGATATCGAGTTCGTGGGAAACAACGATGTTAGTGATGCTGAGTTGAGAAGGGTTTTAAAGAAAACAAAAAGAAAGCGCCATAAAATTAATCCTTTTGCATCAAGTAAATTTGTTGAATCGACTTACCAAGAAGAATTAAAAGGTATCGTATTTAAATACAATAGCAAAGGTTATAGAGATGCCGCTGTAAGTTTTGATTCAGTTGTTCGCATTGGTAAGAATAGAGTTGCTATTAAAATTGGGGTGACCGAAGGTCGCAAGTACTATTTCAGAAACATCAGTTTCACTGGAAATAATAAATATAGCAGCGAAGATTTAGGGAAAGTTCTGGCCATTAAAAAAGGGGATATTTACGATCAGTCGGTACTCGAAGAACGCGTTTACTTTAGTCAGAATGGTACAGATATCTCCAGTTTATACATGGATGATGGCTATTTATTCTTTGGTGTAACACCAGTAGAAGTAAAAGTTGAGAATGATAGTATTGATATCGAAATCAGAATCATTGAGAGGACTCAGGCGACGTACAACAAGATCATTATTAAAGGCAATACCAAGACCAGCGACCATGTGGTGTTGAGAGAGATTCGTACCCGTCCGGGTCAAAAATTCTCAAGAAGCGATATTCAGCGATCAATCAGAGAATTGTCTCAGTTGGGCTATTTCGATCCTCAGGCCATGGGTGTAAATCCGATTCCTAATCCAGCAGCCGGAACAGTAGACATTGAGTATACTGTGGCAGAAAAAGCCAACGACCAGATAGAGTTGTCTGGCGGATGGGGCGGTAACAGAAGTGCCAATAATATATATGGTTCATCTTATGGTTATGGTGGATTAGTTGGTACTCTCGGATTAACTTTAAATAATTTCTCTACCAGAAAATTGTTAAAGCCAAAGATGTGGAATCCATTGCCAGCTGGCGACGGTCAACGTTTAAGCATCAGAGCTCAATCTAACGGTTTATATTATCAATCTTATAACTTCTCGTTTACAGAGCCTTGGTTTGGAGGAAAGAAACCGAATTCATTCACCACCAGTTTATACAAAACAGTGCAGTCATTTGACTCTCGCCAGAAAGACGATCCGGCAAAGCAATTTATAAAGATTGCAGGTGCATCTATATCATTAGGAAAAAGACTTAAATGGCCGGATGATTTCTTCTCTGCTTTCTATTCATTGAGCATTCAACAGTACAACTTACAAAACGCCAACGGAGCCTATGGTTTGAAGTTGAACACAGGCAGAAGTAATAACGTCGAATTTAAATATGTGTTGAGCAGAAACTCGGTTAACGAACCTATTTTCCCAACTGGAGGATCTACTTATACTCTAAGTATTGCAGTAACACCGCCGATTTCTATCTTGTCAAATAAGAGTTATGCCGGCTTAAGCAATGAAGAGAAATACAAGTGGGTAGAGTACCACAAGTGGAAATTTGATGCTGAGAATTACACCAAGGTATTTGGCAAGTTTGTAGTGGCCAGCAAAATGCGTTTTGGTTACTTGGGGTATTACAATAAAGATATCGGATTATCGCCTTTTGAGCGTTTCATGGTTGGAGGTAGCGGACTGAACAGCTTTGGTCAGATCGGTACAGAGATCATTTCGTTGAGAGGTTATCCTGACAGAACCATCACTGAAAATGCAGTAGGAGGAAGTGGTTCAGGAGCTGCAATTTTCAATAAGTTTACCTGTGAGTTAAGGTATCCTGTAACGAACTCACCAAGTGCTTCTATTTATCTTCAAACATTTGTAGAGGCAGGTAATGCCTGGGTCGCTTCCAGAAACTTCAATCCATTTGATATGAAGAGAAGTGCCGGAGCAGGTATTAGGTTGTTTTTACCGATGTTCGGGTTACTCGGACTGGATTATGCGTATGGATTAGACTGGAAGACATTGAATTCTGGCCTTACTACAAAGCCAGGTCAGTTCCATTTCTTTATCGGTCAACAGTTTTAAAAAAGAATACCCTTTATTATTTGATAATCAAAGGGATAATTATTTTGGAAAATACTTATTATTCAATTACCTTTGCAGTCCGTTTTGAAAACCGTTCTGTAAGATGGATGCACTAAGAGAATATAATATTGAGTTTGTCAAGTTAACACTGGGCGATCACAAGTTTGAGTATCATTTAACAGACGAATTTTTCAAGGCTTTCAGCAGTTCTTTGTTGTCAGAAGACATTCAGGTTAATTTACTGTTTCACAAGTCGAACACCATGTTTACATTGGTGTTTGAGTTGAGTGGTAAATTAGGTTTAGAGTGTGACAGATGTTTGAGTGCCATCGACTTACCGGTTAAGGGCAAGCATACAGTGTTAGTGAAGATTACGGATTATCCAATGGAAAACGAGGATGATTTAATTTATCTTGGCTCACACGAGTACAAGCTTAACATAGCTCAACATTTGTACGATTTTGTGTGTTTATCAGTTCCGATCAAGAAGACTTGTGAGGATGTTGGTAGATTATGCGATCCGGCTATGACAAGTAACATCACCAGTATCATTGATATTGACAATGGTGACAGATTACCAGACAGAGATTCTGATGAGGAAGAAGAAGAAGAACAATTGTAATAAAAAAATAATAGTACCATGCCAAATCCTAAACGAAAAATATCTCGTACCAGAAGAGACAAGCGTAGAACACACCACAACCTTGACAACAAGCAGTTCATCGCAGACCCTACAACAGGAGACGTTTCTTTGTATCACCGTGTTAACCTGGAAACAGGCATGTACCGTGGTGTGAAGGTAATGAAAGGTCGTAACGACTAATTCACCTAGCCATGCGTATTGGTATTGATGCAATGGGGGGAGATTTCGCCCCTTTGGAGGCCATTAAAGGGGCCATCGAAGCCAAAGAGCAAATGCAAGACATTGTTCCTGTTCTATTCGGACAGAAGGACATGATTTTGGATTGCTTTAAGACGCTCGGTATCCCTGAGAATGCTCTGGAAATCGTACATGCTGAAGAGGTTATCGAGATGGGCGAACACGCTACCAAAGCGATTGCTCATAAGAAAAACTCCAGTATCAATGTGGCATACAGATATCTTGCCGAGCAACAGATTGACGCTTTCATTGGTGCCGGTAACACTGGTGCTATGTTGGTTGGTTCAATATTTTCTGTCAAGGCAATTGACGGCGTTCAGCGTCCTACCATCGTTTCGGTTTTACCAAAAGTCAGCGGTGGTTTTGGTGTTTTACTGGATGTTGGAGCAAATGCAGATTGCAAACCTGAGGTGCTGAATCAATTCGGTATTCTTGGTTCTCTCTATGCCCAGCATGTATATGGCATTCAAAATCCAAAAGTAGCTTTACTAAGCATAGGCGAAGAAAAAGAAAAAGGCAATCTTTTAACTCAGGCAGCATATCCTTTGTTGGAAATGAACGACAGAATAAACTTTGTCGGTAATGTTGAGGGCAGAGATTTGTTCAACGATAAAGCAGATGTCATTGTCTGCGACGGGTATACGGGCAATATCATTCTGAAATTGTGCGAAGCCTTCTACTACAACCTGGCAAAACTGGGTGTACAAAATGACTATCTAGACAGATTTAATTTCAAACAATATGGCGGTTCTGCAATTCTTGGTGTTAATCAGCCAGTCGTTGTAGGACACGGTATCTCAAAGTCAGAAACCTTTGTTAGCATGTTCCAGCTGGCGAAAGACGTTGTAAACTCGCAATTGATTGATAAAATAAAACAATCTTTTTAATAATTTTCCCAAATCTTTTTTTAATTTGCAACGCTTAAGGCGTTAAAACTTTAGATGAGTAAGATTACTGCAGCAATCACAGCAATAGGGGGCTACGTGCCTGAAAAGAAACTGACTAACTTCGACCTGGAAAAACTAGTCGATACCAACGATGAATGGATCACTTCCAGAACTGGTATCAAAGAAAGAAGAATTCTGGATATTCCAGGAAAGGCAACCTCTGATATGGCTGTTGAAGCGGTAAACGAACTCCTCAGAAAAAGAGGCATCGGTGCTGATGAGATTGATCTCTTGATCATGGCCACCATTACCGGTGATTTAATCTTCCCATCTTGCGCCAATATCGTTTGCGATAAAGTGGGTGCTAAGAATGCCTGGAGTTTTGATATAGCCGCTGCATGCAGTGGCTTTCTTTATGCACTTGACACGGGTGCTAAATTCATTGAAACAGGTAAACACAAAAAAGTAATTGTCTGTGGTTTTGATAAAATGAGTACCATTATCGACTACACCGACCGTAATACATGTATTATCTTTGGTGATGGTGGTGGAGCTGTTTTACTTGAGCCAAATACTGAAGGACTTGGAATCATTGATTCTATCCTTAAATCTGATGGTAGTGGAAGAGAATTCCTGCACCAGAAAGCTGGTGGTTCCCTTAAACCTCCAACACACGAAACCATTGATGCCAGAGAGCATTATGTTTACCAGGAAGGTAAGACTGTTTTCAAATTTGCCACTACTAACATGGCAGATGTTTCAACAGAAATTATGAAGCGCAACAACTTAACATCTGATGATGTAGAATATCTGTTAGCGCATCAGGCCAATAAACGTATCATCGATTACACTGCCGAAAAAATGCAGTTACCACAAGAAAAAGTGTTAATGAACATCGAGCGTTATGGCAATACCACCAGCGGTACCTTACCATTGCTTTTCTGGGATTACGAAAAACAGTTCAAGAAAGGTGATGATATCATTCTTGCAACATTTGGTGGAGGTTTTACCTGGGGTAGTATCTACCTTAAATGGGCCTACGACAGCAACTAATTGCTTACAATAAATTACAACAACAATATAGAAAATCATAATTATTATGGATATTAAAGAAATAGAAAACCTGATCAAATTTGTTTCTTCACAGAAGAACGTTGGTGAAGTAGAGATTGAAAAGAAAGATTTCAAACTGGTCATCCGCAAGCCTAATCCAACTATGATTGCAGCTCCGCAATACATTCAGGCTACTGCTGCCCCAAGTCCGGCTCAATTGCCTGCTGCTCCTGCTGCACAAGCTGCTCCAGCTGCCGCTGAAACTAAAGCTCCGGCTGCTGAGGTTGCAAGTAATTTGGTAACCATTAAATCACCTATGATTGGTACTTTCTACCGTTCTGCTTCTCCAGATAAACCTGCATTTGTAAACGTAGGCGATGAAGTAAAACCTGGTAAAGCTGTTTGTATCATCGAAGCCATGAAATTGTTCAACGAGATTGAATCTGAAGTAAGTGGTAAAATCGTAAAAGTATTGGTTGATAACGCCAGTCCAGTTGAATACGATCAACCTTTATTCCTTGTAGAACCAAACTAATCCGTCTTGTTTCAATTTCTGAAAGTCTCTTTTTGAACTTTCAGGGATGTAATAACCAAAGATTTTTATGTTTAAAAAGATATTAATAGCTAACAGAGGCGAGATCGCCTTGCGTATTATACGTACCTGCAAAGAGATGGGTATCAAAACCGTTGCTGTATATAGTACCGCCGACAAAGAAAGTCTGCACGTGAGATTTGCAGATGAGGCAGTATGTATCGGTCCGGCTCCCAGCGCTCAGTCATACCTCAAAATTCCAAACATTATTGCAGCAGCTGAAATAACCAATGCTGATGCTATTCACCCAGGATATGGTTTCTTAAGTGAAAACGCCAAATTTTCTCAGGTTTGTAAAGACCACGGTATTAAATTTATTGGTGCTACGCCAGAGCAAATCAATGGCATGGGTGATAAAAGTAATGCTAAAGATAGCATGAAGAAGGCTGGTGTACCTACCATTCCAGGTAGCGATGGCTTGCTGGAAAGCTTTGAAGAAGGTCAGAAACTTGCCAAAGAAATCGGCTACCCTGTTATCATCAAGGCAACTGCTGGTGGTGGTGGTCGTGGTATGCGTATCATTTGGAAAGATGAAGAGTTTGAAAAAGCCTGGGATTCTGCTAAAACAGAAGCTGGCGCAGCTTTCGGAAACGATGGCATCTACATGGAGAAATACATCGAAGAGCCTCGTCACATCGAAATTCAGATTGCTGGCGACCAATATGGTAAAGTTTGTCACCTCAGCGAAAGAGATTGCAGTATTCAAAGAAGACACCAAAAGTTAATCGAAGAATGCCCTTCTCCGTTTATGACACCTGAACTGCGTAAGAAGATGGGTGAAGCTGCTAAAAAGGCTGCTCAGTGCATCAATTACGAAGGTGTTGGTACTGTTGAGTTCCTGGTAGACAAACACAGAAACTTCTACTTTATGGAGATGAATACCCGTATTCAGGTTGAACATCCTGTAACTGAAGAAGTAATTAACTACGACCTGGTAAAAGAGCAGATTTTAATCGCTGCTGGTCAGCCAATCTCTGGTAAAGATTACGAGCCATTCAAACATGCTATCGAATGCCGTATCAATGCCGAAGATCCATATAACAACTTCCGTCCAAGTCCGGGTAAAATCCTGAACTTCCACATTCCTGGTGGTCACGGTATTCGCGTTGACACACACGCATATGCTAACTACGTCATTCCTGCTAACTACGACAGTATGATTGCCAAGCTGATTGTGAGTGCTCAAACCCGCGAAGAGTGTATCGTAAAGATGGAAAGAGCTTTGGAAGAGTTTGTCATTGAAGGTGTTCATACTTCTATTCCATTACAACGTCAGATCATGGCTGATAAGAACTTCAGAGAAGGCAATTTTACTACTGCTTTCATGAATGATTTCGAGTTTAAACCTATGTAATTTATGCGTACAGTATTGTTCATAATAGCTTTAGGTTTTGCCTTTACTGCCTCTGCGCAAAAGCCTAGTCTGAATGGCAGGTACAGATTGTCTATGAAAGGCGATTATTATACCTATATATTCAGTCAGGATAGTTTGTTGAGCATCATTCATGGCAAAGATACCATCCAGTCTAAATATACTGTAGACACCACTCAAAGTCCGATGCACATCAATTTGATTATGTTAGACGAAGTTGGACTGGAATTGTATACTGCTCCAGGCATCTACGAGTGGGTTGGAACTGACAAGATTCGTTTGCGTTTCAGCAATGACATGATTGTACGACCAACAAGTTTCCTGCCTAAAGGCAATGAAGAAACGGTCATGCTTGTTCCTGAGAAATAAGACCATTATCGATATTAATAAACGCCGAGGAAGTATCCTCGGCGTTTTTTTTGTGCCGCGGACCGTGGGTCCAGCGGCTATACGTCGTTTCATCTCAGTTATCCCAGTCCTATACCCGCTCTCATTAACCGTGGACTGCAAGTCCGACGGTTATACGTCGTTTCATCCCAATAATCCCAGACCCAAATCCCATCAATCTCAGCCATGTTTTCCGTTCTCATTAACCGTGGACTGCAAGTCCGACGGCTATAATTTGATTGCGTTTTCATTGATGTTCTCGTTTTCACGCTCTCATTCTCATTCACGCTCTCATTATCTGGCGCCGCGTCCGAATGACAGGGTCAGGCGGGCCAGCCCCCTAAATCCTCGTTCCTTATTCCTCTTTCCTATATCCTTAAAATTGTAGACACCCCTGTTTATAAAACCCTAAAATATTTTAAATCCTATTTCTTACATTTGCTTCAATAAACCCCCAAAAAGAGAACACATGTGCGGAATTGTATCATACATCGGACCAAAAGAAGCGTATCCTATCGTTATTAAAGGCCTAAAACGTCTTGAGTACAGAGGTTATGACAGTGCTGGTGTTGCCCTGATAAATGGCGACGATCTTAATATTTATAAAACAAAAGGTAAAGTACAGAACCTGGAAGATTCTGTTGTCAATAAAAACATTAGTGGACATGTTGGCATGGGACATACCCGTTGGGCTACTCACGGTGAACCTAATGATGAAAATGCACATCCGCATTTGTCTCAATCTGGAAACCTCGCTGTTATTCACAATGGTATTATTGAGAACTATGCGACCATCAAAGAAGAACTTATCAAACGTGGTCATACTTTCAGCAGTGATACCGACACTGAAGTGTTGATTCACCTGATTGAAGACGTTCAGGTAAACGAAAATATTTCAATAGATGAAGCAGTTCGTTTGGCGCTTAATCAGGTAATTGGCGCTTATGCCATCGTTATTTTGGTTAAAAATGAACCAGCTAAATTAATAGCGGCCCGTAAAGGTAGTCCGCTCGTGGTAGGTATCGGTTCCGAGCCTGGCGAGTATTTCATGGCCAGCGATGCGACCCCAATTGTTGAATATACCAGAGATGTTACTTACTTAAACGATGGTGAAATTGCCATTGTGAAAGATGGTAAACTAAGCATTAAAACCATCGAAAATGTAGCGAAAACGCCTTTCATTCAGAAACTCGAAATCAACCTTGAAGAAATTGAAAAAGGTGGTTACCCGCATTTCATGATCAAAGAGATTTACGAGCAACCAAAGTCTATTCATGACAGTATCCGTGGTCGTATCGACCCAAGCAGAGGCAAATTCGCCATGCGCAGCATTCATGAGTATGAAGATAAATTACGCAACATTAAACGTTTAATTCTTATTGGTTGTGGTACCAGCTGGCACGCTGCTTTGGTCGGAGAATATTTATTCGAAGAGTTTGCAAGAATTCCTGTAGAAGTTGAATATGCATCAGAATTCAGATACAGAGATCCAATCATCTATCCAGATGATTTAGTGATAGCCATTTCTCAGAGTGGTGAAACTGCAGATACATTGGCTGCTATTGAATTAGCAAAAGAGAAAGGCGCAACAGTATTTGGCGTATGTAATGTGGTAGGTTCTTCTATCCCTCGTATGTCTCATGCTGGAGCCTATACGCACGCCGGACCAGAGATTGGTGTTGCATCAACCAAAGCATTTACCGCTCAGGTGTCTGTTTTAACGCTTATGGCGCTTGCTGTGGCTCAAATCAGAGGAACCATCTCTCAGGAGCGTTTACGCTTTGTGTTAAGCGAAATAGAAGCTATTCCTAATCTGGTTGAAAGAGCGCTTAAGACGAATGATGAAGTGATAAAAATTGCAGAGCAATTCAAAGATGCCAGAAACTTCCTTTACTTAGGTCGTGGTGTTAACTTCCCTGTAGCTTTAGAAGGTGCCCTTAAACTGAAAGAGATTTCATACATCCACGCAGAAGGTTATCCAGCAGCGGAGATGAAACACGGACCGATTGCCTTAATAGACGAAGAAATGCCAGTAGTGGTCATCGCACCTAAACGCGGTATGTACGAAAAGGTAATGAGCAATATTCAGGAAGTTAAAGCCCGTAAAGGAAAGATCATCGCTATCGTAACAGAAGGTGATACTAAGGTGAGAGAAATGGCTGATCACGTGATAGAAATTCCAGATACAGAAGAGGCTCTTACACCATTGCTATCTACTATTCCACTGCAACTCTTAAGCTACCACATCGCAGTAATGCGTGGTTGTAACGTCGACCAGCCAAGAAACCTGGCGAAGAGTGTGACTGTAGAGTAGGGGCTGTAGTGACATTTGTAGTACCCCAATGTTTATTGAAGGATAAAATAATAATTCATAAATGAAACGAATTTTCATTTTAGCTCTGTTATCTATATCTATTGGTAACGGTTTAGCACAATCAAAACCTTCTGCTGAATGGTTGCGTCATACATGTGGATATACCAATGGTGTAAATCTATTGGGAGGAAATGTTTGGGGTGATGCGGTTTGTACTGATAGATTTGGTAATTCATACAATTCTGGATCCTTTAGTGGGAATTGGTTCACCATGGATACGGTTATAGAAATGTTAGAGAATCGATTCTATATCAATAAGTATAACGCACAGGGGAAAAGATTATGGACAGCAAAAGCAAAAGGAACTACTATTAATTCCATAATGACACCAACGAAAATGCTATGTGATAGTTTAGGTAATTTGTATGTGTGTGGAGTTTTTGGCGTAGACGATAGTGTTTTTATGGCTCCAAATTGGTATCCTATCGGTAGTGGATTTGTTGCAAAATATGATGCTAATGGAAAAAATATTTGGTGCTCCTTTGTCCCAAGAACAGGTAGCACTTCTATTAGTTTTACTGACATGTCAATTGCAAATAATCACATTTATGTTTGTGGGAATATGGGATATGGAACTCAATCTTTTGGAGGATTTTCATTCAATTGTACTCAATCTCAAAATGGAATTGTTGCCAAATTAGATTTGAATGGGCAGGTATTACATGCAGAGCAACTCGATGCTAATTCAGTAAATGAAATTTACAGCATAGAAGGATCAAAAAAGTCAAATAATGTATATATTGTTGGTCAATACATTTCTTCAAATTTGAATGTAGATGGAATTCAGTTAGTAAACACAGAAAGCGCAACAAACTCATTTATTGCAAAAATGAATGATCAATTTACTGCAATCTGGATGAAGAAGGGTTTAACATATCTTCATCTTAATCAGACTGTTGGTTTTAGTGTGCCATGTTTTAGAAAGTTAGAAATAGATCAGCATGAAAATCTATATGTTTTGGCAAATGGAAATGGAGATAGTACAGTGATTGGTAATTTTAGTTTTGCACATAGAATTTCACCAAATGGAAAATATGCTCAAGATATCTATCTGGTAAAGTTAAATTCAAGTGGTCAGGAATTATGGTTACGCTATGGTGGAAGCGACGAAATGGATGTAGCCAATGATTTAATTACAGATAAATGGGGAAATTCGATTTTGTCAGTTTATTCAGGAAGTCAGTCGTTCAGTGGTTTAATATTTGAAAATGACACGATAGAGCAGTGGCATGGAGGATTGGTGAAATATGATCCCAATGGAAATGTTATTTATACGCAGAAACTTCAAGAAGCCCGATCGATAAAGGCTTTAGCACTTGGTGTTGATAGTGTGTTTTATGGTACGGGGACAGGGTATAACCCAGGATTAAATTATGTTAACCTTTCAATTACCGAATGTGAGGATACATTAAATGGCTATTACAACCCACCTTACAAAATGATAATGGTTAAGTTTTATGATGAAACAGGAGATCGTACAACTGCAATTAAATCTAAATCTCTAGAATTAGATGATTTTATTATATCCCCAAATCCAACATCAGGCGCACTTAGAGTTACGTTGAAATCTTACGATGTTTATCCAGTACAATTTAAGATAATTTCTATGTCTGGAGTTGAGGTATTAAATGGTAGTCTTAGTAATCCGCAGTCAACTATTGAGACTAGTAATTTGCCGAGTGGATTATATGTAATTCAAATATTATCAAAAGGGAGAGTTCTGAATTGCCGATTTGTTAAAGAGTAAAATTTAAACCAGTTAAATTATTAATCAGACATTAGTTGTCTCGGGATTTTTAAATAGGATTTTTATTGAGGAAAATTCCGATAGTAATGAGATGATTAATGATTGTGTAGAAATTCTTAGTGTTTAATACAATGTGAAAGACATATCCTTGGACACAAAACTTACTACATATTAAAGGCTAAATGTATTTAATGTTTTCGTCAAGATTATTGATTGAATTTATAAAAATAGTGTAAAGTTGAATCATGGAAAGAAAAGTAGTTTTATACATCGCCTGTAGTTTAGATGGATATATTGCTAAACCCAATGATGACCTAAGTTTTCTCTCTGTTGTTGAACAAGAGGGACAAGATTATGGATACAATGACTTTGTAAAAACAGTAGACACTGTTATTGTTGGAAGAAAAACGTATGATAAAGTTCTGTCCATGGGCGTTGAATTTCCTCACTCAGACAAGGATACTTACATCATTACAAGGACACCGAGACAAAATATTGGTTCTGTGAAATTTTATACAGGGGATCATAAAATATTAATCAAAAAACTTAAATCTGAAAGTGGTAAAAATATATACTGCGACGGGGGAGCAGAGATTGTTCACGAACTTCTGAAGGAGAACCTAATTGATGAATTTATAATCTCTGTTATTCCAGTTTTATTAGGTAAGGGTACAAAACTTTTTAAAGACAATAGGCCTGAATTATCATTAGAACTTGTCTCATTAAAACACTTTGATAAAGGATTAGTACAGCTGCATTATAGAAAGCACTAAGTACACTAAAATCATTCTGAAAAAGATAGTTGCTATTCAATCCCATCCTATATCTCCGCCTGCTTCCAATCCTTCTCCGTCACCATATCGCCGTAATGCGTGGTTATGGCGTCGACCAGCTAAGAAACCAGGCGAAGAATGCGACGGTGGAATGATGACAACGTTAAAGTCACTAGTTCTCTTGTGTTTTCAATAGTTTCAGTTATATTTGTCGCAATCCCACACGCTTTAATCGCTTTATGTGCTTGAAGGATTTTACCACGCTCCAACACACGGGCAAATAAAATTCACTCGCGCACAATGCAGTTTTTGCGCTCAGTTGTAATTAACCAAAATGTCTTTCATAACGCCCATTAATTTTTGAAAAAGCGGATCAGCATATTGGGCGGTGGAGCAGCTGCTTTGGCTTTGGC
>JACCDH010933564.1_pt1 | contig 14349 bp, 6 predicted proteins | sample 7442481 | NCBI WGS metagenome assembly JACCDH01 (sample SAMN15323433, study PRJNA562643) | freshwater metagenome | isolation source: river surface water | place: USA:Blue River Watershed | collected 2017-08-15
GCTTGAAGGTAGGCGTGAAGCGGTTCGTTACCAAGTAGGTGGCCAGCTCTTGTGCCGCGGTGACGCAGTAGGCAAAGGGGAGCTTTTAGGCGTGCGGCTCGAGGAAGAAGTCGAATGGGTTGTACACCGCCATCTCCACCACCAAGTCCACCGTGACCTTGAACTCGCGTGTCTTTTCTGGGAACACCAAGCGGGCTTGGTAGTTAGAGAACGGGTCTTGCTGCCAGTTGATGAAGTGCTCGGGCTCGACCTTGAGCGAGTATGAGATGACGTTGCTGCGGCAATGTGGGGCAGGGCGCAGGCGAATGACCTGTGGGCCTAACTCAACCAGTCGGTCGTAGCTGTATTGGGTGACGTGGTGGAGTGCGGCATGGATAGACATGGCTTTTGTCTAGCAAGACACGCGCCAAGCCTTGTGCGCCAAAGCGGTGCGTTGAGTTATTTTTTTGAATTAATCATTTAATTTGTGCCATGAATTGGTGATAAGTTAATTGTTTTTAATTAATAGAAGCTAGTTCTCGTCATGTCCAAAACTTACATCATCGACGCCCTGCGCTTGCACCTCAAAGCACGCAACATCACCTACAAAGAGTTGGCACATGCCATTGGGCTGTCAGAACCCAGCATCAAACGCTTGTTCACGGGCGGCGACTGTGGCTTAGACCGTTTAGAGCAAATTTGCCGGTACCTGCACCTTGAGTTTTCAGACCTTTTTAAAACCACGCCTCGTAAACGCAAACTCATCACCCGCTTGAGCTTGGCCCAAGAGCAAGAATTCGCCACAGACCAAAAACTGCTCATGGTGGCCGTGTGCGCCTTGAACCATTGGCCCGTGGCAGACATTCACAAACATCTGCAATTCACACGCAGCCAAGTACAAGAGCTACTCAAGCGGCTCGATGACATGGGATTCTTGGAGGTGCAAGCCTCTGACCGCTACCGACTGTTGGTGGCCAGCAGCTTTGGATGGATCAGTGGTGGCCCCATCATGCAGATGGTGCAAAGCGTCAGCGATGACTTCTTCAACGATGGCTTTGAAGGCAACGGCGAACTTCTGCGCATCATGAACATGCGTGTTTCCCGCAAAGCGCAGGAACAACTCAAAGCAAGGCTCGAACAAATTGCCGTGGAGTATGAAGACCAAGCCAGAGCCGATGCCCATCTGCCCTTGGAAGAGCGCCCTCCACTTTCGGTGTGCATTGCCGTGCGTACATGGGTGCCCAAGTTCATGCGCGACTTGTACAGGCTTGAGCTACGCGCAAAACCAGGTAGAAAACCCGAAATTTCCGCCACCAAACAGGTTCAAAAGCAGCCCAGCAAGCCGGCGAAACGCTCGACAAAGTCCGAGTGAAATACTGGGGTATTACCCCTCAAAACACAGAAAGTATCACCAGATGGTGTTTCTTACCCCATCTGGTGATACTTTTCACTTTTTAATTAAAAAGTGAGTTTTACGGCTTGTAAATGAGTTCATAAGCAACAACAATCCGCGCACTCAAGACAAGCGCATTTTCATGTTTCATCATTCTTTTCCACCAACCACGCACAAGTTTGGTCAACAAGCTGCCGGACTGCTCACTGGTCTTTGTTTTTCGATCAGCGCCTCGGCCCAGATCAGCCCCGCACAGGAACGTGACATTGGCATTCGCAACCAACAAGAGTTGCAAAGACAACAGCAGCAAGAGCAGCAACAGCGTCAGCAACTTGAGCGCACGCCAGACGTGCGGCTCACTGCACCAGAAAAAGCAACCACGCAGACACAGCCAATTGAAACGCCCTGTTTTCCAATTCAGCGTCTTCAGCTTCAAAACGGTTCGGGCGTACCGCTTCCTGAATTCGATTGGGTAGTTGAACAACTCACAGCACCCGAAGCGCCTGTCTTTATCGGGCAGTGCGTTGGTGCACAAGGTGTGGCTTGGCTCATTGAGCGAACACAGAAAATCTTGGTAGATCGCGGCTTTGTCACCTCACGAGTTCTTGCCACACAACAAGACATGAGCCAAGGCACTTTGGTGCTCACACTCATCCCAGGACGCATAGGCGCCATTCGACTGTCAGACCCTGTAGACCCACGCGCCAACTTGCGCAATGCATTACCCATGCAAGTGGGCGACATCCTCAACTTGCGCGACATTGAGCAAGCCTTAGAAAATCTCAAACGCGTACCCACAGCAGAAGCCGATATTCAAATCGAGCCAGCCCAAGGTGATGGGGCTCAGTTGGGGGACAGTGATTTGGTTGTTTCATACCGTCAGCCATTTCCTTTCAGACTCTCAATCTCGGCTGATGACAGCGGCACCAAAGCCACAGGTCGATACCAAGGCAGTGTCACAGTCAGCTACGACAACCCTCTCGGCCTCAACGATTTGTTTTATGTCACCAACACCAATGGCATGGGTGGCGGTGACCCTGGACCTAGAGGTACGCATGCCACCACCATCCACTACTCACTGCCTATGGGGTACTGGACATTGGGTGCAACTTCTAGCACCAGCGCGTATTACCAAACTGTGGCGGGACTGAATCAAAGCTATGTTTACCGAGGCACCAGCGAGAACAACGAGATCAAGCTCAATCGTTTGTTGTTTCGAGATGGCACGCAAAAACTCAATCTGGCAGTCCGTGCCTTCCAACGCAAGAGCAACAACTACATTGATGACACAGAAGTCAATGTGCAACGCCGTGTAGTGGGTGGTTGGGACAGCGCACTCAATCACAAAGCTTTCATCCAAGACGCGACGCTTGAGAGCAACCTGACCTACAAACGCGGTACAGGTGCATTCGGTTCAATTCCAGCACCCGAAGAGGCTTTCAATGACGGCACTTCACGTTTTGCATTGGTCACCGCAGATGTCAATTTGACCGTGCCTTTCAAAGTAGATGCTCAACGCATTCGCTACAACGGCTCTTGGCGTACTCAGAAAAACAGAACCCCACTGACACCACAAGACCGTTTTGTCATCGGTGGTCGTTACACCGTGCGTGGCTATGACGGTGAATCTGTATTAAGTGCGGAGCGTGGATGGTTCTGGCGTAACGATCTGAGCTTTGCTTTGGGCGACAGCGGCCAAGAGTTTTATGCAGGATTAGATACGGGGCAAGTGGGTGGCCCCAGCAGTGAGCTGCTCGTAGCGACACGACTGACAGGTGCGGTATTGGGTTTACGTGGCGCAATTCAAAAACTGAATTACGACATTTTCATTGGCGCACCTGTCAATAAGCCCGACAACTTCAAAACGGCAGGAAGCACAGCAGGCTTCAGCCTGAGTGCGAGTTTTTAGGGGCACACGATGCAGTACGGGAATTTAATGATTACTGCGCCTGCGCTGAATGCGCCTGGACACAGTGAGGCCGAAATATTTGGCTCCATCGTGTGGCTTGCCATGCAGGCAAACAATAAAAACCGATTGCCCCTCCACGAGTTGTCACAGTGGTTGTTGCCAGCGCTAAGAACTCAGCAGTTCATTCTGGCGAGTGAAAGCATAGATGGAAAAACACGCCCTGTGGCCTACATGTCATGGGCGAATCTAACGGCTGAAGTCGAAAGCCGCTATGTGGACAACCCCGACGAAGGTTTGAGTCCTCAAGAGTGGACTGGAGGTGACCGCATGTGGGTGATCGACTGGATGACCCCGTTTGGACATAGCCAACCATTTAGTCGGGCAGTCTGCGCCTCATTGGCAAATAGCTGTTTTAAATCTCTCTATCACCGAGGCGGTCATCGAGGTCTGCGTGTTCAACTTTTTCGCGGCGACCATGTCTCACATGAGCAAGCCAAACAGTGGTGGAAAGACCGCTCCATATTAGCCCGCAGGGGAACCCAACTCGAAGACGAAGTCAATCGAACTTCGTCCTAAGAGCGCACCGAAAACATCGGTGTGATTGCAACGTGACAGATGTCACATAACCTGAAAGACTAAAAATGAAAAACTCTAAAAACGCGTTGGTTGCACTGTTGGCTGTATTGGCAACAGGTGCTGTTTCTGCTCAATCCGTGTCTAACCAAGGCTATTACGGCGAAGTGGGCTACGCCGCGCTCAACATCAAAAACGACAGCAACGGGTTTGACATCACCCCGAAGCTGGCTCGTCTGATCGTGGGTAAAGAAATCAACAAAGGTTTGGCCGTAGAAGGTACTTATGCCTTTACCGCCTCAAATGATTCTGCGGCTGTCAATGGCACAAAGTACACAGGCAAAGCCAGTTTGTTTGGAGCTTACTTGAAACCCAAATTTGAGATTGCTCAGGATGTGGAAGTTTTTGCTCGCGTTGGCGCACTTCATACCAAGTACGAAGATGAAGGCTCAAACCTCTCCAAAACCAAACTGTCTTACGGCATTGGTTTGCAAACGCAATTCACCAAGGATGTCTACGGCCAAGTGGACTACATGAACTACTACAAACAAGACAGCATGACCGGCAAAGGCTTCACAGTCTCTGTTGGTACTCGCTTCTAATTTTTGTGAGGTTTATCAATGGTGAAAGACATCTGTGTTCACCATTGAATTGAGTTTTAGATATTGACAGCAAGGGGTTGACGCCATGAACAAGAATTTATTCCGCATCATTTTCAACAAACGACGTGGGCAGCTCATGGCTGTAGCAGAAACCTCATCCTCTCAGGGCAAGGGCTCCATAGGAGAAACAAGCGTCTCAGGCAAGCCAGCAACATTAGACAATACAACCGTCGGTATCAGTGCTCTCAGCTTTGCTGTGTTGTGTGCGCTAGGTGCTGTACTTTGGGCATTGCCCACACCCAACGCTCACGCACAAGTGGTGGCTTACCGTAATGCGCCGGGCAATCAACAGCCGACGGTCTTGCAAACCGCCAACGGTGTGCCTCAGGTCAACATTCAAACACCCAGTGCCGCAGGCGTTTCACACAACGTCTACAGCCAGTTTGATGTGCAGAGCAATGGTGTCATCCTCAATAACAGCCGCACCAACGTACAAACCCAACAAGGTGGTTGGGTACAGGGTAATCCGTGGTTAGCCACGGGCAGTGCCCGTGTCATTTTGAATGAGGTGAATTCATCCAATCCCAGTTACCTGAATGGGTACGTGGAAGTAGCTGGGCAACGCGCAGAGGTAGTCATTGCGAATCCCTCGGGAATCAGCGTGAATGGCGGAGGTTTCATCAACACCAGCAAAGCCACGCTCACCACGGGCACACCTATCGTCAATGGCGGCAGCTTAGATGGCTACCGTGTGCAGGGTGGCAATATCAGCATCAATGGCAACGGTTTAGACCTCAGTACCACAGACTACTCCGCAATTCTTGCCCGTGCTGTACAAGTCAACGCAGGCATTTGGGCCAATGAACTCAAAGTCGTCACAGGGGCCAACCAGATTGATGCGGCCAGCCTCGCCGCCAACACCACGCCCGTCACCACCCAGATTGCAGGCACTGGTGCCGTGCCGAGTTTTGCGCTCGACGTGGCGCAAATCGGCGGCATGTACGCAGGCAAGATTCACCTCATCGGCACCGAACAAGGCTTAGGTGTTCGCAGTGCAGGAACTATTGGCTCCACGGGGGGCGACTTGGTATTGCAAAACAACGGGTGGCTCACAACCGCAGGCACACTGCAAGCCAGTGCCAACCTTCAAATCACCATACAAGGAAACATCACTAACAGTGGAACGCTCTATGCCAGCAACGATCAAACACTCAGTGCAACAGGCAATGTGGCTAACAGTGGCGTCATTGCAGCACAAGGCAACACCAACATCGCAGCCAGTAGCCTGAGCAGTACCTCAGCAAGTGTTTTGGGGGCAGGCATTAAAACTGATGGCACCTTGGCGAGTAGCGGTAACCTAAGCATTGCTACAACTCAAAACCTTTCTGCGAATGGCAAAAATTTAGCAGCAGGTGATATGACTACAACGGGTAGCAGCGTTGACTTCTCGGGTAGTCTGACCAGTGCCAAAAACATAGAAATCACAACAGCTGGCAACTTGAGCACCACGAATGCCACAGTGGTTGCCAGTCAAAACTTGACTGTATCTTCTGCAGACCTCAATAACTCGGGAGGCACTTTAGCTGCAAACCATACTGCGAATTTGCAGACCAATGCGTTGAACAATGATGCTGGCTTGATACAGGTAGGCGGCGACTTAGTCATCAACACACACGGCAACACCCTTACTAACACCCATGCTGCTAACTACATCAGCAGCAATGCAGCCATCAATGGCAAAGGTGGCATTGCAGCCCAAGGTACGACCATCCTCACGACAGGGAACCTCAACAACGACGCAGGCTACATCGGCAGCAAAGGTGCGCTCACAGCAACAAGCGCCAACATCAGTAACCAAAGTGGTCAAATTCAAGGGCTTGATAACTTAACCCTGACGGCAGGTAATGGCAGCACCACAGGCAAGATTGACAACACAAGCGGCCTTATTCGCAGTGCAGCGACCGTTAGCGTGAATGTGGGCGAAGTCATCAACAGCAATACCAGCGCAAGCAACCAAGGCATTGAAGGGCAAGATGTCAGCATTGCCACGGCCAAACTCAACAACAACACAGGTGCAATTCGTGCCAACAAAGACGTGTCGATCACCAGTACCGGCACGGTGGACAACACTTCGGGCCTCATCAGCGCAGGCAATGCACTGACCCTGCAAGACACACAAACACAGTCCAATCGAACACTGGCCATCACCAACAAAGAAGGCACGCTGATTGCCGATAGAACTCTCACTGTAGCCGCGAGCAAGTTGAGCGGTGACGGCAAAGCCCTTTCCAAGAACGACCACAGCATCCCGCTCAACACCGATTTCAGCAACAGCGGACAAGCCATTGCCAACCACAATGCCACCATCAATACCACTGGGAATGTGAGCAACAGCGGCAAACTGCAAGCAGGCAATACGCTCAACCTAAGCGCCAACAACATTGACAACACCGCCATAGGTGAAATTTCGGCCAACACGACCCAAGTCAATGCAAACAGTACCTTGACCAACCGAGGTCTGATTGATGGGACGGATACGCAAATCAATGCAAACACGGTCAACAACGTAGGTACAGGCCGCATCTATGGCGACCATCTCAGCATTGCAGCGGTCAACCTCACCAACGATACAGAAACTATCTCGGGTGTGACCAAAGCAGGCATCATTGCAGCGCGTGACCGTTTAGACCTAGGCATCAGTGGCACATTGACCAACCGAGAACACGCCCTCATCTATAGCGTAGGAGACATGGCCGTTGGTGGCGCGTTGGATGCAAATCGTCAGGCAACTGGATCAGCAACAACGTTGAATAACAACAGTGCAACGATTGAAGCAGGCCGTAACTTAAGCCTCTCTAGCGCCACGGTTAACAACACCAATGACCACTTTACTTACGAAATCAGAGTAGCCACAACTGAGTTAGACGTTCGAGAAGATATCAACTCTGGCTTATATCGGGTGTTTACGCGCACAACCTATCTACCGTACCAAACAGCGAGCGACCCTGCTCAAATTTTGGCGGGTGGTGACATCAACCTAAACTCATCCAACGCGACGAACTATGCCAGTCACATCGTGGCTGGTGGTTCATTAAACATCGGCTCATCCACGTTAGCGAATACGGATGTCATGGCAACGAAAACCATCCGTGACGTTGGAACGACTTATACCTTGGTGCATGTGCCAGGTTCTGGTATTTGTGGAAAAATCTCTTGGAATTGCGTTCATGCACATGATGAGTGGCAAACCGCCCCCTATGACAATCCAGTGATCAGCACGGTTGCTGTGGCACAAGTCACGGCATCTAGTAACAGTGGCGCACAGGTGGGTGTACGCACTCAAGCGACGGTCTCTGGTAGCACAACTGGCGCAGGTTCTGCCAATGCGCGCAATGGGGCAATGTCTCCAACCACGCTGCCCACCAGCAGCCTGTTCAAAAACAACCCATCGCCAACATCTGCTTATCTGATTGAAACAGACACACGTTTCATAGACCGAAAACTTTGGCTGGGTAGCGACTACATGAGCAACGCCTTAAGCCTTGACCCCACAGTTACCCAAAAACGCTTGGGCGATGGCTTCTATGAACAAAAGCTCATCCGCGAACAAGTGGCAGAGCTCACAGGTCGCCGCTTCTTGGCCGACTACACCAGTGACGAACAAGAATACAAAGCCCTGATGAACAGCGCTATCACCTATGCCAAAACCTACAACCTGCGTCCTGGAATTGCACTTACTGCCCAGCAGATCGCCCAACTCACCAGTGACATCGTGTGGTTGGTCGAGCAAACCGTCACCCTGCCCGATGGCTCTAGCCAAAAGGTGCTAGTCCCGCAGGTGTATGTCAAAGTCCAACCCGGTGACTTAGATGGCAGCGGCACACTGCTGTCCGGCAAAGACGTGAACATTAATCTGAGTGGCGACTTGACCAACAGCGGCACGATTGCAGGGCGCAATGTAGTCAGCCTCACTGCAGAAAACGTGAACAACTTAGGCGGACGCATTGGCGGCAACGATGTGAGCGTGGCAGCAAGGCAAGACCTCAACAACATTGGTGGCAGCATCGGTGCAGTTAACAGCCTGAGCGCAACCGCAGGGCGAGACCTGAACATTCAAACCACGACACAAACCACAACCACACAAACGGGCATTGCGAATAGCTCAAAAACAGGTGTTGATCGTGTGGCAGGCTTGTACGTATCAGGAGCAAACGGAACACTGGTCGCCAGTGCAGGCCGAGACCTGAACATCGTCGCAGGCGTGGTCAGCAACGCAGGCAGTGGCACAACCAGCCTGAGCGCGGGCAACAACTTCACCCTTGCCTCCGTCAAAACGGGTGAACAAAACAGCATCACATGGAATGCTGACAACCACCTGAACTACGGCAACACGCAGACCGTGGGCAGCACCATAAACGGCGGTGGCAATGTCAACCTCAAGGCAAGCAATGACCTGACAGCCACAGCCGCCAATGTGCAGGCTACCAAAGCACTGGGGGTGCAAGCCGGTGGCAGTGTCAACATCGTGGCAGGAGAAAACACCACCAACTTAGACGAAGCCCATAAGACATCGAGCGGCGGCGGACTAAGTGGCAAATCAACTTTGGTGACACGTAACACCAGCAATACAAGTACAGCAGTTGCCAGCAACTTTGGTGGAGGCACGGTAGATATTGCGGCCAACACCAAAGACATCAATGTCAAAGGTTCTAATGTGGTGAGTGATAGCGGAACCACGCTCACAACAGGTGGCAATGTCAACATTGAAGCCGCGCAGAACACCAGTCAGCAAAGTAACTACAGCCAAGAAACCAAGTCTGGCTTCAGTATTTCGAGCATTGGGGCTAATCCAATCGGAGTGAGCTACAGCAAAACCAAACAAAGTGATGACAACCAAAGCAACAGCACTACAGCTGTGGCGAGCACTGTAGGCAGCGTAGGTGGCAACGTCAACATCACAGCAGGTAACCAATACAAGCAAGTTGGCAGTGATGTGCTCACACCGACAGGCGATATCAACATCACCGCCAAGACTGTAGACATTCAAGAAGCGCGTGAAACAAGCAAACAAAGCACAGAGCAGAAGTTTGAACAAGCCAGCATTTCCGTTGGCTTAAAAGGCGGCATCATTGATTCTGTGCAAGCCACTACCCAAGCTGTAGAGGCCGCCAAGAACAGCAGCAGTGCGCGCAACCAAAAACTCAACGCGCTCATTGCCATAGCCAAAGGCTCTGACGCCTACGAACAAGGCAAAACCACGCAGGACGCGTATGACAAAAACGGGGTGATGGGCAAACCTGGAGAGGATGGTAAAACCCAACCCGGTGCAGCAGCAGCCAGTGGCATCAAACTGAGCGTGAGCATTGGCAGCGCTAGCAGCCAAAGCAACAGCACCACCACCAGCGATACAGGCGCAGGCTCAACCGTCAAAGCCGGTGGCAACGTAAACATCAAAGCTACAGGCCAAGCCGAGGGCGAAGGCAACCTGACGGTGCAAGGCAGCAATGTGTCAGCCGCCAAAGATGTGTCTTTAAGCGCCTCCAAAGATGTCAACATCCTCGCCAGCGCTGACACCGAGAGCAATCGAAGTAGCAATAAAAGCAGCTCCACCAGCGTAGGCGTGAGTGTGGGCATAGGCAAAGGCGGCGCAGGCCTGAGCCTAGACATTGCTGCCAGCCGTGGCAAAGGCCAAGCCAACAGCGATAGCACCACATACAACAACAGCCACATGAGTGCAGGCAACGCGGTGAACATCACCAGCGGCGCAGACACCAACCTCAAAGGCGGCACCGTGAGTGCTCTGCAAGTCACAGCCAATGTAGGCGGCAACTTGAACGTAGAGAGTCTGCAAGACACAGCTACCAGCCAAGCCAGCCAAAAAACCAGAGGCATTGCCCTAAGTATTCCCATCGTGGGTACGGGCGGCAGTGCAAGCTTCAGCCAAAACAAACAAAAGAGCGACAGCAACTATGCGTCAGTGAACGAGCAAAGTGGCATTAAAGCGGGTGAAGGCGGATTTGCCATCAACGTAGGCGGCAACACCGACCTCAAGGGGGCAGCAATTACAGGCAGTAGAGATGCCAGTAAAAACACGCTGACCACAAACACGCTAACTACCAGCGACATCAGCAACAGCATGAGCGCGAGTGCAAGCAGCAGCGGTGTGAGCGTGGGCACCAACATGATGGATGGCAAGTATGCAATGGGCAAGGCCATAGCAGGCAATCTGTTGAACAACGGCAACGCCAACCAAAACGATGCAAGTACGACCACAAGCGCCATCAGTGCAGCGCAAGTAACCTTGGGTGGCAAGGCCACCGACACCAGCAAAGACGGGCTCAAAGACAGCAATGGCACGGCGGTGAGCACCGACACGACCAACACCAACCGCACACTGGCGAAGGCAGATGTGGCAGGACTGCAAAAGACCGCGCAAGAGCAGCAGGCTAGCAATATGTTGGTGTTTAAGGCGGCGACGGCGTTGACTGATGAGGCCTATCGAACCATGTACAAAGCAGGTGCCCAGCTTTACAAGGTACCTCCAGGTTGCAGCGATAAGAGCTGCGCCGTGGCGCTGACAGAGCAAGAGGCCAAAGACCTCAAAACCTCACAAGACGGCAAACTGCACATCAGCAACAACGGCATTTACAACGACCTAGACGGGGCGGTGAAGTATGCGCAGCAGCACGGTAGCACGGTCAATGCGGATGGCAGTAAGAACCTCAGTGATAAGCCTGAGAACCAATACATCATCTTCGCACCGCAGGCCAACAATGCGCTATCTGAGCTCATCATTGCGGGCGTGCAAAAGAGTGGCACCACACCGACGGTGGGCTTGACGAATGCAGAGGAGCAAACAGCCAAGATCGTGCAGCAAGCCACACAGCAAGGCCAAAGCGTGGTGATCGACAGCCACAGCCGGGGCACGTTAACCACGGACAACGCCTTACAGTCGTTGAACAACCAAGGGGGCATCAAAGACGCGAATGGCAACACAGTCACGCCCAGTGTTGGGCTGAACAACTACGGTGGTGCGCAGAGCAACGAGACGGGTAACCAGACCTTGCAGCAGTTCACGGGGAATAAGGATGCGCAGATCAATTCGGTGGTGCATCCGAATGATTTCATTGGCACGGTGATTGGTGGTAATCAAGCAACGCCTAGCTACACCAGTACCGCAACTAATGGAACGAAAACAGAGGTAACGTCGACATCAGATGGGAAAGACCCCGTCAGCAATGTCGTGAACACCATGACGGGGACGATTACGCCGCATAACTGTTATGGGACGGCTAGCAAAGATTGTCAATCGCAGTGGAGCAATATTCCTGAGAATAACGCACCCAATGGAACCAATTCCGACTACAAAGCACCTGTTGTTATTCCGCAGTATCAACAGGTTGACAAAGTAACACCCCAAGTGCAGCAAGATAGTAATACACAGATGAATCAGTTGTTGCAGCCGATTGCGCCACTGCTGGCTCCAATTGCACCAACGACATCACCAAACAGCAAACTCGAAACGTTACAAAATTTCAGGAAGGGGCTGTGATATGAAGTCCCTTTACTTAGCGCTGGTTGTAACCAGTTTGGTTGCAGCGTGTACACCTCGTGGATTTAGTCCACCGCCGTCCGATGAAGAAGCTTTTACAAGTAATTACCGTCCAACGGTAAATCAAGTTAGAAAGGCTCTGGATGATTGTGGAGATAGTCAACCCATACAAAGAAAAGAAGGTGAGTCATTAGATAACGCAAGAGCGCGAGTTGTTGAATGCATGTTTTCAAAAGGGTATTACTACAAATCAGGGAGCGGTAGTTATTGCTCGAATCCAGACTACCGAGCCAAGCTTCCTGCATGTGCCAACGCGCCCATGCGTTCACGCAACAACTACTACGGGCAATAAAGGAGTTCCTATGAAAGCCAAAAATATCGGATTGATTTCGGCAGTCACCTTCTTTCTGAGTGCCTGCGGTTCATACGGCAAACCGCCACTGTCGGCAGGTCAAGCGTGGCATCCCACAACATCGGCCAAGCTTTCTCAAGCTGAAGCCTTTGCTCAGTGCAAATTTATCGATCGCCTACTCATTGGTACGCAAAGGATAGAGCAGCAAAGCGCCTGCATGCGCAAACTCGGCTTTGAGTTGGATGTGTCTAGCTATAGACCCGATAACTGCTACGGCGACGCACCGGCTGGTTGTATCGTGCAATGGCCCAATGGCGTCAGCAATCCTAAAACGGTCACTCCACTATCGAGTGACAAGAAATGACAGTACGAACAAGGCAAAACCGTGGGCAACGCCTATGATAAAAACGGCGTCATGGGCAACACGGGCGTCGATGGCAAAGCCAGCCCGGGGGCGGCAGCCGCCAGTGGCATCAAAGTCAGCATCAGCCTTGGCTCCAGCAAGAGCCAGAGCAACACCTCGGCCAGCAGCAACACAGCCGCAGGCTCTACTGTCAAAGCCGGTGGCAAAGTGGACATCCAAGCCACAGGCCAAGGTGCGGGCGAAGGCAACCTCACGGTGCAAGGCAGCAACGTGCAAGCGGGCGACACGGTGGCGCTCAAGGCGGCCAAAGACGTGAACATCCTTGCCAGCGCCGACACCGAGAGCAACCGCAGCACCAACAGCAGTAGCAGCACCAGCGTGGGCCTGAGTGTAGGCATTGGCCAAGGCGGCGCAGGCTTGAGCCTAGACATAGCAGCCAGTCGCGGCATAGGCCAAGCCAACAGCGACAGCACCACGTACAACAACAGCCATGTGAGTGCGGGCAATGCGGTGAACATCACCAGCGGCGCAGACACCAACGTGGTGGGTGGCAATGTCAAGGCCACCCAAGTCACGGCCAACGTAGGCGGCAGCTTGAACGTAGAGAGCCTGCAAGACAAAGCCGTGAGCGACGCCAGCCAAAAAACCACAGGCATTGCGCTGAGCATTCCCATCGTGGGTACGGGGGGTAGTGCCAGTTTTAGCCAGAGCAAACAAAACAGCAATAGCAACTACGCAAGTGTGAACGAGCAAAGTGGCATCCAAGCTGGGGATGGTGGTTTCCAAGTCAACGTCAAAGGCAACACCGACCTCAAAGGTGCCACCCTTGTGGGTAGTAGCGATGCCAACAAAAACGTCCTCACCACCCACACACTAACCACAAGCGACATCAGCAACAGCATGAGCGCCAGTGCCAGCAGCAGCAGTGTGAGCGTGGGCACCAACATGCTGGACGGCAAATACGCGATGGCTAAAGCCATAGCGGGCAATGCTTTGAACAACGGCAGTGCCAACCAAAGTGATGCCAGCACCACAACCAGCGCGATCAGTGGGGCACAAGTAACAGTGGGCAATAAGACCACGGACACCAGCAAAACTGCATTGACCGACAGCAACGGCAAAGTCGTGAGCACAGACACGAGCAACTCCAACCGCACATTGGCCAAGGCCGATGTGGCGGGTGTGCAAAAGTCTGCGCAGGAGCAGCAGGCTAGCAATATGTTGGCGTTTAATGCGGCAACGGCATTCACCGACGAAGCCTACCGAACCATGTACAAAGCGGGGGCACAAATGTACAGAGTGCCCCCTGGGTGCAGCGACAAGAGTTGTGCCGTTGCGCTGACAGAGCAAGAAGCTATGGCGCTTAAAACTTCGCCACAAGACGGCAAAGTTCACATCAGCAACAACGGCATTTATAACGACCTAGACGGTGCTGTGAAATACGCGCAACAAAACGGCGGCACCATGAACGAAGACGGCAGCAAAAACTACAGCAACAAGCCAGAGAACCAATACATCATCTTTGCACCTGTAGCGAATAATGCCTTGTCTGAGCTCATCATTGCGGGCGTGCAAAAAAGCGGCGCTACGCCCTACGTCGGGTTGACCAACGCAGAAGAGCAAAC
>JACCDH010237301.1_pt1 | contig 14332 bp, 16 predicted proteins | sample 7442481 | NCBI WGS metagenome assembly JACCDH01 (sample SAMN15323433, study PRJNA562643) | freshwater metagenome | isolation source: river surface water | place: USA:Blue River Watershed | collected 2017-08-15
CTTACCAAATCTTTCCATCTTAAGTGGTAAAATAGGTTTATCCAAAACTTGAATCAAAGGTGTTTCTCTTCTAACGGTAACTTTTGCCAATTCACTTTGCTTTACTAACTCGGTGAGTATAGCTGTATTAGCCTGTACGTCAACTTGCCTTTTTGCCGAAGGCACTCTTCGTATATTTAATGCTGGATTCAAATTAAACGTGTTATCATTAGCCGATGCAAGTCCAGAAATAGCATTGTTCAATTCTGATCTAATCGAATCCGTTTGTCTAGCTAGAATTTCCATATTTGCCCTAGCCTTTTTACTCTTAGTAGCAATATAAAACTGACCTACTTGCCGAGCAAGATTTTCGCAAAAATACAACGAAAATAACTCGTTAGAAGAAGTCACTTCCATCGTAATAATCGACACTTTCTTGTCTTTTTGGGCTACAGATAAATAATTTTTGGATAAATCCGAATAAATTACTCCTAAAATACTGTCGTGAATGCGTGTAAAATATTTCCTTTTAGTTTCTGGAATAAACTGAATTTTAGCCAATTTGGGTTTCTTCTTCCAAGATTCTCTCCATTTCTTGTTTTGAATATACATTTCTGCCAATGAAATGGTATCCCCCTTGTAAAAAACAGGCTTCATCAAAGCTTGCTCTACCATAGTTCTGGACTTAAACAACTCAATCAAATTACTCCCAACAAAAATACCTCCTCCCGAACTTCCAAGATCGAAACCAAACTGACTGGCTAGTGACAATATCCCTCCTGAACCTCCCGATTTTTCATCCTCCAAAGCAAAAGTCAAAGTAGCAGTATACTTTGGCTTATTTAAAAAGGAATAAGCCAACCCTAAAAGCGCACCAATAAATCCAGCCAATACAATGACTTTCCATCTTGACAGAAAATAAACATACCATTCCTTGCCCTTTTCTATAAGCTCTTTTAAAGTAATCTCATCTTTGTTCTTAGTTTCCTTATCAACCATTTTATATGTTTTTTCTTTGTTCTTTGCTACCAGACAACTGATAACCTTTTAATTCAACGATAAAATCGCAATCACTACTCCTGCCAAACTCGCCAGTACACTCGCAATACTCACTATCTCTCCCGTACTCATTTTTTTACCCTCAGGCTTTTCAGGAACTACTATCTGGGAACCAGGTAAAACCTTCGGATATGACCGAATAAAACAAAAAGTACTAGATACAGCTGCTTTACCATTAGGATAAATAATATAAGCTTTTTTCTTCCATCCCTTAGCATCGGTGCCTCCTACTGCATCTATATAATAATTAAAACTTTTACCTTTACTATAAGGTATCTCAGAAGTCAAAAGTACAGAACCAGTCACTTTTACACTTTCATTATAAACCGAAACATCTATTTCATCTCCAGGAAATAAGGTAACATTCGTTTTATCGTTTGGATTTTTTAATATTGCTCTCCAATCTACAGGAATAGTGGCATATTTCAAATCCTCTTTCAACTTCTTAGTCAGTTTATCTTGAATAGAGTCTTTTTTTTCCAAATTAAGGTTTACATTTTCCAATTCCTCAATTTGCTTGGCATTGATCGGACGTTTAATTTTTACACCATCTAAATTAGCAATGGCTTTTAACCCCCCTGCTCGCTGAATCACATCGTATATTTTTTCTTTTTTATTGGCCAAAACATATTTACCAGTATAATTTACAGCTCCACTCACAGTGACCATTTCTGGTTTTTCAAATACTGCCATTCTGCGAATATTCACCACATCAAAAGGCTGCAACTCAAAGTTCTTGATTTGCTCATTATTTCCAGCAATAATGTCTATATTAAAAAGCTGCGCTCTGCTAAGATTAGCATCATCTATGGTGTCTGATTTAATCATTCGGGCAACTTCCACTCTTTTGGAGGCCGAACCCGTTAAACCACCCGCTTGTACTAGTAAGTCATTCAGAGTCAAATCCTCATGATACTCATAAACACCTGGTCTCTTAATTTCACCATCGATGGTGATTTTATAATCTTCTTTAAAATCTAAAATAGAATATACAGTCACTACATCTTCTTTTCTCAAGGGAATATTTGCTTCAAAATCACCTGATAAGGCTTGGTCTAAATTAACATTAGTAACTTCAGTGGTCAAATCGGCTTTGGTTCGAACTATTGTGGCTCTTGCTGTATAAGCGTCTTCTTTTAACCCATCGGCTTGGGCAACTAAGTCAGAAACACGCATTCCTTCATAAAAAGAATAGGTATCAGGTCGGAATACAGCTCCTTCTATCTTAATTCGGTTCTCAAAACGATTCAATATCTTAGAAATTCTAAAGACATCACCAGCTAAAGGATTGTAACTGCCATATTCAGATGATTTAATATCTTTTACCTTAAATTCTTTTGCCGTTTTTTGTAACACATTCACCGATGCTGTATAGGCAAATTCATTGAATCCAGAGGCAAAAGATAACAAATCCTTAAAGGTTTCTCCAGATTTCATTTCAAAAATTCCTGGTCGTTTCACTTGGCCTTCTACTGTAACTCGTTGACTATATGCTGGAATCCGAATCACATCATTGTCTTTCAAACCCACATTATCCGATTGATTCCCATTGACCAAAAAATTATAAATATCTATTTTTTTATACACTTTGTTGTTTCTCAACAATTCGATATTTCGATAACTCCCATTTTTTCCTGGTCCACCACCCAAAAATAAAGCATTGTAAACCGTAGCCAAAGAAGAAATCGAATAATTACCAGGCTGTTTGCTGCCAATAATAGTAACCTTGATAGTTCGAATGCGACTCAAACTAATACCTACTTGTGATTGTCCAGAAGCCACGGTACTGTATACTCTAGCAATTGCACCTCTTATCTTCTGTGTAGCTGCTTCAATGGTCATCCCCGAAACGGAAATTTGACCAACATATTGAATGTTGACTTTCCCTTCGGTGGTAACTGGAATGTTCGCACTATATTCCTGAACCCCATAAACACTAATTTGCAATTCATCACCGGGTCCTAAAATATAATTCACGGGAGTTGCCAACTTTAAATTAGGTTCAAAATTCAAATCGGGATTATCAAATAACTCCGACCCAAAAACCAATGAATTCAAGGTATCCTTGACTTTTTTATTTACAATTTTCTCTTGTTGACGACTTTGTTCTCCTTTTTTCTCGTCGTATAGATCCTTATCGGAAATACCTGTAGATTCTGTTGCCAATTGTGAACTCAAACGAGCTTTCAATTTAGCGAACTCGGTAGCCGACATCCCCTTGGCTAATACCGTGGTTTCTACCTGATCTATGGTGGTATTGTTGCTTTGTAATTGAGATTTTATCTTGGCAAGATCACCATCCGACAAATAATCAACTTTTATAGTGCTCAAATCAGTTCCTTTCAACAAATCCTGTGCCCTTAATGTCCCTGATTGAAACAAAGCAATTACTAGAAAAATGGTAGTAAATATTTTTTTCATAATGAAAAGTAATTTAAATTTATTTAACAAAGGAAACATTATCCCTCAATTTTTATTCTAAAATAGGCAAATAGCCCTAAAATCTCTCACTAACTTCTAACTGTCACCCTGAGCTTAGCCTGCACTGAGCCTGCCGAAGGGTCGAAGGGAGAGAGACGAAGGGCCTCTTCTTACTTCCGCCTTTCCATGGCTTCGCCCTTGCAACTCCCATAAAAGAGTTACGAGACTTTCAGACGTTTGCAAATTTATAGTAATTTAAAAAAATAGAAAGCATTATATACAAAGAATAGGAGAAATTGAAAAAGCTAAAACATAGCCTTTCTTTCTCTTCTATTGAATTACAATCAAACCACTTAGCAAACAAATTTTCAGCTAACATCTATTTTTTTAAAATTAATTTTCAAAAAACAAAAATTACATCAGTTTTTTATTCACCTTTAGGACACATCCTAAAGATTCTAAAATCAATATATATTGATTCTGTTTGACTTCTTGAATGACCGCAGATTGACTCATAAACGGCCCCGATTCCAAGATGATTTTATCTCCTTTTTTCCATTCATCTACAGCTACTTCAAATGTATTAGGAGCAGATAACCAATCCTGAATAGTAGCTATCTCCGAATCTTTAACAACTGCAGGTTTTCCTAGCCAAAACAGATACCTAATTGCGCCAGCTACTTCAAAAACTTGATTGCGCTTTGTAGCATCAATCCAAACAAAAATATAAGAATGAAACAAAGGCACGCTTACGGTTTTCTTTCGATCCGACCATTGACTCACTTTGGAAATCATCGGACAATAAGCAACAATCCCAATAGCATTCAATCGTTCTGCCACCTTTTTCTCCCACTTGGGCTTGGTGTACACTACATACCAATTCATAGTTCATTCTGTTCTATAGATAATCTTCCAGCTTCACACTTCTAACTTCTACTTCAAATTCCCCCTTTGGAGGCTAGGGGGCTATACATCTTCTCATAATACTTCACATAATCCCCGGAAGTGACACTATTCAACCAATCTTGATGTGTTAAATACCAATCAATGGTAACCTCTAATCCTTGTTCGAAAGTCACTGAAGGTTCCCAGCCTAATTCCTTATGAATTTTATTAGCATCAATAGCATAACGCAAATCATGTCCTGGTCGATCTTTTACGTAAGTAATCAATTTTTCAGATGCACCAACAGTTCTACCCAACTTAGCGTCCATAATTTGACACAATACTTTTACCAAATCGATGTTTTTCCATTCGTTAAAACCGCCAATATTGTAGGTTTCATGATTCTTACCTTGGTGAAATACCAAATCAATCGCCACAGCATGATCTTTCACAAACAGCCAGTCGCGGGTATAATTTCCATCCCCATAAACTGGTAAGGGTTTTTGGTTGATAATATTATTAATAAATAACGGAATCAATTTTTCTGGAAAGTGATTTGGTCCATAATTATTAGAACAATTGGTCAAGACAAAAGGCAATCCATAAGTTTCCCCATAGGCTCTTACAAAATGGTCGGAACTCGCTTTCGAAGCCGAATAGGGAGAGTTCGGATCATAGGGAGTAGTTTCAGTAAACAGCCCTTCTGCTCCCAAAGACCCATAGACTTCATCGGTACTCACATGATAAAAACGTTTGCCTTCACTATTATTATTCCAAATTTTTCTAGCAGCATTAAGCAAATTTACTGTTCCAATCACATTCGTTTTTACAAATGCCATTGGATCTTCGATAGAACGATCAACATGCGATTCGGCAGCCAAATGGATCACTCCATCAAACTGATGCTTTTGAAACAATTTATCTATAAAGGCCTCGTCAGTGATATCTCCTTTTACAAAAGTATAATTGGACTCATTTTCAATATCCATTATATTTTCTAAATTCCCAGCATAAGTAAGCGCATCCAAATTAAAAATTTGGTAATCCGGATAGTTTTGCACAAAACGACGCACTACATGCGAACCAATAAACCCTGCACCACCAGTAATTACTATTTTCATCTGTTTATAATATTTGTTTTTTATTGGAAGATGGAACGCCTATAATCATATTGGTGTGTGTCAATGATAATTGACGTGGGCGTTTCATCTGTTTATAATATTTGTTTTTTATTGGAAGATGGAACGCCTATAATCATATTGGTGTGTGTCAATGATAATTGTCGTGGGCGTTTCATCTGTTTATAATATTTGTTTTTTATTGGAAGATGGAACGCCTATAATCATATTGGTGTGTGTCAATGATAATTGTCGTGGGCGTTTCATCAATTTCAAATTTTAGGCAAAAATAATTTTAAGCTTATAACTATTTTAATAAAGCGTTTTTATGATACTATTTTAGTAATAATCTCCAATGCTTTGGGAATATGATTGGTAGCCATCAAACTATCAAAAACCAATTGGATTATGCCATTCTTATCTGCCACATAAGTTACTCTTCCTGGAAGCAATCCAAATAAATTAGCTTTTACACCAAAAAGGTTTCTTATTTTTTTATCCGAATCAGAAAGTAAAACAAAAGGCAGTTTATATCTTTGAATGAATTTTTCGTGCGAAGCAATGCTATCACTGCTAATACCTATAACTTCGGCTCCTAAATCTTGGAAATCTTCATATTGATCTCGAAAACTACAAGCTTGAGCAGTGCAGCCTGGTGTGTTATCTTTGGGATAAAAATAAAATACAACTGGCTTTTTTCCTATTACAGAAGAACTCTCAAAATTATTTCCATTGCTGTCCTTTGCTGAAAAATTCGGGATTTTGTCCCCTACTTGTAAAGCCATTATTCTCCTTTATAGGTTACAAAATTTCGTGGGGTTTCATACAGAACTACTTCTAGACCCATTTCGGGTTTTATTTTTTTTCTGATTTTATTCCAAATGACTACCACTATATTTTCGGCAGTAGGGTTCAAATTTTCAAATTCAGGAACATCTAAATTCAGGTTTTTATGATCGAAAGGTTTTTCAACTTCTTCCAAAATCAAATCACTTAAAACCTTAACATCCATTACATATCCTGTTTCTGGGTCTATTTCGCCAGTAACGCTAACGATCAATTCGTAGTTGTGTCCATGAAAATTGGGATTATTGCATTTGCCAAAAACAGCGTTATTTTGCTCGAAAGACCAATCTTTTCGATACAATCGATGTGCAGCGTTAAAGTGGGCTTTCCTAGATAGGGTTACTTTCATCTGTTCATAATATTTGTTCTTTATTGGAAGATGGAACGCCTATAATCATATTGGTGTGTGTCAATGATAATTGTCGTGGGCGTTTCATTTGAAGTTTAAAGTTTAGGCGATTAAGTTATCTGTAATCTTAAATTTTATGTTCTTCTAAAAAATGATAAAACTCATCAAAAATTATTTTAAACCAAACGGTATAAATTTCGGGATGCAATTGCATGTCATTTGCAACATCCTCGATGTTCATCCATTTCCAGCTTTCTACCTCGTCTGGATTTATTTTTGGCTCGTCATTGTAGTGCCCAATCATAACGTGATCGAGTTCATGTTCCGTCAATCCGTTATCGAATGGAGCTTTGTAAATGAAATGAAATAATTCTTTCAAACCTGTCTCAAAACCCATTTCTTCAAACAACCTGCGACTTCCAGCCTGAATATTGGTTTCACCATCTCGCTGATGACTGCAACAGGTATTGGTCCACAACAAAGGCGAATGGTATTTATGACTGGCGCGTTGTTGCAACATTATCTCGTTTTTATCATTCAACACAAAAACCGAAAATGCTCGATGCAAAACTGCTTTTTCGTGAGCTTCCATTTTGGGCATCAAGCCTATTTGCTCGTCTTTAGGGTTTACCAATATTACATTCTCTTCTTCCATATTCTCTTTAATCTTGCCAAAAATACGAAAAAAGAAATTGTTTTATGGCTTGAAAAAAATTTGTGAAAAGTTTAACGAGCGTTTAATAATTGAAAACATTAATTTTAAGCCTTTAAAATAATTTAATTTATTTATAAATGAAATCAAAAATCCAATTTCGAATATTCCTCAACTTGATTCCATTATTTATACTGCAAGCCTGTGGACAAACTCTAAACAATAAAAACAATTCTCAAACTACTTCAAATATGGAAAATTCAATCAGCAAACCCGGAAATCCATATTATTCAAAAACTGATACCAAAAAGCTTAACGTCAACGATGCCGAATGGAAAAAAGTGCTTTCTCCGGATTTATATGCTGTTTCTAGAAATGCCGACACCGAAAGAGCTTTCACAGGAAAACTTTGGAACTCTGATGCAAAAGGCACTTACTATTGCGCAGCTTGTGGAAATAAATTATTTCGCTCCGACCAAAAATTTGCAAGTAGTTGTGGATGGCCCAGTTTCTTTGAGCAAGATAACAAAAACAGTGTTGTTTTCAAAGATGACAATTCGTATGGAATGAGAAGAATTGAAGCGCTGTGTGGACGATGTGACGGACATTTAGGGCATCTTTTTGATGATGGCCCCGCGCCTACGGGCAAAAGATATTGTATGAATTCCATTGCCTTAGATTTTGTTCCTGATCAAATAATTTCAGAAAATAAAAACACTAACAATATAGAAACTATTACACTTGGTGGTGGTTGCTATTGGTGTGTGGAAGCCGTTTATGAGAATTTAATAGGTGTAAAATCAGTCGTTTCTGGATATGCTGGAGGAAAAAATCCTAATCCGACTTATGAAGAAGTTTGCTCTGGAAGAACAGGTCATGCCGAAGTAGTACAAATAACTTTTGACAAATCCATCACCAATCTCGACGAAATTTTCAAAGTTTTTTTCACTGTTCATGACCCGACAACCTTAAACCGTCAAGGTGCCGATGTGGGAACGCAATACCGTTCTGTGATTTTTTATGCCAATGAAGACCAAAAAAATGCAGCACATTCCATAATTGATCAATTAAGTGCGGAAAATGTTTACAGTAATCCAATTGTAACTACTTTGGAACCTTTAACTAAGTTCTACGAGGCTGAAAAATACCATCAGAATTATTACCAAAACAATAAAAACCAACCGTATTGTGAAATGGTAATTCAGCCGAAAATCGAGAAATTCGAAAAGGTTTTTAAAGATAGATTGAAGAAATAAACCTCTATGGACTGAAAGTCTGCAATGTGTATATACCTTTTACGGCAGATTAGCAGATTTTTAAAATTATGGAAGATCTAAGGTAAAAGTTTTAGAACCTGAAAGAAAAATACACTAAAGTGAATAGTTTTAACTATTTCTGTGAAAAATAAAAACCATTTTGAATCAAAAACCAGAAAGAAATTTTCGTTTTCTTTATTGATTCTAGTTTTGAAATTTTATTGAAATTTCAGTATTATTTTGTCAATTGATAAAAGATATTTTTTATATTTGAAAAGTTACTCTCACAATATAAAATTCTATTATAATGAAAATAGCTCTTTTTACCAATGAATTTCCTCCAAACATTTACGGGGGCGCTGGTGTTCATATCGATTTTTTAAGTGAAGAATTAGCTAAGTTAGGACAAGTCGAAGTACGTTGCTTTGGTGACCAAAATGTAGATACTGATTCGATGCACGTTCGCGGAATCAATTCATCGCTTACCAAAATGGTTGATGATGCCAATCCACACATTAAGATGTTTCACAATATGAGTCGAAACGTCGAAATGTCTCAAGCCACACCTGAGGCCGATGTTATTCATTGTCATACTTGGTACACCCATCTTGCCGGAATTATGACTCGCGAATTGCTGCAATCTCCTTTGATTTTAACAACTCACAGTTTAGAAACACATCGCCCTTGGAAAGTAGAACAACTGGGAAATGGCTATTTTCTGTCTCGTTGGATAGAAAATAGTGCTTACAATACCGCCGATGGAATTATTGCCGTAAGCGAACAAATGAAAGAAGATGTTGTCGAAGCTTATGGCGTGAATCCTGAAAAAGTGACAGTAATCCATAACGGAATAGACCCAGAATTTTACAAACCCACTTTTGACAACAATTTACTTTTAGAACTTGGAATAGACCCCAACATTCCTTTTGTATTATTTGTAGGTCGTATTACTCGCCAAAAAGGGATTTCTGGATTAATTGAAGCTGCCAAACATTTCAATAAAAACTGCCAGGTAGTGCTTTGTGCAGGAGCACCCGACACCCAGGAAATTGCCGAAGAAACCGAAGCTTTGATTGCCGATTTGAAAAAACAAAGAGATGGCGTAATCCTAATCTCTGAAATGTTGCCCCGCGAAAAAATAAAAGTATTGTACAGCCACGCCCGTGTGTTTGCCTGTCCTTCCTTATACGAACCTTTTGGCATCATCAATCTCGAAGCTATGTCTTGCGAAACGCCTGTTGTAGGGAGTCACGTAGGTGGAATTCCAGAAATCATTGTTGAAGGTGAATCGGGTTATTTGATACCACTCGAAAGTGTTTCTAGAACCGATTTTAATCCAGCCAATCCCGAAGCTTTCCAAAAAGCTTTTGCTGCCAAAATTAATATTTTATTAGAAGACGAAGCCTTGGCAACCCAAATGGGGAAAGCCGGAAGAGAACGCGTTTTGAAAATTTTCAGTTGGGAATCTATCGCCAAAACTACCTATGATTATTACCAAAAAGTAATTGATGGGTTTGTGAATGAGAAGGCTTAGGTTTCTATTCAAAAAATTAATAATTGAGGTAACCAAAATTAAAATGAATGAATGGAATGAAATATATTTTTTAATAAAAGAACATTCCAAACAAAATTCAAAAGAAGCTTGTTTCCAAAATAAAGTTGTAAATATATTTGAAAAGCTAGGTTGGTCAAGATATAAAAAAGAAATTGAAACTGAAAAATCCATTCCTATTGGAGCAAATAATCGTTTAAGACTTGATATTTTAATTAGTTTAATTCAAGTTGCTAGTTAATAGCTTTATTTAATAGTAATCCAAAGTCAAATAGCTTGAGTTTTAATAGATAACCTTCCAATGTAACTATGCTTATTGTACTTGGGAGGTTTTTTTTATATACTCTTTAGCACGGATTTGGAATAATCACTCACCCTCGATAGGCGGATTTGCAATCCGTGCCCACTCCAACTTCAAAATTAATTAAAAAATATGCTCACAGCCATACATCCAAAGTTACCCATGCGAGACAAAACCGCAACAAGGGAATTTTACAGCAACAACTTAGGCTTTCATGAATTTGGAAGTGTTGACTTTGATGGCTATTTAATGATGCAAAAAGACGGGATTCAAATTCATTTTTTTGAGTTCAAAGCATTGGATCCAAAAGAAAACTATGGACAAGTTTACATCCGAACGGATGCTATTGACAATTTTTACCAAACTTTGTTAAACAATAAAACAAGAATTCATCCCAACGGCCAATTAGAAATAAAACCTTGGGGACAAAAGGAATTTTCTGTACTTGACCCTGACTACAACTTGCTGACTTTCGGACAAAGTATATAATGACTATCAAAATGATGAAAAAAATCTCCCTATTACTAGTTTTACTTTTTACAATCACAAATAGTTCCGCACAAAAGAAGCAAATTTGCATTATTAAAACTTCATTAGGCGAAATCACCGTCGAATTGTATCCAAAAAAAGCACCGATTACAGTCTCCAATTTTTTGAAATATGTCGATTCGAATTTGTATGACAACACGAGCTTTTTTCGTTCGGTTACATTAAACAATCAACCTAATAATGAGGTGAAAATTGAAGTTATTCAAGGTGGCGAAGTCGATTCGACAAAAGTTTTTGCTGCAATTCAGCTCGAAAGAACTTCAAAAACTGGAGTGCTTCATAAAAATGGAACTATTTCTATGGCAAGAGACACACCCGATTCTGCCACTTGTAGTTTTTTTATTTGCATTAACGACCAACCTTCATTGGATTTTGGTGGTAAAAGAAATAAGGACGGACAAGGTTTTGCCGCTTTTGGAAAAGTTACCAAAGGAATGGATGTAGTCAAAAAAATTCAAGTTTTGGGACCAAATGACAACCAATATTTCATACCTCCAGTATTGATTTTATCTATCATTCGAAAAAAATAATTCTCTTTTTTTTATATTTCAATTTGTGTAACCAAAGTTACTGTGCGAGCATAATCCTTGGCTTATTTTTGCACCATAATAACTTAGAAACTGATTTTTTTAAAAATAAAATTATTAAATCGATAAGAATGAATATAGAAAAAATAATTGCAGAAAATCTAGGCACCATAGTGGATGTGCGTTCCTATGGAGAGTTTCAAGGAGGCAATGTGGTTGGTTCTATTAGTATTCCTTTGACTGAAATTCCAGAAAGAACAGAAGAATTAAAAAGGCTAAAGTCACCATTAATACTTTGTTGTGCTTCTGGAAATCGTAGCGGCCAAGCACAACATTTCCTTTCTCAACTTGGCATAGAATGCTATAATGGCGGTTCTTGGCTTGAGGTAAATTATTTTAAATCAAAAAACAACTAAATAAAAATGATCAACACATTAAAAAAAATATTCGGGATTGGACCTGGAGTCAACTATGCAGAATTGGTGAAAAATGGTGCAATAATTTTGGATGTTCGTTCCAAATCGGAATATGACAGCGGACACATAAAAGATTCCCTTAACATTTCGGTTGATACTTTGAGAAATAATTTGGGAAAACTAAAAGACAAAAACAAACCCATCATCACTTGTTGTGCCTCAGGAATGCGAAGTGCATCGGCAAAAAGTATATTAACATCAAATGGCTTCACTCAAGTTTTTAATGGTGGCGGTTGGAGCAGTTTGCAAAATAAAATATAACAAATAAATGTTTCAAAAGAACTATAAAAAAAACCTCGAAAATTTTCAACTTTCGAGGTTTTTTTATTTACAGCAAGAAAACAAAATTATGGTTTAGCTGTGTGATGTTCTTTGTCAACATGAATTCTTTTTCTTGTCGGTGATGTGTAATCTGGTGTTCCCGCGGCAGAATATTCTGGAATCCCTTTCGTTTCCGTTTCAATGGGAGTCGTCAAAGGATCGTCTGCAATAGGGTCGTAAGGGAAATACTTGCTTAAACCTGAATTTGTTTCTTCCGGTTTTGTAATTTCAAGCCTAATGGTATAATTATCTCCATCATCATCTACATCAAGAAAATCAGGGATGCCGTCTTTGTCTGTATCATCAGGATTTGCTGTTCCAGAAGATAAAACTCTAACAAATCCATCATTATTTAAGTCTTCCTGATATGAAAAAACGCCATCATTATCTTGGTCTAATCTTTGAACGTTATATAATTTAAAGCTAAATACCAAAGGTGAATAAGCGGGAATTGTGCCAGAACCAATATTATAATAGGCCAATCCAGAAGGAATAAACATCACGCCAGCACCAAAATCATAATAATCCAATGTTCCATCAGGTTTCCCATTGGCTGACAAATGCGCTCTTGCAGTTCCAGTTTTGAATTGCGGCAAAAATTTACTCAAACCTCTAAGTGGAATAACCTCATCTGTAAATAATGAAAAGAAAATTTGTATAAATTAAATTTACTGGAATTTAGAAGCAGAAAGTGCATTTGTAGCTGAAAAAATATAAGTTAAACAATCAAGGGATTGTTGCAACGGTGAAAAAACGATGAAAAAATAATTTGCATCATCACCATTTTTTTTGGATCTCTTTTGACTAGTTGGATAATGAAATTATGAAAAAATCCCATTCAGCAATTATAGAATGGGATTTATCATCATTATATTATATTTTTTTAATACCAAGAAATTTGTTGAGTCCAATTATATGGATATTGTTGAGAACCATTTAATGTTGTAACATATGCTGTAGCATTAATTAAAAAATTTGATGGGATGGCATAAGGAAAAGACAATAGAGCAGTAGATAATAATATAGTATTATTATTTGAAGAAATATATGTTATATTATCATAGTAGTACAAACTTGGATTTGTTTGCCAACTACTACCAGAGTTAGTATCACTAATACTATATATATTTAAAGCTAATTGTTTTGGTTCAAATTCTTCATTCCATCGACATTTCCAAAATGAACAATATTTACCTTGTCTTACACATCTAATGAACATCTTTGAAGAGGTTGTTACATTATTTAATATAATAGTTTCATTAAATAAAGTTAATATTATTCTTCTATCTCTTCCTGCAGAATTATAACCAACTGACCATTCTCTCGAACGATTTTCGTTGGGAATTATAACCCTAGAATTGGAAACGCCTTTACTAAAATTTGATTTATTTAATATATTTCCATAAATTCTTAAATCTTTTATTTGATTTATTAACTCTTGATTATTCAAATTTAAATTATTTTCATTAAGCAAATATAAATTTTGCTCGTTGGCCCAAATGACATTTCCATTAATTTTAAATTTATGTTCATTATTCAAAATTGCTTTAATTGCATCTGAATAAATAACTCTTTTATTATCTAAATAATCACTTTGCATGTAGATAGAATCATTTGAAGTGTTTAATAACGATTTAAATCCTTTTTTTGAAACCCATCCATGAATTTCTTTTGAGGATTTCATTTCAGATATAGCTGAATATTCTTAATAAACGATGCGTCATCCTTGAATGATAATAGATCTCCATCTAATACTGAAAGCGATGAAGTTTGAATTACATCAATTTCGGGACTAGATTCATCTGAACTACATGAGACTGTCATAACAGCTACGAACAAAAGCAATAATTTTTTCATTTTTTTTGATTTTTTAGTTAACGATATGTTAAAATATCTATGCAAAAAACTGATTAAAAAAATAAAATTCAAAATATTAAAACATACCAATACTATCTATTTTGATTTAAAAAGAATCAAATTTGATTTCAATATAAATTTGTAGTTATATTTGTAAAAAGTTAAAGCATATTTTATGAAAATA
>JACCDH011353281.1_pt1 | contig 14327 bp, 10 predicted proteins | sample 7442481 | NCBI WGS metagenome assembly JACCDH01 (sample SAMN15323433, study PRJNA562643) | freshwater metagenome | isolation source: river surface water | place: USA:Blue River Watershed | collected 2017-08-15
ATTTAAAAATTGTTTTATAATAAATATATTATATGACAGGTGCTTTAATACAACTTGTTGCTAAAGGTGTACAAGATATATTTATATCAAAAGACCCACAAATAACATATTTTAAAATTGTATATAGAAGACATACTAATTTTAGTATTGAAGAAATACCCCAATATTTTAATCATACACCAAATTTTGGAAAAAAATACAGTTGTGTTATTACTCCAAATGGGGATTTAATAGGTAAAACATATTTAGTTCTTACATTGCCACGTATTAAACCTTTTTTTTTAGAAGACGGTACGATTGATCCTCTTACTAAATTTGCATGGGTAAAAAAAATTGGTTATGCAATAATTAAAACAGTTGAAATTGAAATAGGAGGACAATTAATAGATAGACATTATGGAGATTGGTTAAATATTGCAAATGAAATTTTTTCGCCAAAAGAACATGAACGTGGTAATAATAAAATGATTGGAAATATAGATAAATTGTATTCATATAGTGCAACTAAAGACAAATATACATTATATATTCCATTACAATTCTGGTTTTGTAAAAATCCAAGTTTAGCGATTCCTATATTATGTCTTCATCATAGTGAAATTAAAATTAATATTGAATTAAATGATATTGAAAATTGTTATTTGCAAACACCAACTAACTATATCCAATTAGAAGATGATTTAGTAAGTTTTAAATTTGGCGAATATATTGAACAAACAGTTAATGGTGTTACTGCTTCTGGTTTTTTTACTTTTTTTGATCCGATTGATAAAAAAATGTATTATTCAAAAATTTCAAGAAATAAATTTTTATCTTATCAAACAGAAGAATTTGAATCAGAACCATCTTATTTAGATTTAATGGAAAAATATGCAGAATATAAAATCACTAGTAGAACTACTACAAATTTTTGTTTTCCTAAAAATAATTCAAAAACAAAAATATATTATTCACGAGAAGTTGATAATATAAATATTCAAGAATGTCACTTATTAGTTAATTATATCTACTTGGATTCTGAAGAAAGAAATAGATTTGTTCAAATGAAACATGAATATTTAATTGAACAATTACATATATTTAATCCACAAATAATAAATTCATCTAATTTTGTTGCAAAAGCAGATACAATTAATCCATCACGATTTTTAATATGGCATTTACAACAACAATATTTATTAGATAGAAATAATAATGATTTTTTTAATTATACTGATGATTATTTATATTTTGATAACAATAAACAAGCTGGTAATAGTTTAATAAATGATGTATCTCTTCTATTTAACGGTTTTGATAGAATTTCTAATAGAAGTTTTAAATATTATAATTATTTGCAACCATTGCAGCATTTTAAAAATAATCCATCTGAAGGAATTGGAATGTATTCATTTTCATTAAATCCTTATGAATTTCAACCTAGCGGATCATGTAATATGAGTTATATTGGTAATACTGAACTTAAAATTAATTTAAGTCACAAAATTAATGATAATAATCCTGCTATATTTAGTGGATATTCTTTAGGACAAAATATATTTAGAATTATTGATGGATTAGGAGGATTGGTATTTGTTAGATAAAAAAAATTGAATTTATTTAAGCCTATAATGTACATTTATAGTATATTATAGTTAACTATTAATTTAAAGTTAAAAATGTCTTCGGTCTATCTAAATAATCTAAAAGAACTTAATGCTGATAAGCGTTGGTGTGGAAAAGCAAGTGCACGGGAAGTAATGAATGCACTATTTTATGGAATTGAACGTGAAATGTACGATAATTTTCCAGAATATAATAAACTTAATGAACTTATGAATTTTATTAATAATGATAAATCCAATAGATTTAATATGAGAATGTCTACCATTGAAGCTCCTCTAAATACCGGAAAAATTCCTCTTGATGCTATTAAACCATCTCTAACTGTTAAACTTATCGCTCACCGTCTAGATGATATTTGTATCAAATATTTTCATACTGATAAACGTGTAGAATGGATCCCTCGTAATAAATATGGAGAACTTCTACTTTCTTATTGGAATCTTTTTACTAAAGAATATATTGCAAGTGTAGTTGAATATTCAAAAACACAAAAATCTCCTGAAGAAAAAAAACTGGATTTTTTCAAAACAATGCTTAATAAAACTCAAGGTGCGTGGGCAAATAAACTACAAAAACAAATTCAAGATACTGAAGAAAAAGTAATTAAAATTGTGGAAAAAGCTAAAGAAAAAGAATCAGAAACTCCAGTTCAACCAACTGAACAAAAAGTTCATGAAGAAAAAAAACAATTTTCTAAAGGAAAAAAGGAAAAAAAACTAGATGATGAACAAAATGGAGGAGAATGGATTAAAGTTGGTAAAAAACCAATTAAAAATAAAGTTAAAACTAAAAATCCCACAAAATAAATATTTTTTTATTAATTTAATTTAAAAAATCTTATATATTACTATTTTATAAATATGCCTGGAGGTTTAATAAATATAGCAACATATGGTAGTCAAGATTTATTTTTGACAGGTACCCCGGAAATAACTTATTTTAAGATTGTATATAGAAGACATACCAATTTTGCAATGGAATCTGTAAGATTAAAATTTGATGATTCTCTCACGTTTAATAAATATTCAACGGTAACATTACCAAAAAGCGGCGATTTAATACATAAAATGTATCTTGAAATTATATTACCAGAAATTAATTTTAAAAGACCAATAAATCAAAATGAAATAAAAATAATTCAAAATAAATATAATAATTTAATTAAACAATATAATATTATTTTATGTTTTACAAAAATTAATACAGAAGCTTATAGAAAAGCACTTGAAATTTTTACATATGATAATATTTGTAATAAGGAATTAGAAATGATTAATATTATTAGTGAAACTTTTAGTCAAAATAATAGTAGTAATTGTAATGAAAATACAAATAATATATTAATTGAATTTGAAAATATTCTAAATACAACAATAATAGATTTAAATTCTCCAATTAGTAACAAATATATACTTTGTAAATTTTTTTATGATTGTATTAATTTATTTGAAGTAACAAAAAATATTACACCGGAATCTTCAATATCGTGCGGATCATTAATAAATAACATTGATACAGATTTAAATGCACAAAATTTAAAATCTAAATTAGATCATGCTATTAAATTAAATAATTATATAATTGAATATTTTCAATGGTTAATAAACCAAACGAATTTAGAATTACAAGATGCAAAAAATAATAATTATAAATTCGCATGGGTTAAAAGATTAGGTCATTCTATAATTGAATATGTTAATATATATATTGGAGGTGATATTATAGATAAACATTATGGAGAATGGATTGATATATTTTATGAATTAACAAGTAATAAAAATATGGATGATATTTATTTAAAAATGATTGGTGATACAAAAGAATTAACAAATTTTGACCGTACTACAAAACCCAAAACTATTTTATATATACCATTAATATTCTGGTTTAATAGATTTAATGGGCAAGCGTTACCATTAGTTTCTTTACAATATCATGATGTACAAATAGGAGTTAAATTGCGAAAGTTTAGTCAAGTTGCTTATATAGAAAATGTTGGGATAAATTTTAATTTAGATGATGAATATGAAGATGCTGGTTTTCAATTAAATGTTAATTTACTAACCGATTTTGTTTATCTTGATTCTCCTGAAAGAAGAAAATTCGCACAATCAGGGCACGAATATTTAATAGATATAATTCAAAGTCAGTTTGAGGATAATGATATTGAAGAATATAAAACAAGACTTGATTTCTCAAATCCATCTAAAGAAATAATTTGGGTTATTCAAAGAAATTCATTATTAAATAATCCAAATGGAACTAAAGAATGCCAATGGACTAATTATAGTATTGATTTAACTGGAATAGGAAATCCTTGCAAAAAATCACAATTATTTATTAATGGTACAAAGCTTTTAAATAAACAAACTTTTGATTTTTTTAATTATTTGAATCCATATTATAATCATACTAGAATACCTGCAGACGGTGTTAATTCTTATTCATTTGCATTAATGCCAGAAGAAAATCAACCAAGTGGTTCATGCAATTTATCAAGAATTAGTTTAACTCAATTACTTATAGATATAAATAGTAAAATGATGTTTGAAATAGATAATAATAATAAAAATACTGAAGAACCTGAAATAACTATTGTAAAAGTATTTTCTATTTCACAAAATATTTTAAGAATATTAGGAGGCATGGGATCATTAGCATTTACTTAAATAATTTATATTAAATTATATTATAAAGACTTAATAATATAATTATAATAATGACTGGCGGTATACTTCAATTAGTAGCAAGAGGCTACGATGATACTTTTATAATAAAAGAACCAGAAATAACATATTTTAAAATTGTATATAGAAGACATACTAATTTTTCCACATTTCCAAAACTTCTTAATTTTTCAGAAAATTTAAATTTTGGAAAAATCGGAAAATGTAGAATTAAATATTTAGGAGATTTACTATATAAAATGTATTTAGTTATAGATATTCCAGAAATAGATATTACTAACAACTATTATACAGTAAATGATTTAGTTAATCTATTAAAATCATATGATATATTTATCGGAAATTATAATATTAATACAAATTTAGAAATATCATTTTTAGATAATATTATTCCAATAATAAGAGATAATATTAATATACTTTATAATAATTATTTATTGGAAAATAATAAAAAAAATAAAAATTCACTTTTAAATAAACTAAAAAAAATTGGTTTTTGCAATAATAATAATTGGTATTTTCCAGATTCATGTAATTTTTTAAAATCTACTTTTAAACATAATGAATTAACAGAAAAAATATATGTCTTATTTAATGAAAAACCAAAATTTGCTTGGATTAAAGAACTTGCGCATTATTTAATTGAATATATTGAAATAAATATCGATGGTGTTAATATTGATACTCATAATTCAGAAATTATAAGATCCGATAAAATAATTAATTTGGAAAATGAAAAATTAAGAGGTTATAATGAAATGATTGGCAATTTAGAAGAATTATATTCATATAATTCTAATATTAAACATGCTAAAAAATTATATTTACCTTTGGGATTTTGGTTTTGTAGACATATTTCTTCTGCAATTCCTCTTGTTGCAATGCCTCATTCTAATATAGATATTATTGTAAAATTTAGAGATTTTAATGAAGTAACATATTGTCCAAATGTTAAATTTAAAACTCAACCAAAATTAAATGCAAGTTTAATTGCACATTATGTTTATATTGAAGAACAAGAAAGAAAAAGAATTTGTGAAAATAAACAAGAATATTTAATTGAAAAATTTGAAACAAGTTATGAAGAAATTTATGGTGCAAAAGACTTAATTGAAACAAAAGAAACAATTGAAGATAAAAATAATAATTTTACATTTAAAGAAAGTAAAGTTGATTATAAACTTCATTTTCATTATACAACAAAACAATTATTTTGGATTGTTAAACCATATAAAAATAATAATAATTTTGATAAATTTGATTATACTTTTTATGATATTAATAATAAACCATTTAATCCTATTAGTAATATGAAAATTAAATTTAATGGAAGAGATAGAGAAACATTACATGATTTTAATTTTTACCAATATTGGCAACCATATAAACATCATTGTTCAAGTCTAGTTGATAATTTATTTTTATATAATTTCGCATTGTATCCACAAATGTTACAACCTTCAGGGTGTGCTAACTTTGGTAAATTATCAGAAGCAAGTTTTAATTTACATCTAAATAATAAACTTACAAATTTAGTTGAAAATAATAATTTTAAATTTAAAGTTTCATGTTATGCTTTGCAATATAATATATTAAGAATTTTTTCTGGTATGGCTGGTTTAGCTTTTACTTATTAGTAAAATTTTTTCTTAATATAATATATTATAATGGTCAAATTTAATAATTTTAAAAAAATAGTATATCAAAATAATTCATTTGTTATTATTCCTTTTACTTTTAAAAATAAAAAAGTACCTGTTATTTTAGATGATATATATTTTGAACAAATAAAAAAATTAGATAAATCTTGGAAAATTAATGATTCTGGATTTGTTGTCAGTACTCATACTATTAATAATCAAGATATAGAAATAAATTTACATGAAGTTGTTATGGCTTTTTATAATAAACAACATAATTTACAAAAACAAAATCATAATATTATTCATTTAAATAAATTAGGTATTGATAATCGAAAAGAAAATTTATTATACGATACAAGAGATAAAGAAACTGGAAAAAATTTAAAAAAAAAAAAAAGAATTATCGAATTTACTAAAGAATCTGGTATAAATGCAGATAATATCCCAAGTTTTATGTGGTATTTAAAACCAAATGACACTCACGATGAAAGATTTATTATAGAAATTGGAGATATTAAATGGAAAACCACTAGTTCTTCTAAATTATCTTTAAAATATAAATTAGAAGAAGGAAAAAAATTTTTAAGAGAACTAAAAGAAGCACGACCTGAAATTTTTGACGAATATTCAATGAATGGTGAATTTAATTTAGAAGGAAAAAAATTATTAAAATCTTTTTTTGAAATCTCTAAAGAATCTGGTTTTACAAATCTTAGAAAAATTACTACTGATAATTTAACTAATATTTATTTAAAAGAAAATTTAAAGGGCTTAAATTCTTTTGAAAAAGAATTATTAAAAAATAGTACTTTTTATGGTCAAAAAAGATCTAAGCAATTATATAATCAATTACCAAAAAATTCAGGATTAAAAAATTCAGATTTACCAGAATATTCCTTTTATGTACCTGAAAATAATAATAGAGGAGATTATTTTAAAATTGAAGGTCATCCCAAATTAGATTATATTTGGAAAACAGAACATTCTAAAAAAATTAATATAATTGATAAATATAACCAATTAATCGATTTTTTTAATCAATTAGAAGAGTGATTATTAAGATATTTGTTTATATAAAAAAATGTTACAGTTATTGCTATAGTATACAATATTGCAGATATTAATCCTTTAATTATATCTTTTGTTAAAATATAAATTATATATATTATTATAATTTGTACTATTTGTGATTTTGAATTTATTAATGATAGTATATTACTACTTGTTATTTTACTAGTAATATTTTTTATAAAATCATTATTAGATATATTTAGTATTGGATTTAATTCAGAATCATGATTTATTTTGTTTTTTTCATGTTCTGTTTTATTATGTAAAAATTTATGATTGGGAGTTTTATGGTGACTCATATATTTATATAATTATAAAAAAATTTTATATAAATATAAATTATATATAATGTTTAATACTAAAAATACAGTATTATTAATAATTACTATTTTATTTGCATTTATTTTATATAAATACTTTTTAATGGAAAATTATGAAAATGAACATAAAAAACATCATGAACACATGCATCATAAAGAATCACATCATCAACACGCAATACATAATACTTTACCACAACCTCCACAAAATGATGAATTATGGGCAATTGGGGGCATAAATCATACAATTTGGAAAACTCCTATACCGTGTGCTAATGGACAATGTGCATGGACACAAATTCCAGGCGCATTAAAAAATATATCAGTAGGTGAATTTGATATTTGGGGAACTGGTCCTGGCACATGGGCTCCAATTTGGAAATGCGATAAACCTTGTACTGGTGCATGGAAATCTGTTCCTGGTTCTTTAGCTCAAGTTTTTGTTGGTAAACATACTGTTTATGGTGTAAATGATGATGGTAATGTATTTTCATGCCCTCATACTAAATCATCTCCTTGTACTGGACAATGGACTAAAACAGATGGTTATTTAGGTCCAGGTGGCGTAGTTTCTTTACCTAACTAAAAAATAAATATTCTTACATAGTTAGATTTTAACATACATGTATCACTTTCAATTGACTTAATTAAATGATACAAACTTGTAAATAATGATTTAATAGAAGTTTTTTCTCCATTAATTTCTATTTGTTGTGACCAGTCATATTTTAAAATATTCTCCAATGTATCCCAAGCTGTTTTTGTTTCAGGTACAACCACATAATTTTCTAATAATTCAAAAATATCATGAATATTTTTATGATGTTGTGAATCTTCTGGAATAATTTTTTTTGTTATAATTTGTTCTATTTTTTCATTATATGTCCATTTTTCATTCTTATAAAATATTTCTTTTTGTACATCTGTAATTCCTAATATGTATTTTAGCATATTATTTCTTTCTGGATGTGCATCAATTCTAAATGTTTTATATATATACCAATTTTTTTCATTATATAGTTCTATATGTACTAGTATACTCATTATAGTAAATATTTATATTATAATTACAAATTATATTTATTCAATTTTTATTTACGTAAAAAGTTGATATAATTATTATGTTAAATAAAATAGTATTAATTAACATAAAATGAATAATTGTAGCATAGAAACTAAGAAAGGTAAACCATGTGGTCGCAAATCTGGTGAGAAGAAATATTGTACATTTCATGAATATTTAGAAGACTATACTGATGAAATGCTAAAAAATCTAACTTTTTGTTCAGGATGCGATAATCCAAAATATTTACCTAATGGAAAAACTTGTGATATTTGTAAAGAACGTGCAAAAGCGAATAGAGAAAAAGATAAGGAAAATATAATTAAGTGCAAATATAAAAATGAAAAAGATGAGGAATGTACTTTTAAACAAGAACCGAAACTAAATAATGGATTTTGTGGAAAACATCAAGTATATTTTTGGAAAGAAGATAAAGAAAAAGATGGAGAAAGTAAAGTGTGTGTTAATTTTATTCGTGGTTGCAGAAATATTTTTAAAAAAGATGAGGAATTTTCTAGATGTCTTGATTGCAGAATGAAAGATAGACTAAAAGATAAGGAAAGGCATACTATGAGTAAAGTGAAGAGGGAAAATAATAATGTGCTAGTTATGGGAAAACAAGAAAGGAGTCTTGAAGATACTATAATTTGTGCTTGTTCGAATACTAAATTATCAATAACTAAGTTTTTAGAAGATGTAAATGATATTAAAAGTAAATTATTTAGCACTTGTAACAAGTGTCGCGAAAAAGATTCACTAAGAGATTCAAAACAAGAACGCAAAGAATATAAGCAAGAATTAGAAAAGACTCCGAAGGTTAAATTAAGTAGATATAAAAAAGGTGCAAGAGTTAGAGATTTAGATTTTGAACTAGAAAAAGAGGAATTTGAAAAGTTTATTGTTGAAAAATGCCATTATTGTGGCGAGAAAGATGAAATAATTTTGAATGGCATTGATAGGATTAATAGTAATATTGGTTATAAAATGGATAATTGTGTATCTTGTTGTAGCATGTGTAATTATTTAAAAAGATCTTTATCTAAGGAAGATTTCCTTAATAAAATAAAACATATTATCAGTAATTTAGGTTATGGAAATTTCAACTATCCTGCACTTTTTAAAAATCATCAATCTTCTAGTTTTGCGAAATATAAAAAATGTGCCAAGGATAGATCAATTAATTTTAATATAAACGAATTAATGTTTAATGAAATTATAAGTATGAACTGTTATCTTTGTAATAAGAAAACTGACGAGCTTCATAAAAATGGAGTAGATCGAATTGACAGTTTGAAAGATTATGACATAAATAATATATTGTCATGTTGTGGTGATTGTAATATTATGAAAAGCGATTTTCCACTCGAAAAATTATTATTAAAATTTATATTAATTAATAATCATAATTTAAATCAAGATACATTTTTTTTAGCTGATAAAGATGGAGTTAAAAACCAGATTATAAAAAATATTAACACGCAAAGAAATAATATTTCATCAAAATTATCTAATATGAAAGAAAATAAAGATATATGTTTTATTCATGACAATGAGCACGAAAAAATAACTAGAATTAAAAACCAATATAAAAGAGCTAGACAAAGAGGTGATCTAGAAGAATATGATAGATTATATCAAAAATACAAAGATATTCGAAATAAATTAAACAAGTAATTTTTTTATTAAATAATAATTAATTTATTATTTAAATATTTAGAATAAAAACCATAATATAGATATGAATAACATAAATATATATGACGTTTAGTTGGCATAGGCTCCTTTATACCCCTAAATTTCTCTAGGGGAGTGGACTGTATCTTAAGCCAATAGTCTATTACTAAACTATCAACCGTCACCCGTTCAGTCTCTGACGCCCTACCATGAGTTATTAAATAACTTTTAGGTAGTAAGCAAGCGGATTGCCCAATCCTATTGATTTTTACTATACCTGAGTTTTTATTCTCAGCCAGTCGAGGACTTTCGTCACAAGACCTTAGTACAATAGGCTCTAAGGGGTTTCCCGATCTACAAGGTGTCTCGCAAGCTATTATAAGCTCACTAGCTATTGACATTGTATTTAATAATTTTGCAAGTGTCCAAACGATTTTTCCATTATGACTTGCTTCATAATGGCGTATAGCTTTTGGGACCAATTCAGTGACAAAAAGTAATGCACTTGGCATATATTTTTGCTTTTTCTGAAAAAATCCTCCCATACCACTCATAATACGTAATACGTTGTAGTTAATTGCCCATACATAGAATAATGAGCCAGAGAATAAATCTAAGCAGGCTTCATTGTTATTTCTGATAGTATCAGCAAAAGTAACGTTTAATTGAGTGTTATCAATTCTGGATAAGTTAGCAGTTCCAGAAGGTTGGTGTTGTTCAGGGTGTAATGCAAAAGAGTATACATTAACACCATCTGCAGGGGTTCTGGTGTGGTGAGCATCAGGTTGTACATAGTTGAAGTAGTTACCATCAAGAGGGTCAAATCTATCATGACCGTTTAATTGAACATTGGCTAATTCAACTGGGTTACCTGCACCATCGAGTCTTAAACCGTAGTTGCTTAATTGAACTACAGATACATCGTATGGGTTTAATCCATTATCGCTAGTAGATCTGCAATCAGTGTTAAAGCAAGCAACAGGTACAGAGATATCACCTAAGGTTAAACTATGTGCATCAGCTCTGGCACCATAGCAATCAACACCATTAGCGTTGACTTCAACTGAAATGGTGATTTCAGAGATTTTGTTTGCACCTAAGTTTCTGACAGGGCAGTTTTTGATGTTGAGATCTCTTAAACCGTATCTTACAATATGGATTGCACTTGCAGATGCAGAAGCAGATGCAGAGCTACCAGAGCAAGGTACACCGCTATCAGAAACTACTACAGTTACTTTTACGGATTCACTGCCCCATTCTAATACTTGAGTGCAGCTAGTACCGACAGATGGTAAACTAATTGCTTTAGCTTCCCAATCAGCATCAGGGGTACCATTTACCCAAACCATACCTCTTGCTAAGTTATCTGCAGCATCTTGTAATGCAGATGCTTCGCCAGTCCATAAAGCATCATCATGGGTGTAGGCTAAGAATCTGTTGCCACCTTTCTTGAGGGTAGAACCATTGAAAGCACCGTTTCTGAGTGCCCAAACAATTTCTTTACAAGGGTGGTTGAAACCGAGTTTGAGTTTGGTATTGGAACCAGTTACAGATTCGACACCAGTGAATTGGAGTTGTTCAATGAGGTATTCGTGACCTACTTGAGCAAATCTTCTTCTTTCTTCAGAATCTAAGTAAATGTAATCTACTAAGATAGAAGCATTTGCAAAGCCGAATTGTCTGTAATCAGGGGCAGATGCACCAGACCATACTACTAATTTTTGAATATCTTCGAATTCAAAGTTGAGTCTTACTTCATGGTATTGTAAAGCAATGAGGGGAAGTGCAAGACCGGGGTTTCTGTTAAACCAGAATTGTAAAGGTACATATAAAGTGTATGCAGGTAATTCATCATCTTCTACTGCAGGATCGCTGCTAGCAGAGCTGTTAACAGTTCTTAATTTAGTTAAGGCTTCTACATCACCGATCATGGCTCTGTAACCTCTTTCTTTGGAGGTGGTGTGAGTTAATTCATACCATACATCCATCCAAACACCATATTGTCTGTCGATTCTAGAACCACCGATTTCTACTTCGACTTCTTTGATTAAAGCATGACCTAATCTTCTTACATAGGCTACTTTAGGTGCTTCTTCACAAGCACCGAAAGCTGCTTGTAAATCAACAGCTTTGAGTTCAACTTTTAAGCAAGTTCTGCCAGCTAAGTCACCATTTCTTAAAATAGTAACAGTTGCAGATCTGCCAAAGTCAGGGTTACCGTTGAGAGTATGTTCAACAGCTTCCATGGAGAAGTTAGTATGTCTTCTGTATACTACTTTCCAAAAAGTAATTTGAGGATTACCAGTTAAGTAAACATCTTGCATGATCCCAAAAGTTTCCAATTGGGGCTGACTATATCTTAAGGATATATTAATATCCCGAATACCGTTTAGTCGATGAACTGCATTCTTTATTTATTATAAAGAACTTGGCTGCCGATTGCCCATTTTAGAAGTATTAACTTCTTCATCTTTCATATTTTTACTATACCTAAGTTTTTTTCTTAGCCATTAGATTATTACTAATCTAACTTAGTAATGAAAGCTTTAGGGGATTCCGGCAATTTGATATTCTTGCCATATGATTATTTTTTTATATGTTAAGCCGATATATAATCATACGACTAGCGGGTTATATAAGAGTACAATACTCTCTTGATATTTACACAGATTTGCCTATTTAGGTATATCAAGAACCTAAATAGCTGCCCACTGTTGGTACCCAAGATTTTTCTAAGCACCATAGGCTACTAATTGCATGAGACCGCCACCCATTTTATTATATACTAAACTGGTAGAAAAAATATTTTTTATATATTTTTATATAATTTAAATAAAAATATTGTAAATAACACACGAAAAAAGTAAACAAGCTTCAAAAAATATTATTAAACACAAAAAATAATATTTTTTTTATTTTTTTTATTAAAATAAAATTAATTCGCTTAAAGAAACTTGATTAAATAATCTTATAGAAATGGCTACGTTTAAATATAAGCCAGATAAAGTTAAGTATTTAAATATAGTAAAAACACTTGATGAAACCCATCAAAAAATTGCTAGTGAATTTCAAGAAAATAGAAGTAATCTTCCTGATAAAATGTCAAAATTGAATGAATTAAAAAAAGAATTAGATAAATTAAATAAAAAAGAAATTGAAATAACTGATGATATGATTAGATATAAATCAAATCTAAAAGAAGAAATTAAAAAATATGAATCTGAAATAAAAAATATAAAAAATGGCAAAGATGAAATAGAATATTATACTAAAACTAGTGAAATATTAATGGATTATTATAATTTACTTGATCACGATGAAGAAAAAAATATTGATGCAATTAATATTCACTTAGATACTGATAATAAACAAGATGATATTATTGATAATAAAAATGAAAAATTATTAGCAATTAATAAAATAAGTCAATCAAAAAGAAAAGAGAAAAAACCGACAAAAAAAAGAATTAAAAATTTAGAAGATATTAATAAAAATAATTCAAAAAATATTTTAACATTTTTTTCAAAAAATAATATACAAAAAGAAGATATTGATGAAGGGACTGAAACTACAGAAATTAATAATGATGATCAATATACAGAACAACCTGTAAATATAGTTGAAAAACTAGTATCAAATCGTGCATCTTTATTTGAATCTTATATGTCTATAATAGATTCCAAATATGCATCTGATAAAATTAAACCAAATTATATTAAAACTTGTACAAATTGTAATATAGAAAAAACTCTAATTCAATCTGAAGGGTTATATGTATGTACGCAATGTGGTGAAGTTGAACATGTTATTATAGAATCTGAAATCCCTAATCATAAAGATGCAGGAAATGAAAAACCAAGAACACCTTATAAAAAACAAACACATTTAGCAGAAACACTTAATCAGTTTCAAGCAAAAGAATCTACTGAAATTCCAAATAAAATATATAGTGGAATTATTTTAGAATTAAAGAAAATGAAAATTTCAAATGATGAATTAGTTGATATGAAATATTCTAAAGCTAAAATATTAATTAAACAAATATTAAAAAAATTACGTTTTACAAATTATTATGAACATATCCCTTTTATATTAAGTAAAATAACAAATAAACCTGCTCCTACTATATCAAGAGAAACTGAAGAAATAATTAAAAAAATGTTTAAACAAACAGAAGAACCTTTTGCAAGACATTGTCCTAAAGATAGAAAAAACTTTTTAAATTATTCTTATGTATTTCATAAATTTTTTGAAATTTTAGATA
>JACCDH010457477.1_pt1 | contig 14324 bp, 1 predicted proteins | sample 7442481 | NCBI WGS metagenome assembly JACCDH01 (sample SAMN15323433, study PRJNA562643) | freshwater metagenome | isolation source: river surface water | place: USA:Blue River Watershed | collected 2017-08-15
ATTCCAATATTCGATCCGGTTAATGCGCGTTTTTATATGTCGACATGAACGCTGTCGGGTTTAGAGCCTGTCTTGCCAGCGACCTGCAGAGACTGGCGCTTCGTTACATGCGACCTAGTAGCTAGAATCGTGCCTGTCGGAATTAAAACGCCCGGGGCGACCTCGGTTCGGCAGAGGAGGGGATAAGAATAATCCTAAAAATGGATGCGCGATACGCCTGACATTTTTGCAAGGCGGCGTTGAATAACTCTTTGAAAATCCTGAGAAAATGGTTTAAATATTGGGTGCGTTGCATCACCCAAAATATCTGCGGCCCTATCGACGAAATGGGGAGGGGCGGTGGCCAATCAAGTGCGAATGGGTGTGGGGGAGGCTCGTCAAAAACCTACGCTTTACCTGCATGCAATGGGGTGGCCGGCGGTTTTTTGACAGGCTTGCGTAACTGGCAAATCGAGGGTTCGGCGGATCGAATATCCGGCAGCCAGGCTTGCGGATGATCGGGTCGGAATGGGTGGGAAGCGCTTCGATTTACTTTATAACAATCATTGAGAGGCGGGCGTTAATAAATGAATAAAACGTGTGCCGATTTTCATCAATATTGGGTTGAAACGAGGTATGTATTTCCTACCCATTTTTGCTGATTAAACCTACGTAAAGCCTGCAAAAAATCGCGCTTGCCGTTCCAATAATTTTATTGGTGCCACTGGCACTTTTCGGGCAGCAGAGACGTGCCAAATAACGACCCGAAACGACCTGAAAATTCGGTCGTGATTTCGCGTTGTTATGTTCATAACTTCGGCCGGCAGGTCAGGCAAGATTTCTGGCCCGAACACACACCGAATTCGACCTGAAAAACCTACGCAATTCTTGCGCCGAAATTTTTTCCCAGGCCAGAAAATTTCAATCCGTTTCGGCGGTCAATTCGGAGTCCATTTTCACCCAATAAAAACCTGCATTAAACCTACGGGCTTGCTTGTCTGGCAACGTCATTTCACGCAAAAATTTTAGTCGTTCCATCTGGGCATTTTCATATCCATTCCCATCCATTTGACCGGAGTTGTAAATACATCAACATTATCATATTGATACCTGATGATTGGAATAGCAATAATTAATAAATTGGATATTTATGCTGACCGCAGCATGATTGTTGAAAAATAAAATACTTGCTCAATGAGTAATTGACGGATTGAGCTCGTGTTATTAAATCAGCACTTACCAATCAGGTAATGGAATTATTAAAAAAACAGTCTGATTCTCGACCAATTCCGACACCCGAATCGACCCTTTTCGACACCCATTGTTTGCCTATTTTTTAGGCAAAATTGGTAGGCTTTCGTAGGTAAAAATTCCGTTCTTTCACCTAAAATTCCCTGCAGAAATTCCGATTGAAACCTAGGAATTTCAACGGTTTTCAGGGGATTTTGCTGATGGGCGGACAGACGCTCAAACCTACCCAATTTGGCAAGTTAGCGAACGCCTTCGCGGCCTTGAAAAAGGGCTGCGGGAAGGCGTTCGGCTGCGCGTTTTTTGCGGCCATTTCCAGCCTCCCGGCACAGGCCCAAATCGCGGCCGACGGCACCGTTGGCGGCACCATTCGCAGCGATATCGAGCGCTCGATTCCGGCGCCGGCGCTGCCGGCGGTCAGCCCGAAACCGGTGGCCGAGCGCCCGAAAGACGCCAAAGCCAAGGGTGAAACCATCGTGGTTTCCCGCTTCCGCTTTACCGGCAATACCGTGATTTCGGACGCCGTGCTGACCCGCGCGGTCGCGCCTTACGTGGGCCGCCCGGTAGATTTCGACGAGCTGCAGAACGCGGCCGCGATGGCCTCGCTGGCCTATCGCGACCGCGGTTACGTGGCCACGGTCAGCATTCCGAGGCAGGAACTCGACGACGGGATCGTCACGCTGAAAGTCTCCGAAGCGCGCTACGGCGGCGCAAAGATCGACCCGACGTCGGACGGCCGTATCCATTCCGAGCTGATTCTCGAGCGAATCGAGCATGCGATGAAGGTCGAAAAAGCGGTCAACACCAATGTGCTCGACCGCGCCGTGCTGCTGCTCAACGACCTTCCGGGCGCCTCAGTGCGCAGCGGCCTGGCCGAAGGCCAAGCCGAAGGCGAGACCGAAGTGGTGCTGCAATCGAGCAAAAAGCCGCTGCTGACGACCAACGTCGTGATCGACAACTACGGTTCGCTCAGCACCGGCACGCAGCGCGAGATGCTCGACGTCGCGCTCAACAGTCCTGCCGGCCGCGGGGAGCAGTACACGCTGTCGCTGATGCACAGCGACGGCACACGCTACAGCCGGGGCGGCGTTTCGGTGCCGGTCGGCCTCGACGGCGCGCGCGTCGGCTTCAACGCCAGCGCGCTGTCTTACCGGGTGATCGAGGGGCCGCAGGTGCTTTCCGAGCTGACCGGCGCATCCAGCACCTTCGGCCTCGACCTGTCCTATCCGCTCATCCGCAGCCAGCAGGCCAACCTGTACGTCAGCGGCAGCCTGACCACCAAGCGCTTCGACAACTATGCGCGCCAGCTGCTGATGCGCAGCTATGAAACCGAGATCGCCGCGGCGACGGTGACGGGCAACTGGTTCGACCAGCTGCTGGGCGGCGCGAGCAACCAGGCGTCGGCGACGTTCTCCGTCGGACGGCTGGACCTCAAGGATCGCCTGAGCCTGCTTGGCGACCAGAGCGCGCTGGCCGGCGCGCACACCAACGGCCTGTTCAGCAAGTTCAATGCGAGCATCGCGCGCAATCAGGCGCTGGCCGCAGGCTGGACGCTGAATGCGAGTGCCAGCGCGCAGATCGCGTCGAAGAACCTCGATTCGTCCGAGAAGTTCTACCTCGGCGGCCCGACCGGGGTGCGCGCCTACCCGAACAGCGAAGGCGGCGGCAGCTCGGGCGAGCTGCTGCAGCTGGAGCTGCGCAAGCGCTTGAGCGACCGCATCGAGCTGCGGCTGTTCCAGGACAAGGGCCGGGTACGGCAGACCATTGACCCTTATCTCGGCGACCCGTCGCCGAACATCCTGCATTACCGCGGTTATGGCTTCGCGGTGATCGCGTCGCTGCCGCACAACCTGACGTTCACCTTCGCGTGGTCGCGCCGGATCGGCGATAACCCGAATCCATTGGTGGGCACGTCCAACCCGAAGCGTGACCAGGACGGCACGCAGGACCTCGAGCGCCTCTGGGTCGCTGCGTCGATCAGCTTCTGAGTCCATGATGATCGCGCGCCTTTTCCCCGCCACCCTGATCCGCGCCGGCCTTGCCGTGTTCGCGGCGGTGGCGGTGCATGGCGCGGCGGCGCAAGTGGCGCCGGCATCGGACGCGCTGCCGACCGGCGGCTCGGTGGCCGCGGGTAGCGCGTCGATCGCGCAGGGCGGCACTGCGCAGGCACCAGTGCTGACGGTGCAGCAGGACAGCAGCCGCGCGGTGCTGAACTGGGGCAGCTTCAACGTCGGCCGCGACGCGAGCGTGGTGTTCAGGCAGCCTGATGCCAATTCGGCCATCTTGAACCGCGTGCTCGACGGTAACCCGAGCCAGGTGTTCGGCAACATCCAGTCGAACGGCCAGGTGTTCCTGATGAACCCGAACGGCGTCTGGTTCGGCAAGGACTCGGTGGTCGACGTCGGCTCGTTCTTCGCGACCACCCATTCGATATCGGATGAAAACTTCATGGCCGGCACGCTGCGCTTCGACCGCAACGGCGCCACCGGCAGCATCGTCAATGAAGGCACGATCCGTTCGGCGCTCGGCGGCTACATCGCGCTGCTCGCACCGGAAGTGCGCAATGACGGCGTGCTGCTAGCGCAGTCCGGCACCATCGCGCTCGCGGCCGGCGAGTCGGCGACCCTGAACTTCAATCCGGCCAACAGCAAGGTCGACCTGCTGGTCGAGCCGTCGACGGTGAATGCGCTGATCGAGAACCGCAAAGTGGTGAAGGCGCCGGACGGCAAGGTGATCGTGTCCGCACAAGCCTACAACGAACTTGCATCGGGCGTGATCAGGAACAGCGGCGAGATCGTCGCGGCCGGCATCAGCAGCGTCGGCGGCAAGATCGTGCTCGGCGCGTCGACCGAGATTGCGAACAGCGGAAAGCTCGACGCCAGCTCGACCGTCGCCGATGGCGGCAGCGTGCGCATCGACGCCGACACCGTGAAAAACAGCGGCGCGATCAATGTGGGCAGCAGCGCAGCGGCGGGCAAGGGCGGCGAGGTCGCGATCACAGGCAACTATATATATATAGAGGACGGCGCGAACATCGATGCGACCGGCAGCATCGGTGGCGGCAAGGTGCTGATCGGCGGCGACTGGCAGGGCAGCGGCGACCTGCGTCATGCGATCGAAGTCGCAATGGATGAGAATGCGTCGATTAATGCGAGTGCCATTTCGAAGAACGATGGCGGCACGATCGTACTGTGGTCCGACATTTACAACATCGCGGCGGTCACCCGGGCAAGCGGCAGGCTGGTTGCGCGCGCAGGTGCGCTTGGCGGCAATGGCGGCCAGATTGAAACCTCGGGTCACAAGCTGGATGTCGAAGGGCTTCGTATCGACACCGACAGCCCGAAAGGAAAGGCCGGCTTGTGGCTGATCGACCCTTATGACATCAGCATCGGCGCGACGACCTCCGGTACGGCGTTCAATGCATCCGGTACCGACTATCTGTTCACGTCGGCTGCAGGAAGTTACATCACCGCGTCGGCCATCACCAGTGCGCTGAGTTCCAGCAACGTCACTATCCAGACCGGCACGGGTGGTACCGGCTATGGCGACATCCTGCTGAACACGGGCATCAGTTATGGCGGCGCCAGCGATCGCACCCTGACACTGAAGGCAGCGCGCAACGTCTTCCTGAATGAAGCGGTCACGTCGACGGGCGGCAGGTTGCACCTGAACGTTTACTCCGACTTTGATGCCAACTCGTCCGGCGACCAGATCCGGGTCGGCAATAACATCACGACGAATGGCGGCAACATTCTTCTCAGTGGCGAGAACATCGTATTCCAGGGCACGACAGGACAAACCATCAACACCGCGCGAACAGGCGTCACTGGCGGTTCATTGACGGTCAACGGGTCAACATTCCTCGCTATATATGATGGATCGAATCCGGCGCCGCTGAACATCAATACCGGTGGCGGTGACATCAATTTCAACGGCACGATTGACACGGCGACGGATGTTCTGTTCCAGCGCATTTTTGACGTCTCGTCTGACAGTAATTTTGATGCGCTCGCTACGACGTATGGATTCAATCAGATTTCCGGTGCATCGACGAATACCTTCTTCGAGAACCAGCGAGCCTTCGGCTTGTTCTCGAACCAGACGATTGATCTGGGCTTCAGCAACCTGAACAACAGTTCGGTCGGCCTGAAGTTCAATTTCTATGCGATCGATTCGTGGGATGGCGCTGCGGGTGAATTCTTCAACGTAAAGATCAGCAGCAATGGCGGCTCTTCGTTCACGGATCTGTTCACGTTGAAGCCAAACTGGAGTCTTCCGTTCAGCAATATCAGCGGAACGGCGAACGGCTACAGCTATTCGGTGACCCTCAAGCAGGAAGGTAATGTCTATGGTTCCAACCGAGGAAACTTCGACCAGTTTGATCGCCGCATCGGCATTTCCATCACGACGCCAGCGGTGTCGTCGATCCTGCTGCGAATGCAGGGTGCGCTGGATGGTTCGGTTGACGATGAATCATGGGCTGTCAACGCATTCACTCTGACAAATTCGCAGACGACCTACAACGGAAATGGTGCGCTGAATCTTAATGCCGGCAGCGGAAAGGTCACCTTCGGCGGTGCGGTTGGTATGGCCAAGTCGCTGACCGATCTGACGGTCACGGCAGGCAACATGATCGTCAATCAGACCAACACACTGAATGTTTCGAACGACATGCTGATCGATTCGAACATTACCAAGGATGCCGGTTCTGATTCGACGATGACGTTCAAGGCGGGTCGGCACCTGTCGTTCGGCGCAGATAAAAACATCTCGTCCACCAGCAACAAGCTCAATCTGGTCTTCAACGCCGACAGCGACAAATCTGGCGACGGCTTCATCAAGTTCAGCAGCAACATCAATTCGACGAATGGAGGCACCATTCAATTCGGCGTGGGCGACCAGGCCACGCTGAATGGCTCCACAGTCTATGTTGGTGGTGACGTTTATTTCGATGGCGGCAGCGCGCAGACGATCGATAGTGGTGCCGGCAGCATCACGGTCAACGGCGAAACGCTGATCGCCAATACGGCTGGGGTCACGATCAATTCCACCGGTGGCCTGACATTCAAGGGCAGTGTCAACTCATCCAACCAGTACGTGGGCGTGAACGCGGGCACAGGAATTAGCTGGCTGCAGGCAGACGCGGCTGCAGTCGCTGCAGGCGGCTATCTTGCCACCATCACCTCCCGTCTCGAAAACTCGGTTGCGGCGCTCGCGGGCAAGTACACCACCGCGTGGATTGGCGGCCGTCGACTCGCCAATGGCACCTGGCGCTGGGAGCGCGGTCCCGAAGCAGGGCAGGCCTTTACCTATACCAACTGGGCCAGCGGTGAGCCCAATAACTGCTGTGCGAACTATACCAATGGTCTTGGCTATGGCGGCGAGAATGCGGTTCAGTTCACTGGTGCGAACGGTAACTGGAACGATTTGTTCGACAACGGCAGCGCTGGCCAGGTCCTGAACAATTATGTGCGCGAAACCACGATCAACAGCGCGCCGTTGACGATCAATGCAGGCACGGGATCGGTCACCTTCAACAATCCTGTCGGCGCAGCTAAAGAAATCTCGACGCTGACCATCAATGCCGGAACGCTGACCGCCGGCACGATCAAGACTACGTCGGCCGTGAAGTTCAACAACACCGGGCCGCTGTCCGTCTCGGCCAACATTACCGGTACCGGCGGCCTGACCAAAGAGGGCGGTGGCACGCTGACGCTGACCGGCATTAGTACTTATACCGGCGCCACTAACGTGAATGCCGGAACGTTGAAGATCAACAGCGGAGCTGCGATCTATTGCGATTCTACCTGCGGCAGCGGTTCCCATTTCGGCGACGTTGCGACGGCGATCGCAACTGTCAACTCGGGCGCGACGCTCGATCTTGCGAACTGGAATTGGGCCGGTGGTCTGGGCGAGCGCTATTACGATTCCTATGGACTGGTCATCAATGGCGGCACGCTTCGATATTCCGGTGGCACCAGCGGCAGCGCCAACTATGGCGGACGCGGTCTCACCGTCGGTGCACTGGGTGCGACATTCGAATCTGCGACGGCCGGCGTGACCTGGTATTTTCAGGACCAGGCCGCTGCGAACTACAAGTCTGTTTTCAATGGCAATGTCAATTTCACCGGGGCTGGTGACATTCATTTTGCGCGCGAGATTTCCGGTAGCGGCTCACTGACCAAGACGGGCACCGGCAAGCTGACATTGACGGGTACGAATACCTATAGCGGTGGCACGACCATCAGCGCAGGCACGGTTGAAATTGGCACTACCGATGCCGGTGCGGTGGGTACCAGCGGTACGCTTGGTACCGGGAATGTCGTCAACAGCGGTTCGCTGATCATCAATCGCAGCAATACCTATGTCCTGCCCGGCGTACTTTCCGGCAGCGGCACGCTGACCAAACAGGGGTCGGGCCTGTTCGCGCTGACAGGCTCGAACACCTACACGGGCGGCACGACGCTGTCGGCCGGCACGCTTGGCATCTACAACAACACGGCGCTTGGTACGGGCACTTTGACTGTTGCAGCGAATGCGAGCAATGCGTCCTTGCTGTTCGGCCGCACGGTAACCAGCGTCGCCAACAACGTCGTGTTGAACGCCAATGCCACATTCGACCTGGATGCATCGGTCGAATATCTGCTCGTTGGTGGTGGCGGAGGCGGTGGTGCACATGTCGGCGGCGGCGGCGGCGGCGGCGGCGTGCTGAGCGGCACCGTCGACAGCGGTGACAGTGTGAGCGTCACCGTTGGCGCCGGAGGTACGGGCACCTTCAACAACAAGGGCACAATGACTTTTGGTTCGAACGGCAGTTCGTCCACGCTGACATCATCGCTGATCAATGTGACGGCCCTTGGCGGCGGTCTTGGCTCTTCGTGGGCATCGCAGGCACCGAACTACGGCGGCCTGACGGTGGCTTCCGGAGGCGGCGGTAGTGCCAATACGTATGGCGGCGCTGCGAGCCAGGGCAATGTGGGTGGTGGCGGTTATAACCAGACGCCCTTCGTCGGTGGCGGTGGTGGCGGTGCCGGGTCTGCGGGCAGTGCAGGTACGGCATCTTACGACTCGAACACCAATGCGGTCGGCGGCGCCGGCGGTAGTGGCCTCGCTTCGAGCATTTCCGGCGAGACCAGGTACTACGGTGGCGGCGGGGGCGGCGGCGTGCATGGTGCGGCCAGTAATTACGTTTATGGAGCGCTCGGAGGTGCTGGCGGGGCTGGCGGTGGGGGTAAGGGAACGCCGTTGACGACGACCGAGACGTCAAAGACCCTGACCGCTGAGTCCGGTGCTGCCAACACGGGCGGCGGCGGTGGCGGTAGTGGTGGTCACCTGAGCGATATCGCCAGCCGCGGCGGCAATGGTGGTTCCGGTATCGCAGTCATTCGCTACATTGGTGCCTCGGCTGGCACCGTGACCGGCACCGATGGCGTGGCAACGGCTGGCACCGGCACGGCGGCTGGCTATACGCTGCACACGTTCAATTCGACCGCCAGCAATACGCTCAAATTTGATCCGATTTCAGTCATATTGGCCGGTGCCATCAGTGGATCGGGGGCGGTGACTGCGAATGCGACGGGAGGCACGCTTACCTTCAGCGGCAACAACAACTACACCGGCTCGACGTCGATCACGGGCGGCCTGGTGAAGACCAATAACCTGAATGCGCTCGGCAACAATTCGGCGCTGACGATCAGCAATGTGATCGGCGCACAGCTGCAATTGCTGACCAGCCTGAACATCGGTTCGCTCGCTGGCGGCGGCGCGAATGGCGGCAACGTTTCTATCGGCTCCGGGTTGACGCTGAATGCCGGTGCAAACAACACGAGCACCAGCTATACCGGCGTCATGTCGGGTGATGGCAGTTTGACCAAGAGCGGTACCGGGGCGCTGACCCTGACCGGCAACAATGCCTACACAGGCACCACCACGATCAGCGGCGGCACGCTGCAGATCGGCAGTGGCGGCACGGCCGGCACGCTGGGCAAGGGCAATGTGGTCGATAACGGCTCGCTGGTGTTCAACCGCAGTGACACCAACCTGATCACGAGCCAGATCTCGGGTGCCGGCAACCTGATCAAGCTGGGCGCGGGCAAGCTGTCCCTGGTCGCCGCCAACACCTACAGTGGCGGCACCGCGCTGTCTGGCGGCACGCTCGGCGTGTATGACAACACCGCGCTTGGCAGCGGCACATTGACCGCAGCCGAGGGCACCACGCTGCTGTTCGGTCGCAAGGTGTCGACCTTCGCAAACAACTTGACCCTGAACGGCAATGTCACGTTCGACCTCGACACGGCAGTCGACTACCTGATTGTCGGTGGTGGCGGCGGTGGTGGTTCCTGGACCGGCGCCGGCGGCGGCGGCGGTGGCGTGCTGGCCGGTACGGCGGATTTCGGTTCGGATTCCAGCATCGCCGTCGGCGTGGGCACCGGCGGTATCGGTGCTTACTATCCGACGTCACAAGTGATTGTTGCGGGTACGAATGGCGGCTCGTCGAGCCTCGTATCCTCCTCCGTGAATCTTGTCGCTTACGGCGGTGGCGTCGGCGCCTCCTGGAGCGCACAGGCGGCCAATAATGGCGTTACCAATGTGGGTTCAGGCGGCGGTGGAGGTGGTAGCCCGGCCGCAGGAGGCGCGGGTACCGCAGGCCAGGGATACGCGGGCGGCAGTGGCAATGGCACGCAGCCGCACGCCAGCGGTGGTGGTGGTGGTGCAGGTGGCGCAGGCGGTAACGGCATACAGAGTGCGAACACCAACACTGGCGCGATTGGCGGCGCGGGCGGCACGGGTGTGGCCTCTTCCATCGACGGCACCACGCAGTACTACGGCGGCGGTGGCGGTGGCGGTGTTCACGGCGCCTACAGCAGCTTTACCGGTGCGCTCGGTGGAGCCGGCGGTGCCGGTGGTGGTGGCAATGGTACGCCAGCCACCACATCGACAGCGTTTGCCGCAGTAACGGGTGGGGCCGGCGCAGCCAACACCGGCGGTGGCGGCGGTGGCGCCGGTGGCGCTGCAGGCACGATCGCCAGCCGCGGCGGCAATGGCGGTTCTGGCATTGTTGTCGTCCGATATCTCGGATCTTCGGCGGGCACCGGCGGCACCGTCAGCAGCGGCACAGGCAGCATTACCGGCTACACGCTGCACAGCTTCAAGGACACCGGCAGCACCACGCTGTCGCTGACGCCTGCGGCAGTGGACTTCACCGGCATTATCACCGGCACCGGTGGGGTCACGGCCAACGCCACCGGCGGTACGATGAAATTCAGCGGCAACAACAGCTACGCGGGCAGCACCGCCATCGCGGGTGGCCTCGTGCAATCGAACCAGCTCAGCGCGCTCGGCAACAACTCGGCCGTCACGCTGGCCAACATCGCCGGCACGCAGCTGCAGCTGCTGAAAAATCTGAATATCGGGTCGCTGGCCGGCAGCGGTACGACGGGTGGCAATATTGCGCTCGGCAGTTACAACCTTGCGGCCGGTGGCAACAACACGTCGACCAGCTATGACGGCGTGATCTCCGGCACCGGTGCGTTCACCAAGAACGGCACCGGCACACTGACGCTGTCGAGCACGCAGACCTATACCGGCGACACGACGATCAGTGGCGGCACGCTGCAGCTCGGTAATGGCAGCACTGCCGTCTCGCTGGCCGGCGCAAACATCATCAACAACAGCAATCTGGTGCTGAACTACGGTGCCGATGCGACCGTTTCCAACAACATCAGCGGCACCGGCAACCTGCAGATTACGGGCGCGCCCACCACGCTGTTCAGCGCCAACCTGACGACGACACCGCAGGTCGTCGCCAGCAACACGACGGTCGCCGAGGTGCTCTATCGCCTGTCCGGAGGAAGAATGTCGGGTAGCGCCGCGCTCGCTGGCGGAGCAGCAAAAGAAACGGGCGCCGTTGCCAAGAGCTTCGATGCGTTGACCAATACGGCGACGCTTCAGATGCAGTTCTATGACGGTACTTTCACAAAGACCATGTTCGTGCGGCTCACGCAGTCGGGCAGCAACGTGCTGGCAGCGATTGATACGGCTTCGCCGTATGCGGTTGGCACGGGGTATGCAACGGGTAATATTCTCGGCACCAACATGGCGTCGGGATATTCGTACGATATGCCGCTGGCGACTACGTATTCAGGAAATGGTTACGGCCTCGACCGCCTGTACAGCTCGTCCAAGATCACGCTGACCGGCAACAACAGCTATACCGGCACCACCACGATCAACAACACGACGACGACCGTATCGTCAGGTTTTAACCAGTACAGCGCGACGGCCAACGGCACATTGCAGCTCAATGGCGCCGTGCCCGGCAGCGGCAGCATCGTCAACAACGGCGTGCTGATCTTCAATGGCAGCAGCGCGCAAAGTTCAGGCCTGGTGGTGTCCGGTCCGGGCGTCCTGATCAAGAATGCCTCTAATACGCTGACGTTTACAGGCAGCCAGACTTACACCGGCCCCACCATCGTGAACGCCGGTACGCTGCAGTTCGGCACCGGCGGCACGACTGGTCTGATGGCCTCGTCCAGCAATCTGTGGCTGCCCTATGCGTCGGCCAACCTGACGATCAATCGCAGCGATAACCTGACGATGGCCAATGCGGTGCGCGGCGTTGGTACCTTTGCGAAGCTGAACTCAAATGATCTGACGCTCACTGGCAGCAACCTGAATGCCGTGTTTGATATCGACGCGGGCAGGCTGATCGTGCAGAACAATGCGCCCACCATCAGTGGCAGCACGTTCTACGGCCCGGGTACGCTGTCCATTCTTTCAGTGGCCAACAGCTTCAGTTCGGCATACACGCTCAGCGGTGTGACATTGAACAGTGATCTTGGTGGCCTGACCGTGGGTAACACCAGCAATACCGCCGATGTCACGCTGTCGAGCGCGGCCACGATCGCCGGGCCGGTGAATGTCTATGGCGGCAACATCACGGTCGGCGGCAACATCAACACTTCGGCCAGCACGACGGGCAATGTGCTGTTGAAAGGCACCGGCAGCATCAACCTCAACAGCGGGCGCAGCATCACGACCGGCGGCAGTGGCACCGTCACGCTGTGGAGTGACAGCGATGGCAACGGCAGCGGCTATGTGCAACTGCTGACGAATGCGAGCATCACGAGCGGCAGCGGCGCGATTACGCTGGGTGGCGGCGGCAATATCCTTACCGGCTATGCGCGCGGAGAAGCGACGCGCGACGCGGAAACCGAGCCGACTTACACCTTGTACATTGCCGGCGTCCATCTGCGTTCCGGCGCGAAGTTGATATCGACGAGTGGCGATATCACGCTGCGCGGCCAGAACGTTGGCGGGTCGCCGGCGGGCATGGCCTTCGGAGTGTTCGGCAATAATGCTACGGTCGATTCCGGCACCGGCAAGATTTCGATCACGGGCTATGCTAGTGGCACCGCCAATGTCAACGCTCAAGCGATCTCGAGTTACAGTCCGTGGACCATGCGCTCGTCGAATACGACGGCGCAGGCCATCACCGTTACTGGCGATGCCTCCGGCGTCACGGGCGGCTCCGCATCGCTGGGCATCAATTTCAACGGCCTGATCGAAGCCACTGGCGCCGGCGGCGGCGTCACTATGTTTGGCAAAGGCGGCGCCATTGTCGGTGACTGTGGCCTGTGCGTTTCCGGCAGCGTGCTGGCCAGGTCTGGTCCCATCACCCTTATCGGAGAGACCGCAGGGAACTATGCGCTGAGCCTGTCGGGTCCGACGCTGGGTGCCAAGGCTGGCACGAATGTGACGAGCTCCTCGTCCAACATCACCTTCAAGACGAACGCACCGAACATCGGTAACGGCACTACGGTAACGACGACGGGCGCTTTCAGTTTGCTGCCGCTGGATTCGGCAACCAGCTTCAGCAATGCCGTTACCGTTGGCACGAGCCTTTCGCTTGGCAGCAGCGTGTCTGGTTTGACCATAGGTAGGGATGGCAACACGGCAGCCATCACGCTGAGCAGTGCCTTCAATATCGCCGGACCGATATCGGTGATCGGTGGCGATATCAATATCAACAATAACCTGACCAGTTCCCTCGCAGGTGCCGGGATCCTGCTGAAGTCGACTGTCGGCGTCCAGCAGGCTGCGAGCACCACGGTGCAAACCAATGGCGGCGATATCACGTTCTGGTCCAATAGCGTGGTCGATACCAGCACCAGCACAGCGAATGGCGGCGTGTATTTGCTGGATAACGTGACGATTGACAGCCGGCGCAATAGCGATCGGACCGCGAACAACATCACTACCGCGATCAGCGGCGGCACGATCACGATGGGAGGCGGCAACGCGACCACGACGACTGCCCTGGGCACGACGGTACCGAGCGGTTATGCATTGAACTACGCCAACACCCCGGCTGGTTTGGTCCTTGGATCGAATACCGCCGCCGGACATGTATCCGGCATCAAGATCTTTTCCGGTGGCGGCGACATCTCGCTCAGCGGCCGTTCGACGATTTCTGCCAACGCCGTCACCATTGGTTTGCAGCCCTATGAAGGTTTGACGGTCAATGCTGGCACGAACGGCAACCTGACCATGCGCGGCATTGCTGCCGGATTGGCCGCCAGCGCCGGCATAGATTTTCAGTCCTATCGTAGTGCCAGCACGGCCACCAGTTCGAACGCCTCTCTTTTCCAGACTGCAGGCAGTGGAAACATCGTTGTTTCAGGTATGAACACCACCACGGGCTCGGCCGTACAGGTCGGCGCGACAGTCGCCGGACCGTTGACGATTCAAGCGACGGGGACCGGCAACGTCACGATAACAGGCAGTAGTGCCTCGGGCGGGCTCTATGACCTGAACTTTAGTAATACACGCGTGCTTGCCGCTAGCGGGACGATCACCTTTAACGGCAACCGAAGTGGCAGCTATTTCTATACGGGCGGTACCAGCAACACGATAGGCTCGCTGACGGGAACGGGCGTCACCAGTTCCACCAGCAATGTTGTCTTCAATGTCGACAACTACTCGGTAAGCGCAGCCACGGCAGTCAACACCAGTGGCGCTGTGACGATCCAGTCGTTTGGCAACAGCTTCGCCAATGCGCTCAGCATGCCGATCGCGAACCTGACGCTAGGCAGCTC
>JACCDH011385276.1_pt1 | contig 14324 bp, 11 predicted proteins | sample 7442481 | NCBI WGS metagenome assembly JACCDH01 (sample SAMN15323433, study PRJNA562643) | freshwater metagenome | isolation source: river surface water | place: USA:Blue River Watershed | collected 2017-08-15
AGCAGCTAATGCAGCAGTTGGTGTTAAACCAGCACCTAAGCCAGCAGCATAACCAGCAGCTAATGCACCAATATAAGTACCCACAGCACCGCTGGTTGCAGTACCTACTGTAGCACCAACAAACTGAGGGAACCATGCAGTTGCACTTGGTTTCCAAGCTTCGTTAAATAAACGAGTTGCTATAGTAGAGTTGTATGAACCACCAGAATTTTCGCGAGTGGTATATGCTCTTACGTACCAATTTTTAGCTCTTAATTCTAATTTGTATTGACCCATTTTTAGGTCTTTTAAAGCGTAACGGTCACTACCTGTGTAAACGGTATTACCCATACCCCAATAAGCAGCAGCAATCGCCTCAATCTTGTCGCTAATTTTATAATGCAATGCACCACTTAATTTAACATTCAAAGTGGTTGGATCTACTACTTGGTTCTCATTGTAACCAGTTCTAGAAACAAACAAGGGTGAATTGGCAAAAGTTCCTAATACAGCAGAAGAAGGTATAGGTGTAGGAGTAGTGATACCAGGGAAAGCACCAGCTGGAAGCAATGCTAAGAAAGGATTACCTGCAATTACACCAGCAAATGCACTACGCAAATCAGCATTGGTTTCATCGCCATATAAATTAATACCATCATAGTTAGGATCAGTTAAACGAGATCCAGGAACTACATTTCCGTTAGGGCTAGAAGAAAGAGGAGATCTCAAATAGTTGCCTTCATTATTAGCTAACCAGTCTTGTGCCTGAACGAATTGAAGGTTCATTTTGTAAGCCCACTTCTCATTGATTTTTTTAGCATAACGAACACTCCAATCATAATATGGAGATCTTGGACGCTGTTTTCCATCTACGTGGTTGATACCTGTTTTGATTTGGAAACTCAAACCTTGGTATTTAAATGGACTCTTACTGTTAATTAATAATGTACCATTGGTACCACCTGGACCATACAATGCAGATGATGCACCTTGAAGTAATTCAATATTATCTACATCTAATTCAGTCAAACCAATTACGTTACCTACTGAAAAGTTTAGACCAGGCGCTTGGTTGTCCATACCATCTACAATCTGATTTAAACGAGTGTTACCACTGCTGTTAAAACCACGAGTACCAACACTGGTAAAAGTTAAACTAGCCGATACAACGTCAACACCTTTAAGGTTGGCAATCATATCATAATAATTGGCTGATGGTGAGTTACGAATAGCCGCAGTGCTAATTCTTTCAATAGAAACAGGAGATTCCAAAATTCTTTCTGGCACTCTTGATGCAGAAACAACGATTTCATCGCCTAATGTAAACGCAGTTTCTAATTCTACTACTACGTCTTGGTTGTTTTCCTTAATAGCAACTTCTTTTGCTGCATACCCAACTGATGAAATCACCAGTGTAAAAGGAAGTTTTTGAACAGTGGAGAACTTGAAATTTCCTTTGTCATCTGTGTAAGTACCTGCAGTTCCTCCTTTAACAGAAATGGAAACAGCAGAAAGCAATTCCTTCGTTTTTCCGTTCTTTACACTGCCTGAAACGGTTGTTGTTTGTTGAGCCATTACTGAAAAACTCAATAAAAGCGCAATTACAGACAAACCGAAATGGGTTAATAGTCTTCTCATATTGGCAATTTTTGTTTGAATTGTTAAGCAAAATAGGATATGTTAAGTTCACGTAAAAATTTAATTTATACAAGAATTCAGCTATTTGTGGACAAAATTTAAGATGGATAAGATGTTTTAGACAATGCTGTATTTAATTTTGACAAATGGCACCACACAACTTCCCCCATCAGACCGGATTTTATAAAGGAAAAGTAAGAGATGTTTATTCCATCGGAAGCGATATTTTAGTGATGATTGCGAGTGATCGCATTTCTGCATTTGATGTGATTTTACCCAGAACCATCCCCTATAAGGGCCAAGTTCTAAACCAAATTGCAGCATACATGCTAGCGCAGACTGCGGATATTTGTCCGAATTGGCTACTCAACTGCCCCGCACCCAATGTATCGATAGGACAAAAATGTGAACCCTTTAAAATTGAAATGGTGGTAAGGGGAAACTTAGTGGGTCATGCATGGCGAACTTATCAATCAGGCAAAAGAACCCTTTGTGGTGTTCAAATGCCAGAAGGATTAAAAGAAAATGATTTTTTCCCAACACCCCTAATAACGCCATCAACAAAAGCAGCAGAGGGTCATGATGAAGACATTTCTAAAGAGGAAATTATTAAGGGGGGATTGGCAACTGCCGACGAATGGGCCATCCTAGAAAAATATGCATTGGCCTTATTCGAGAGGGGCAAATCGATTGCAGCAAAAAGAGGATTGATTTTAGCCGATACAAAATATGAATTTGGGAAATTGGGCGATGCCATTTATTTGATGGATGAAATTCATACCCCAGACTCATCAAGGTATTTTTATGCTGATCATTTTGAAGAACGCCAGGCAACAGGTGAAAGACAAAAACAATTGAGTAAAGAATTCGTAAGAGAATGGCTGATTGCCAATGATTTCATGGGCAAAGAAGGACAAACGGTTCCAACGATGTCCGATGATTGGATCAATACCATCAGTAAAAGATATATTGAATTGTATGAAAAAGTAATTGGAGAACAGTTCGTTCCCATCGACTTAACCGAAACAGAAACAGTTGAAGCAATCAATCAAGCGCTGATACAATTGACCAATCAATAGCGCTAGATAGGGTCTCCTGCTTCTTTTTTTGCTTGAATGATTTCATCCAGTCTAGGTCTAATTCTGGCACTGCTTTTATTGAAAATGTTTTGACCTTTGTCAATGCCTTTTCTAATTTGAGCTTGACGCTCAGCAGGCATATGTATGGTATCTTTACATTCGGTACTGCAGCAACCTTCGAACTTTTCTGCACAAGTAGGGCATTGAATAAATAATAAATGACACCCATCATTTTTACAATTGGTATGGGTATCACATACTTCCCCACACTGATGACAATGCGCAATGATATCTGGTGTAATGCGCTCTCCTAATCGATCATCAAATACAAAATTCTTTCCAATAAACTTAGGCGTTAAAGCTTGACGTTTAATTTCATTGGCATAGTGAATAATCCCTCCTTCCAAATGGTAAACATTTTCAAATCCTTTGTGCAACATATATGCACTGGCTTTCTCACAACGTATTCCACCAGTGCAATACATTACTACGTTCTTATCTTCTTTACCATGCAACATATCAACTGCCATTGGCAATTGTTCTCTAAATGTATCGGAAGGGATTTCTAATGCATTGGCAAAATGTCCTACTTCATATTCATAATGATTGCGCATATCAATCACAATAGTATTGGGATCGTTAAGCATTTCATTCATTTGAGCAGCATTTAAATACTTGCCCTTTTTTTCCATTGAAAATGCCGGATCATCAATGCCGTCTGCAACAATTTTCTCTCTTACCTTAATTTTTAACACCCAAAAACTTTTGCCTTGCATTAAGGGGTCATTCAATCCCATGGGATCTTCTACTGCAATATTTAATCGTAAGTTTTCTAACCCAGGGATTGCGTTCATGATTTGCTTAAACTCCTCCATATGATGCTCAGGAACACTTATTTGGGCATTAATTCCTTCTTTAGCAATATAAATTCTTCCAAATACCTGAATGGCATTCAATTGCTTGTACAAACCATCTCTAAATTCTTGCGGATTTTGAATAGGAAAGTATCGATAAAAACTAATGGTGGTTCTTTTGAACGTTTCTTTCATTAAACGTTCTTTCAGCTCCTGATTGGAGACACGATTGTGTAATACTGCCATAAACTAAATTTTAGACATAGCAGATGCTATGTTCCGATTAATAATGGAGCTGCTTGCAGGGCAGCCAAAATTCATGGCAAAATTACAAATTATCTCACTAATGGCAATGCAATCCTTATTCCGTTGTTGGTTGCACCCGATTGCTCAATTGAGCGCAAATAATCTACCCTTATTACTTTGAAGATATTTTCCAAACCAACAAAATATTCAACATAATAGTTTCCGGCTTCCATTAATAAGCTATTGGCACCTGTAACTAAAAACCAATTCAGTTTTTTAAAGCCTGGAATCTTATTCGTAAGCAATCCATTTAAGTGATATTCAATATGACCTGTGCCATACAATGATGCAGTATTGCTAAAACGATAATAAGGAGCTAATTGAAAGGAGTTGGTAAATGGACCAGCAAACAGTACCTGATTGCCTAAAAAATGAATTTGATCGGGTTCAAAAATTTTACTCTTTTGCAAAAATCCTCCTGTTGTAAACGAATACTTTAATTCACCAGCTAGTTTTAAATCTAGATCATCAGAAATATTGACTCTCCATTTTGTATAATTTGCATCAGCTCCTAGGATACCAGCAAATGCTTTTGTAACAGTTAATGTGAAAGTTGGATAACCCGATCCAATATTTACTTTACGGTCTGGATACTCTACGTATTTAGCACCAGGTAGCCAAGATATTCCTGCACTTACTAAAAATGCTTGATGATTTTGCATCGGAGGAGTTCCAAATTCAGCGGGGTGATTGGGTGTGAAACTTCGATTGGGAATATTTTTCCAAAATGCTATATCAGCTAAATTTTCTAAGGGCCTTCTATCTTGAAATTGCATGGAACCCGAGAAATTGAGTCCATTGCCAATCCCTGCATTGTAATTCAATCTAAAAAAATTGGCTTCATATAATTTCAAGAAATTCTGTTCACTCATTAAAGTATAGTAACTATTAATAAACTCAGAAATAGGAGCAGCATTATTGTATTGAAAAACCTTTTTCCCGCCAGAAAAACTGAATGATTGAATATATTTTTTCCCAAAAGTATAATTAACCGTTACAGATGGATTAAAATGTTTATTAGCAAATCCATATCGTAATTCAGGTGTGATACTTAATGATTTTCTACCTTCCATTTGCTTTCGCCATTGTGGCATTAAATTAATAACACCCCCTTCCACTGTATTAAAGTTGATGGTATTTATCAATGGCTCAATATTCAAACTGGTCTTCGTTTTACGTTGACTAAAAAATTTTCCTGTAAGTAAAAGATTGCCTAGTGTAAATTTATTTCTAATCTTATCCAAAGAATCTAAGTAAGCAGGAGATTCTCTTACTTTTTCTAAACTATCTTTCTTTTGATAATCTTTAACTTCTTCTAATAATAATGGCAAAGGCCTTATGCTATCCCAATAAGCCATCGACTTTTTATTGGAACTGTCATAAAATTTGAGGATGGTATTATTAAAGTATTTAGGTTTGAAATTGGGTTTAAGATCAAACTGATCATACACTTGTAAAAAGCTTCCAAAAAAATCAAAACCGAAAAATTTTCCACTTGGATAAATAACTTGTTGTTTGATTACCCAAAATTTTTCAATGGGAATATATTGTTGCTGAATCGTTAATGTATCTAACAATTGCATTTGTTGTTGTCGGAGTAATTTTAAATCTACACTTTGTACATGCCAGTCATTTTCTGTAATATGGATATACCCTGTAAACAAAGGCTCATAGGCCCTTTTAGGTGTTACTTTTATTCGATTGATTTCTTTACCGAATTCATAAAAAGTTCCTTCAAATTTATACTTATAAAAATTCAAAGCATTCTCGGCGATAGGTGAAATAAATCCTCTTGGATTAAGCCCATTGCCTAAAGAAATATTATTCTCATAAAATGAAATGATTTGTGGGCGACTAAAACCAAACCCATCACTTCGTCCACTCACTTTGGTAGAAATCACTTCTATCTTTTTTTGATTCGGTTCACTCACTGAATATTTGGCAATGGTTTCAGATAACAGCAACATTTTTCGTTTACTTGTATCTCCATCTTCAAAATCTACTTTCTGCCCCAAAAAAGATTTGGGATAATTCCTTAATTGCAATTGCCCTTTTATATATACTTCTGTTGTGTAGTTTTTAATTTCTTTTGAATGCGCTGATCTTTTTGCGATGGCGTTTCTTATAATGGCATACGCAGGATCTTCTCCTCCTGTTTTAACAACTACTTCATTCAATTGATAGTCTCGGGCAACCAATTTAATATCGAGTGTTTGCGGTGTTTTACCAACTGTCAGTTTCTGTTCAATAGACTGGTATCCGATATATTGAAAAACCAACGTATAAGTACCCGGATCTAGTGAAATAGAATAAAACCCCATATTATTTGCCGAAGCTCCCTTGGTAGTTCCTTTCACCAAAACCGATGAAAAAGCCAATGGCTCATTACTGATTGCTGATCGGATGGTGCCAGATACATCAGTAGAAAACCCATCCACTTGAATCCCTGCCAATAACAACAATAATAAGCCAATACGATACATAGCAATTAATTTGGATACAAAAAAAGCCCCAATACTTGATAAATCAAGTTGGGGCATTGTAAATTGATGTTAATTTATTTTAATCTTTAATACGTTCTTGCCAAGCAAGCATTCCACCAGCAACATTGATTAAATTACTGAACCCTGCAGTTTCCAAAATCAAACATGCTTGGCCACTTCTATTGCCGCTTCTGCAATAAATATAAATTGGTTCATTTTTAAATTCTTCCAACTCATCAATTTGCATGGTTTGAATATTACCCAATGGTAAATGCAAGCCCCCAATATTAAAATCTGCTCTTTCATGTGATTCTCTAACATCCACTAAATGGATTTTTTCACCTGCAGCTAATTTAGCTTTTAATTCTTCCACCGTAATGGTTTGCATATTGAGTCAATTTTAAGGTTTATGATTGGTTGTGTCTTTAATTGGAGCTTGCTCACTAATATACAAGTCCATAATTTGTCCTTGTCTAATTTTATTTTTAGTTAATGTGCCGTCTACACCAGGAACATCACTAAATAAAGGTGGATTTTGTTTGATAATAAAAGCCGCTGCTGAATCTTTGATTGCACCCGCAGCCACAATTGAACCAATATTAATATTCAAAGAAGATAAAGTAGACCTTGCTTGTTCTAAAGTAAGTCCAATTAAATCAGGCACATCGGTTTCATCACCTCCTACCCCACTTCCTAAGACTAAATTAATGGCTGATCCAATCGCAATTTTCTGACCGGGTTTTACGGGAGCCCCATTTAATAATTGTTCTAAAACGGCATTTCTGGCGATATCTGGTTTATAGGTTACAAATCCTAATTTAAGTCCTAGACTTTGCAAATACATTTCAGCACTTCGGATTGAAAACCCTGTTAAATTAGGCATTTCAACTTGGGGAGGTATGGTTCTATTTAAAGTAAGGTAAACTGTTCTTCCCGTTTTAACCACCGCATCAGCTTCTGGAGCCTGCTTTATGACTGCTTGTTTAGCAATCGTATCTATATACACAGAATCTAAAATAACCACTTCAAATCCTTTGTCTTCTAGCATTTTCTGAGCAGCTAAAATATGCTGCCCTGCTACATTGGGCACTTTTTCAAATTTACCATATCCAGTTATCCAATCCAGCGATCCAAAAAACAATAAGATAAGCATAAGAATCAATCCTATGCCGGTTAATATATTTACCCAAAGCGGCTTATCTGTAATGAATTTGAACACGATAAAAATTTAAAAAAAATGAATAACCTTATTTGGATAATAAAATTAATGAAATGCTTGCTCAATCACTGCAGAATAAAAATCAGTTAAAGACATCCCCATTGCCCTTACTTGTTGAGGTATTACAGAAGCTTCGCTTTGTCCGGGCACTGTATTCACTTCTAACATAAAAGGTTTTTGTTGAAGGGTATCGTAAATGAAATCTATTCTCACTACCCCCCTGCAATTAAAAATTTCATATACACTTTTAGCAGCATCAGATAGATGTTGCTTCATTGTTTCATCAATTAATGCTGGGGTTGTTTCAATACTTTTCCCTTGGTATTTCGCTTCAAAATCAAAGAATTCGTTTTGTGTACTTATTTCTGTGATAGGTAAAACTGAAATAGTATCTCCTTTTTTAAAAACACCAATGGTAAATTCTCTTCCGCTGATGAATTCTTCTACTAAAATTTGGTGGTCTTCTTTAAAAGCTTTTGTCAAAGCAGGTGCTAATTCTTCTGCTTTATTTACCTTACTCATGCCAATACTACTTCCACCATTATTGGGCTTAACAAATAATGGCAATTGAAGCTGAGCTAGAATTGCATCAGGGATTACTGGAGTATGACTAAATAAATGCATTGATTTAGCAACATGAATCCCTCCAAATGCTGCAACAGCAACCGTATAGCGCTTATTCATGGTTAAAGCGGAGGTTGCAGCATCACAGCTTGTATACGGGATACCCAACATATCAAAATACCCCTGCAATTTGCCATCTTCACCAGGTGTTCCATGTATACACATTAGCGCAACATCAAAATGGATCGTTTGGCCCTTTTCAATAATTGAAAAATCATCTCGATTCACCAACGATCTTTCCCCTGCTGCATTTTCATACCACCAACCTGTTGCATTGATATCAATTTTATACCAATCATATTTGGTACGATCAATATTATTCCCAACAGTAATGGCACTTTTGTAACTAATTTGGGCTTCCCCACTCAGTCCACCGGTCACCAATGCTACTTTACGCTTCATGAAATGATTTAAGCAAGTTAAATATGCATTTTGGCTTTCTTAGCCATTAATTCTTCCACCGTTTCTTGGTACAATTCATCGGGAACACAGCAATCTACTGGGCAAACCGCAGCACATTGTGGTTCTTCGTGAAAACCTTGGCACTCTGTACATTTATTTGGAGTAATATAGTAGGTATCTAAACTAATGGGCTCAAAACGCTTGTCGGCATCAACAGTAGTGCCATCCATCAACTGAAAGCTCCCTTTTATGGTGGTTCCGTCGGCAATTGACCATTCTACTCCGCCTTCATAAATTGCGTTATTAGGACATTCTGGCTCGCATGCGCCACAATTAATACATTCTTCTGTTATTTTGATTGCCATACAAAATGGGTTTGTTGAGTTAGTGAAATTACATTTGCAGTATCAAAAATACGGTTGACAAATGATTTTACAAGAACGAATTGAATTATTATGCCGTTTAGGCCAATATATCAACAGCAATGAAGCGGAATGGTTAGCCGTTAAAGAAAAAGCTTATAACCAGAATCAATGGTTTGTACCTGAGTTTATTGAGTCGGCAACCACCAATATCGTGCAGCATTTTCTGCAAAAACCGCTTTTAGCCGATTGGGCGGCCCAATACCAAATCCCTTCAGCCCCCATCAATCCCTTACAAATAGGCATTGTAATGGCAGGAAATATACCCTTAGTTGGCTTTCACGATTTACTCTGTGTATTTGTTTCAGGGCATTATGCCGTGGTGAAAGTTTCTTCTAAAGACGAGGTATTAATGAAACACTTAGTCAAAAAAATGTACGAATGGGATATCCGGGTTCAAAACTGGATTTCATTTGCCGATCGATTAAATGGGTTGGATGCTTACATAGCTACCGGCAGCAACAATTCCAGCAGGTATTTTGATTATTATTTTGGTAAATACCCGCATATCATTAGAAGAAACAGAACATCTGTAGCCATATTAGATGGCACAGAAAGCTTGGAAACATTGAGTTTGCTGGCAGATGATGTATTGCAATATTTTGGGTTGGGCTGCAGAAATGTTACCCAGGTATACGTACCTAAAGACTATGATTTTATTCCATTGCTCACCGCACTTAAAAAATATCCTGAATTCATAGACTACCACAAATACAAACACAATTTCGACTATCACTTGGCTTTATTAATCATGGGAGGAAAATATTATATGAATAATGATACGGTTATTCTTACTGAAAATAATTCCCCATTTTCTCCGGTAAGTCAATTGCATTATTCTTTTTATACCGATCGTTCTGAATTATTAAACCAATTAAAAAAGGATGAGTCTATTCAATGTATTGTAGGATCAGGGCTGGTACCTTTTGGAGCCGCTCAGCAACCACGATTGACCGATTATGCAGACGGAATAGATACGATGGCTTTTTTAAAAGGACTTACAAAATGACATTTTTACAAAAACATTTGTTAAATGGTACCGTTGGAGAACTGTCAATTAAACAGCTTTGTTTATTTGCTAATGAAAAGGCATGTAAATTGAGTCATCATAAAAAACAATTGAGCATATGAATTGGAAAAATGGTTTAGTGATTGTGGGCATCAGCGCCACTACCGCCCTCGCCAGTGTGTGGGGCTACGGTAAATTCGTAGAGAACCAGCAAGCAGGCGTTCAAGAACAGGGAAAATTACCTGTTAATTATGCAGGATTTTTTGGAAGTCCTAATAATGCTGCCGTTGGTTCAATTGATTTTACAGCTGCGGCTACAACAGGCACACCAGCTGTAGTTCATATTAAAACTAGAACGAAAGCCAAACAAATCAGCAGCAATCAACGTCAACAAAGAAATCCATTTGCGGATATGTTTGGGGACGACTTTGGTGATTTTTTTGGTGGAGGGCCAAGGGTTCAACCTGAGCAACGTGCTAGCGGAAGTGGAGTCATCATTACAGAAGATGGGTATATTGTTACCAATAACCACGTAATTGATGGAGCAGATGAAATCAATGTAACCCTAGCCAATAAAAAATCTTACAAAGCAACTTTAATTGGACAAGACCCCAATAGCGATTTGGCTGTTATTAAAATTGAAGGAAAGTCATTCCCATATATTGTTTATGGCAATAGTGATGAAGCTAAATTAGGTCAATGGGTATTGGCAATTGGTTATCCTTTCAGTTTAGATGTAACTGTTACAGCTGGAATCATTAGTGCTAAAGCCCGCTCTATAGATATTAATGGAAGACAAGGTGCTAATCCGGTGGAATCATTTATTCAAACCGATGCTGCAGTGAATCCAGGTAACAGCGGTGGTGCTTTAATTAATACCAACGGAGAATTAGTGGGAATCAATTCTGCAATTGCTTCTCCTACTGGTTCCTATGCAGGATATTCCTATGCAATCCCAGTGAATATGGTGAAGAAAATTGTCACCGATATTGTAAAATTTGGAACAGTTCAAAGAGCGTTTATTGGCATTAGTTATCCAAAAGAAAATTTAACTGATGAAGCAAAACGTGAACTAGAAAAAGAATTGGGTACCGCTTATAAAGAAGGGGAAGGTGTTTTAATTACGGATACGCCTGAAGGTGGAGCAGCTGCTAGTGCAGGATTAAAGAAAGGAGATATCATTACCAAAATTCAAGGTGTTGCAATTGCAACAGGACCAGAATTACAAGAGCAAGTTGCTCGTTACAAACCAGGTGACAAAGTAACGGTTCAATATAAGCGTGGCGGAAAAGAGGGTAATGTGACCATTACGCTAAAAAATAAAGCTGGAAATACAGATATCGTTAGAAATAGCAGCATCATTGAAAAGCTAGGTGGAGAATTGGTGAACTTAGATAAAAAAGTTGCTGCTGCGAATGATGTACCCGGCGGTGTGGTAGTTAAAAAAGTAGGGAATGGCCTTTTAAGCAAGAGTAGAATGGAAGATGGATTTGTTATTACCGGAATCAACGGTAAAGAAATCATCAACGTAGATGAACTTAAAATTGCTTTAGCGAATATCAAATCTGGTACCATTCGTATAGATGGATTCTATCCAGGATTTGAAGGCAGGTATACCTATCCACTTCAGATTACTGAGGACTAATTTTAAAAACGACTGGCTTAATAAAAAAACCTTGCAACTTAACGTTGCAAGGTTTTTTTTATCCAATTCTTTTAATCCCCTTTGTTGGTTTTAAAAACGGTCTTTATGATATCTTTTCATAAACCAGGTACTCTCCTGCTTGCAATTCAAATTCCTCATTCTCTTTAAAATGATAAGAAAGTCCAGAAAAAATATTGGTAAATGCTCCTTTTAACCAAGTATGATGTACATGAATTTTCAATCGACTATGTGTAGAAACATTCAACAAAACCAACACAATTTGTTGACCACTCCGTCTAAAAAAAGCCATTAATTCATTGTCTTTGTCCGAAGGAAGAATAAAGGATTCCCCCTTATAAATAGCTGGATTATTCGCGCGCAAATAGGATAGCTTTTGATAAAAAACATGGAGTTGGTTGGGCTGATTCCATTCAATTAAATCTTTATCAAAAAATTTCAGCCTTTTTTTAGAGGGGCTTTCTTGACCACTGTAAACCATGGGCATTCCATGCCAAGTAAATGCAAAAACCGCCCATGCTAAAGCAGCTACTCCATACTTTTCATATTCAGTTCCATTCCAGCTATTTTCATCATGATTAGCAGTAAAAAACAATTTGATGGCTCCACGAGGATATTGTGAATATGCATGCAATACATTTCTTACTTCGTGTAAAGTGGTAAGCGCTTTAGCATATCTACCTGTTTCGTGCATCCACCACCAAGAATAGGTAGCATCAAACACTTGATGATAATCTTGCACTTCGCATTCAGCTAACCAAAATAAGGGCTTAGTCAATTCACAACTTAATCTAGCTTGTTGCCAAAAATCAAGTGGTACTAAATGGGCCATATCGCACCTGAATCCATCAATATCAAAATCGCTTACCCAATATCGCATGGCTTTAATTAACTCATGACGCATTTCAGGAATCTCAAAATTTAAATCAATTACGTCATGCCATCCATTCTTCTCAGTAAAATTTCCTTCCTCATCTTTCATCATCCAATCGGGATGATCAACCGTCCAATGATGGTCCCAACCGGTATGATTGGCTACCCAATCGATGATGATTTTAAAACCTAACGCATGGGCTTGCTGAACCAATTGCTTAAAATCTTCTTTAGTTCCAAATTCAGGATTAATATCGGTATAACTACTACAGGCATAATAACTTCCCAAGCTTCCTTGCATCTTGAGTTTACTAATGGGCGTTATCGGCATCAGCCACAATAAGTTGATTCCCATTTCTTTTAAGCGAGGCAAGTGTTTTGCGAATGCATTAAAAGTTCCTTCAGGTGTATATTGACGAATATTAACTTCATACATGGTGGCAGTATGCGCCCATGGCACTACATGAAAAGAAGACTTCATTTTGTTGATTTATTCTAAATAGGAAGATAAGCGTTTATCTTTTGAAAAAAGAAAAAGCTGCACTCAAGAGCACCACAATCAATGCTCCAGCTACATTCAACCATAAAAAGCCAAGTCCTATGATATTATACTTATCTAATAAAAATAAAAGAATAACCAATAACTCTCCTACAACTGCAGCCCTAAATACTGCCGTTCCTCCAATCTTTTTCATGTAGAATGCAACTAGGAATATTCCCAGTATTACTCCATAAAATAAGGAACCCAACACATTAACAGCCTCAATAAGACTTCCCATTCCAGTAGCAAACTGAGCCGTAATGATGCAAAAAATACCCCAGTAAAAAGTATACCACTTAGACAAGCGATATTCTTTCAAGTCTTGTTCAACTGAATTGCTCAATTTTTCTTTTTTAGAAAAGCGCTGATGAAAATCTACCATTGTGCAAGAAGCAAGGGAATTCAGTGCTGCAGCTATAGAGCCCCAGGCTGCCAAGAAAATAATCGCAATTAATAATCCCACCAAACCACTGGGTAAAAAGTCTACTACGAAACGCAAGAAAATATAATTGGTATCATTGGTATCAGAACCAGGCACTGCTTTTTTGATGACTGCTTTGTACTCGTTTTTAATGAGGGTTAATTTTGCGGCCCCTTTTGCCACACTATCTTTCATTGCCGCAGTAGGTTGTAATACGAATAATTTGCTATGGGCTTGTTGGGTAGCTTCTTGTTCTTCAAACTGATTCTTTATTTTCAATAAAGAGTCCTTGTAAGGTGTTAATAGGGCTTTGTCTTCAGCAGCCTTATTAAAAAACACCGGGGAAGGATTAAACTGATAAAAAGTGAATAATAAAGCCCCTAGCAAAAGAATAAAAAACTGCATGGGTACTTTTACCAATCCATTCATCAACAAGCCAATTTTACTTTCTTGTTCCGATTTAGCAGTTAAGTACCTACCTACTTGAGACTGGTCTGTTCCAAAATAGGATAGCGCTAAAAAGAATCCACCAATGATTCCACTAATTAAATTATATCGATCTTTCCAATCAAACCCGTTTTCAGTAAACCCTGTTGTGATAACATTCATTTTTCCTGCAGCACCACTAACAGCAAGTGCTTCACTAAAACCTACATTCTCAGGCAAATTGGAAACAATTAGATATCCAGCAATAAACATCCCAATAAATATGATGATCAATTGCAATTGTTGCGTATATGCTACTGCTTTGGCCCCACCTGAAACAGTGTAAACAATTAACATTCCCCCCATCACAATATTGGTATAAAAG
>JACCDH010812247.1_pt1 | contig 14316 bp, 15 predicted proteins | sample 7442481 | NCBI WGS metagenome assembly JACCDH01 (sample SAMN15323433, study PRJNA562643) | freshwater metagenome | isolation source: river surface water | place: USA:Blue River Watershed | collected 2017-08-15
AGAACAAATTCGCATAACCAAGCCTTGGGTATGACAAAATCAAAGCAACCGAAAACCCCTTCTCCATGGACCTCAAACAGCTCGAATACTTTGTGCGCGTGGCCGAACTGGGCAGCTTCACGAGGGCCGCCCAAGCCCTGAATGTGGCCCAACCGGCGCTCAGCCGCCAGGTTCGCTTGCTCGAAGTTGAGCTGCGGCAAAACCTTTTGGTGCGCAACGGGCGCGGTGCCACCCCCACCCAGGCCGGGCTGTTGTTGCTGGAGCATGGGCGAGGCATCCTGCACCAGGTCGAACGGGCGCAGGAAGAACTGGGCCGGGTACGCTCGGGCTTGACGGGTCGCGTGGCCCTGGGCCTGCCGCCCAGCGTGGCACGGGTGCTCACAGTGCCTTTGACACGGGCTTTTCGCGCCAAGATGCCCGAGGCCCAACTGTCCATCAGCGAAGGCCTGTCGAGCGCCATGCAGGAAAACCTGCAAAACGGCCGTCTGGACATCGCCGTGCTTTACAACCCCAGCCTGTTGCCAGGCATCGAACACACCCCGCTGGTGCAAGAAGAACTGCTGCTGGTGCAGCCTCGCCCACCGGGCTTGCAAGAAGACCCGCCCCCGCCCGCCATCAGCCTGCAAGAAGTTGCTGCCCTGCCCTTGGTGATCCCCACGCGCCCCAACGCGATCCGCATGCATGTGGAATCTGAAATGGCGGCCATCGGCTCACGCCCCATCATTGCGCTGGAGATCGATGGCGTGAGTGCCATCCTCGACTTGGTGGCCGATGGCGCTGGCTACGCCATCCTGCCGCGCAACGCCGTGATGCGCTCGGTGCGGCCTTCGGCTTTTTCTGTGCGGCCCCTCAAACAACCAGCCCTACACATCCAGCTGACCACCGCCATCAGCGCGCAACGCCCGAGCACCCTGACCCAGCAGGCCACCCTGAACCTGCTGACCGAGATGGCCGTGCAGTGGCTCAGCCCGCCTTGACGCCAACGCCGATCACACAGGCTGCAGTTTGAGCAACCACAACAACCCACTGAGCGTAAAAAACGACAACACAGTGGTCACCAATAAGGCTGCAGCGCTCACCGTGCCGTGGCCGTGGCGCTGGTTCAGGATGGTGTAGATACCCAGCATGGGCATAGCGCCGGTGAGTAAGGCCGCCGCGCGCAAGGCCGGGTCCTCGATGGGCACCCACCACACCAGCACAGCCCACATGGCCAGGGGGAGCAGCACCCGCCTGCCCAGCGCCATGGGCAGCCCAGTGGCCTGGAGCCCGCGCGCCTGCAAACCCACCAAGGAGCCACCAATCACAAACAGCGACAACACAGCGCTGGACTGAGCAAACCAATCGATGGTGCGACCCAAAGACGCCGGCATCTGCAGACCAGACAGCGAAAATGCAAAACCGGCCACAACGCCCCAAACCATGGGATTTTTGAGCACGCTTTGCAAAGTCTGGCGCAGCACGGTTTTCCACTGACCTGGCCGCCCTTGGGCATCGGCAATGGCCAAAAGCAAGGGCAACAACAGAAAATTCTCGACCACCATGTTGAGTGCGAGCGCCACCCCGGCCACGGGGCCAAACGACAACAAGATGATGGGGTAGCCCACAAAGCCGCTGTTGGGGCACGACATGCCCATGGCCATCATGCTGCTGTAACTCAGGCTCTGTCCCATCACCTTGCGCGCCCACCACAGGCCCAGCGCCAGCACCACCAAGGAGCCCAGGGCGTAAACCAGCAAGTAGTTGAAATTGAGGATCTCCGCCACGCTGCGCTGCGACAAGGCGTTGAACAACAGCGCGGGCAAGGCCAGCTGCAGTGTGAAGCGCCCGAACACCTGCATGTCGGCCTTGGCAAACAGGCCAAGGCGGGTGCAGGCATAGCTCAAAGCGATGGTGAGGTAAATGGGGATGGTGATGCCCAGAATCTCGAGCATGTTGCCCCTCAAGGATTCAAAGTTCGGGTTTTGTCAGCGGCTCTGACAGCGCTTTACAGATCCAGCACCAGCCGCGCCGTCTGGCTGCGCGAGCAGCAGATCAACATCTGCGTATTCGTTTCTTGTTCATCAGGGGTGAGAAACATGTCCCAGTGGTCGGGTGTGCCTGCGATCACCTGGGTCAGGCAGGTGCCGCAGACGCCTTCCGAACAGGAAAACGGCACTTCATGGCCCGCCGCCTGCAAAACGCTGAGGATGCTTTGCGCTGGGCCTACCTGCAAGGTCTGGCCGCTTTTTTGCAGCTGGACTTCAAAGCTGCCGTCGGCATTGATCGGGGTTTGGGTCGGGTCTTGGGTGCTCATGCGGTGGTCTCGGAAGAATGTTCTTGGGCCAGAAAACGGTCGATGATCCGGCGCGACTGCACACCGCCCGAATCGATGTTGAGCATCAACAGTTTGCGCTCGGGCCAGCGGCTGATGTTCGCTTGCTGCAGCTGGAGCATTTCCATGTCTTCGTTGAAGATCTTGCCCTGACCCTCGCGGATTTTGACGGTGAGCTCGGCATCGTGCGGCTTGAACTGCCGCGCCATTCCCCAGTGGTACCAGTGTGAGGTTTCGGTCTCGGGCGTGATGAAGTCCACCACCACACTGTAGGCCTTGTGCTCGGGCGGGGCATCAAAGCCACCCTTGCCTGTCAGTGCCACACCGACGTCGATCATGATGTGACTCGGTGGCGTGAAGCGGCAGATTTGCCAGCGGTCCACCTTGGCTTGGGGGTCCAGACCGTTGGCGCTCATGGCCATTTGCCAGAAAGGTGGTGCCTGAATCCCGGTCATGTGGCGCTGCAAAATGACCTGGTCGCCTTCCACCGAGGTGGTACAAGGTGTTTCGTCGATCTCGGGCTGACCGATGCTGTTGGCATGCACATAGGTCTCGTGCGTGAGGTCCATCAGGTTGTCGATCATCAGGCGGTAATCGGCTTTGACGTGGTAGAGCCCGCCGCCATAGGCCCAGGCGGGGTTGTCAAAAAATTCGAAATGGGGCAACAGCGCCTGATCGGCCTTGGACTGATCACCTGGCCAGACCCAAACAAAACCGTAGCGCTGCGCGACGGCATAGGCCTTGACGGCCGGAAAGCCTCGCACGCGCTGACCCGGCATGTGCACAACCCGCCCTTCGCAGCCCATTTCCAAGCCATGGTAGCCACACACCAGTTTGCCCTCACACACCTTGCCCAAAGAAAGGGGCGCACCGCGGTGGGGGCAAAAGTCTTCTACGGCGGCCACTTGCCCGTCAGGACCCTTGAAAAACACCATTCTTTCATTGCAGACGGTGCGCCCCAGCGGCTTGCTGCCCAGCGCTTCGAGTTCGGTCTCGGTGCAGGCCACATACCAGGTGTTTTTGATGAACATGCGTTACCCCTTTTTGCGAATGAGTTGAACACCGGGCGTGAGCGTGGGCTGCGGATTTTGCAGCGCCAGGCCCAATTGATCCCGGGCGATGCGCGAATGCTCGCGCATCAAGGCCTCCGCGCGAGCGGACTCGCGCTGGGCAATGGCTTGCAACACTTGGCGGTGCTGGTGTTGCGCCACCCACAAGGCGTCACGTCCACCCGGCTGGTTGGCCTGCACACCCACAAAACCTGAGGGCGATGCAAATGGCCAACTGCACGCCCGCTCGATCTCTCGAGCCAGCACCGTGCTGCCGGCCATCTCCGCCAGCAGCTTGTGGAATTGAGCATTCAGGCGCACATAACTTGAAAACGCCTCGTCGTCCAGATTGCCTTGCTGCAACAGTTGATCGATCCGATCCAGACACTCGCTGGCGTCGTGCAACACGGGCGGGGCCACACCCCGCTCGGCTGCCAAACGAGCAGCCAACCCTTCCAGGGTGCCACGCAGTTCGATGGCGTCGGCCACCTCGGACTCGGAAAACGTGCTGACGGCATAGCCCCCGTGGGGCAGGGCCGAGAGCAAACCTTCTTGCCCCAGTCGCATCAAAGCTGCACGGATCGGCGTGCGCGACATGCCCAGCCGATCGACCAAAGCCAACTCGGTGATGCGGGTGCCTGCGGACAATTCACCCGACAAAATGAGTTCGCGCAGGCGCTGCTGCGCTTTGACGGATTGCGAACCGCCTTCTTCAGCCCATTGGCTGGGGAAATGATCGAGAGTGATGGCCAGCATGAGATCAGGAAAGTCCGAATTAAACCAGCTTTGACGTCTCAATGTATACATAAAAATCAGAAATTCAGGTTTTCAAGCATTTTTTCGATGAAAAAACAGATTTTTGTATCCCAAAAAACGGTTTCTGGATATTGGCCACGACAAAACAAAGACCCGCTGTGACCTCGTCTGCAGGGCGGTGACAATCGGATCAAGAGGAGAATGTCCACATGAATTTGCAATTTCTGGAATTTGACCGCAGTGAGGATGCCGAGGGCGTGGTCTGCTGGGACGCGCTGGCCCAGCCGGCGGCCGAGTTCACCCAGGCTTTGCTGGAGGAAGTGGCACAGGTGTTGGTCTGGGCCCATCAATTTGACACCCATGGGCCGGGGCCTTTGGAAAATGGTGCCAACTGGGACTTTGACCTGCAGATCACTTGGCTTCAGGAGGGCACCCCTGCCCTGGTGGCCCAGCCTCGGTTTGTGCCCAGCACTGGACAATTGACGGCTCAGCCCGAACGCCAAGCCCAACAATGCGTGGCCCTGAGCCTGACCTTGAGTGGTACGCCCAATTTTGTTCACGCATTTTGTGAACGCTTCGACCTGACATGACCGCACCAGGGGCCACCAAGGGCCACAGCAGTTCTACAACGCAGGTCAGTTTCTCAGAAGCTGTACAGTTTTGGCTGTGGCTGGGTTGCATGAGTTTTGGTGGCCCCGCTGCGCAAATCGCCCTGATGCATGAAGAGCTGGTGGTTCGGCGCCGATGGATCTCGGAAAAACGTTATTTGCATGCCCTGAACTACTGCATGCTGTTGCCGGGCCCCGAAGCGCAACAGCTGGCCACCTACACCGGGTGGTTGATGCACGGCACGCGGGGCGGCATCGTGGCAGGCAGCTTGTTTGTGCTGCCATCCCTGATTCTCTTGATCCTGCTCAGCTGGGCTTACACCGCCTGGGGCCAACACGCCTGGGGCCAGGCGTTGCTGTGGGGCCTGAAGCCGGCGGTGACCGCGCTGGTGTTGCATGCCGCACACCGACTGGCGGTCCGCACCCTGACGGCACGCTGGTTGTGGGCGCTGGCCGTGCTGTCTTTGCTGGGCATGATCTGGGGCCTGCCCTTCCCATGGATCATCCTTTGCGCGGCAGTGGTCGGTTATGGCATGGTGCGACGATCAACAGGGGGCCGTCTGGTCGGGACAGCCGTCCCCAAGCACACGGCGGCCGACACGCAAAAATCCACCTCGCACCAACCCCATGATTTAGCCCCCGCCTGGCTGAACGAGGACACGCCTGCGCCAACGCACACCCAATACAGCCACTCGCGTTTGCTGCGGGCCTTGATTTGGGGTGTCGGTTTGTGGATTGTGAGCATGGGCGTGATCGCGCTGCTTTTCGGAATGGGGCACACGCTGACGCAGATGGGTGGTTTTTTCACCCAAGCAGCCTTGCTGACCTTTGGCGGCGCCTACGCGGTGTTGCCTTTTGTCACCCAAGCAGCCGTGGTGCAGTACGGCTGGCTGACGGCGACGCAAATGATGGATGGACTGGCTCTGGGTGAGAGCACGCCAGGCCCCTTGATCATGGTCGTGGCGTTTGTGGGCTTTCTGGGTGGGCACAGCCAAGCTTTGTTCGGTCACCCGCTCTTGGGCGGCATCGTGGCGGCCTGTGTGGTCACCTGGTTCACCTTCTTGCCCTCCTTCGTGTTCATCCTGGCTGGTGGTCCGCTGGTCGAGTCGACCCGTCAGATGCCCTCGTTGGCCGGGCCATTGCAAGGCATCCATGCGGCCGTCATTGGAGTGATCGCGCATTTGGCAGGGGTATTTGCACGGCAGACCTGGCTGCCCGGCGGCTGGCACATGCCTCCTGATCTGGGCGCTTTGGTGCTGACCGTGCTGGCCAGCTGGCTGCTGATTCGGAAAAACTGGAGCGTCTTCAAGCTGATGGGCCTGTGCATGGCCGCAGGTCTGCTGAGGCAGCTCATCGTTTGAGCTGCCTCATCGGCTCACGCTTTGATCATTTTTTCGGATAAAGGTCGGGGTACATGTCCCTGAGCATGCATCCGCTGTCATCAGGGCCGGGGATGTTCCCGGTGCGACGCGCCTCATCCAGCTCAGCCCGAACTTGCTCACGGGTTTTGCAGGGCAGCGCCTGCTTGGGAGGATAGGCCGACGGGTTGACTTCATTGAGCATGCAGCCGCTCTCGTCATTGGCCGGCATATTCCCGGTGCGCTGCGCCTGGGCCAATTCAGCCCGGACCTCGTCTCGCGTTTTGCAAGGCGCCATCACCTTGGGAGGGTACGCTGAAGGGTTGACCTCGTTGAGCATGCGGCCGCTCTCATCGTTGGCGGGCATGTTGCCCGTGCGGATCGCCTCCATCAGTTCGGCCCGCACTTGCTCTCGGGTTTTGGGTCCGCTGGGGTTTTGTGCCCAGACCTGAACTGCACAAACCGCCAAGACCCCGAAAGCCACTGGGAGGATTGAAAAATTGCGCATGAGAATGTCCTTTCAATGTAGATACAACCGCCTGCCATGGCCCCGGCCTGAATAGGTCCGTTTCACCATCGACTTTGGGTTGGTTTCGATTAAAGGAAATCGGAAACTGCGCGTCTGTGCGTTAATTCACCCCTTGAACCCGTACACCGCATGACCGACGAATTTCAAATTGACATCCCGCCCTCCTTCGTGGCGCTCTACGTGCCTGTCGGCAAGATCAAACCCACGCTGGGACAAAGAGACATGGCCGAGCGCTACGAGCTGTGCGAAGACTTGGCCAACCTGTTGACGGAAAAAGCAGCTCATTTGCAGTTCTCACTGGGGATCACCGAGGATCTGGTGCTGCAGCAATGCGAAGCCGGTTTGATCACCGCCCCTGCCGTGGTCACGCCGCCCGAGGCACGTTGGGTGGTGTGTCGTTTGGCCGAGCTGTTGCAATGGCCTGTCGCTTTGAACTGGGCCTCCCCGGGCCAAGGGTTGTCCAAGCCATGAACACACCCCACAGAGATTTGCAGCGGCTGCTGACGGCCCCCATCTTGCCCACGTTGTTGCGACTGGCTGCACCCAACGTCCTGGCCATGACCATGGCGGTGTTGGTGGGGATGGCCGAAATTTATTACGTGGGCCAACTCGGCACCGCCCCATTAGCTGCCATGGCTCTGGTTTTCCCGTTTGCCATGCTCACACAAATGATGTCGGCGGGCGCCATGGGTGGCGGTGTGTCCGCGGCCATCAGTCGGGCTCTGGGCGCAGGCAATCTCGTGCGTGCCCATCACCTGCTGCAACATGCCTTGTTGATCGGTCTGGGCAGTGGGCTGGTGTTCAGCCTGGTTTTTATCCTGGCTGGGCCCAGCCTTTATGCACTGCTGGGCGGCAGCGGGACCGTGCTGCAAGAAGCCGTTCAATATGGCCATGTCTTGTTCGCAGGCGCTGTGCTGGTGTGGCTGCTCAACACATTGGCTTCAATTTTGCGAGGCACTGGCAACATGCGCACCCCGTCGGTGACCCTGGTGGTGAGCTCGGGTCTGCAAATCGCACTGGGTGGCATGCTGGCCCTGGGCGCCGGCCCCATTCCGGCATTGGGCATGGTCGGCGTGGCCTGGGGACACATCATGGCCACGGCCGTCGGCGTGGCGTACTTGTTGGCTTACCTGGCAAAAGGTCGGGGACGCTTGACACTCAAGCCACAAGGTTTCGTGCTGCAAAAAGCCATATTTGCCGATATCTTGAAGGTCGGCGCTGTCGCCTGCCTGTCTCCGGTGCAATCGGTTTTGGCGATAGTGATTTTCACTGGCCTATTGGCTCAACAGGGCACCGATGCCTTGGCCGGTTACGGCATTGGACAACGGCTTGAGTTTTTGCTGATCCCTATCGCTTTCGGAATCGGTGTAGCCGCCATACCCATGGTCGGCATGGCCATGGGTGCAGGGCAAGTGGATCGTGCCCGACGCGTCGCCTGGACTGCAGGTGGCGTGTCCGCCTTCAATCTCGGACTGATCGGCGCGATGGTCACGCTGGCACCAGACTTGTGGGCACGGTTGTTCACCCAAGACGAGGCGGTGCTCGGCTTTGCCCGGCAATACCTGGTCACCGCCGGACCCGCCTTTGCCTTTTTCGGTCTTGGCCTGACTTTGTACTTTGCATCTCAAGGGGCCAGACAGGTCATCGGACCCGTGCTGGCGGGCACTGCACGGCTGTTGTTGGTGGCTGGGGCAGGCTATGGATTGGCGCAATACCAAGCCACGGCAGACCACTTCTACACATTGGTGGCCTTGGCGATGGTGGTGTACGGGGTGCTCACGGCCGCAGCGGTCAAATTCACCCCTTGGCATCGGAAATCAGGGTAATCACTGAGGCTTCAAAGCCATTCAGCGGGGACAATATAATTATCAAGAATAACTTTATTGACCTTCGAGTCAACCCCCTTTAGGAGTACAGATGACCACGACTAGCAACCCCATCATTGAACGTGCAGCCGCCAACGGTGTGTCGCTGGACATGCACGGGAGCGTGGCGTTGGTGCGTTTGTGCCGTCCTGCCAAACGCAACGCGCTGAACGATGGCCTGATCGAAGCGCTGCGCGATGTGTTCCAGAATCTTCCTGCGCAAGCGCGGGCGGCGGTCATCCATGGCGAAGGTGACCATTTTTGTGCCGGACTCGACCTGTCGGAACTCAAGGAACGCGATGCGGGTGAAGGCATTCACCACTCGCGCGGCTGGCACGTGGCGCTCAACGCCGTCGAACAAGGCCGGGTGCCGGTGGTGGCCGCTTTGCACGGTGCTGTGGTCGGCGGGGGTCTTGAACTGGCCTCGGCCTCCCACATCCGCGTGGCTGACGAAAGCACTTTTTTCGCATTGCCCGAGGGCACACGCGGCATCTTTGTGGGCGGCGGCGGATCGGTGCGCATTCCCAAACTCATTGGCGCTGCCCGCATGACAGACATGATGCTGACGGGGCGTGTCTACAACGCCCAAGATGGCGAGCGTGTGGGCCTGGCGCAGTACCTGGTGCCGACTGGAGAAGCTTTGAACAAGGCCATTGAATTGGCCACACGCATCGCCACCAATGCGCCTTTGACCAACTTTGCGCTCACACACGCCCTGCCCCGCATTGCCGAACAGCCTGCAGACCATGGCCTGTTCACCGAGGCCTTGATGGCCTCCATCGCCCAAGCCGCTCCCGAAGCCAAAGCACGTGTCCGCGCCTTTCTGGAAGGCAAGGCCGCCAAGGTCCAAAAAAGCTGAGCATCCGGTCAACCCAAGGCACATCACCATGAGCGACATCAAATTCAGACCCCTGAAATTCGGCGTGACGCGCGTCGTTCTCAAAGAGGGTGCCCCAGGCACCCGCTATGTCCACGCCGATCAGGCGCTGCAAGATTACCCCGATCGCCTGACCGACCGGTTGCAGCATTGGGCGCAAGTCAAGCCCCAGCACAGCTTCATGGCGCGTCGCGTCAAACACACCGATGGCGCTCTGGGCGACTGGCAACATCTGACATACGAGCAGGCGTGGCAAACCGCCCGCAACATTGCGCAAAGCCTGATCAACCGCGGCCTGAGCGCCGAAAGGCCGGTCGTGATCCTGAGCGAGAACAGCCTGGAACATGCCCTATTGGCACTAGGCTGCATGGTGGCCGGCGTGCCTTTTGTGCCCACCTCTCCACCCTATTCACTGGTCAGCGTCGACTACGACAAGCTCAAACATGTGCTGCGCACCGTCACGCCCGGCATGGTTTTCGCCTCCGATGAACGCTATGCCAAGGCCATTGCAGCCACGGTCAGTCAGGACATGGAGGTGGTGATGGTGGAGGGTTCGGTAGCGGGCCACAAGACCACGCCTTTCGAGAGCCTGTGCGAGACCCCTGCCACGGCTCAGGTGGACGAGGCCATCGCCGCGACCGGACCCGACACGATTGTCAAATTCCTGTTCACCAGCGGCTCTACCAAGCTGCCCAAGGCGGTCATCAACACACAACGCCTGTGGTGTTCCAACCAAAGGCAGATGGCCCAATCCATGCCGGTGCTGGCCGATAAAGAGCTGGTCCTGGTGGACTGGCTGCCCTGGAACCACACCTTTGGCGGCAACCACAACTTTGGCATGACGGTGTTCCATGGCGGCACCCTCTACATCGACGATGGCAAGCCCACGCCAGCCCTCATCCATGAGACTTTGCGCAACCTGCGCGAAATCGCACCCACGGTCTATTTCAACGTGCCCACGGGCTTCGATGCGATTGCCAGCGCCATGAAAACGGACGACGCGCTGCGCAAAACCCTGCTCTCACGGGTGCAAATGTTTTTTTATGCAGGCGCCGCACTGGCCCAACCCATCTGGGACAGTTTGTACGAATCCCAAGAGCGCGAAGTGGGTGAACGCATTGTGATGACCACCGGCCTGGGCATGACGGAATCCGGTCCTTTTGGCATTTTTGTGACCAACCCCAACGTCAAAGCCGGCGATCTGGGCGTGCCCACACCAGGCATGGAGCTCAAACTGGTCGATATGCAAGGCAAAACCGAGGTGCGCTACCGTGGCCCCAATGTCACCCCCGGCTATTGGCGAGCGCCTGAAGAAACCGCTGACGCCTTTGACGAAGAAGGCTTTTTCAAGACCGGCGATGCCGTCAAGTGGATTGACGATGCCAACCCCCACCTGGGTCTGAAATTCGACGGACGCATTGCCGAAGACTTCAAGCTGGCCACCGGTACTTTTGTCAGCGTCGGGCCCTTGCGGGCCAAGATCATTTCGTTGGGAGCGCCCTACATTCAGGATGCGGTCCTGACCGGCATCAACCTGAACGAAGTGGGCGCCATGATTTTCCCGACGCCCGCCGTGCGCAGTCTGTGCAGCTTGCCCGCCGAGGCTTCTTTGGCGCAGGTCCTGGCCGCACCCGAGGTGCTGTCCAAATTTCAGGCCATCGTCAACGAGTTGGCACAAACCGCCACCGGCAGTGCCAACCGCATTGCTCGCCTTTGCTTGCTGAGCGAACCACCGACCATCGACAAAGGTGAGATCACCGACAAAGGCTCGATCAACCAGCGCTCTGTCCTGGCGCACCGTGCTGCCACCGTGGCTGCTTTGCACGCCGATGGATTGCCCAACATCCTCAAGCCCCAGTAACCCCTTAACAGCAAGACTCACCCTTCACACCGAGAGAACAACATGGCTTACAAAGGATTTTTCAACGCGTTTGCGGATGTGTGGATGCACGAAGGCGTGCGCACGCCCATGGTCGATTACTGCGGTGCATTGGGCCACATCTCGCCCACCGACCTGGGCATCAAGGCCGCACGCGAGGCGCTCAAACGCGCGGGCATCGCGGCCACCGAGATCGGCTCGGTGATCACGGGCAACATGGCACCGGGCGACTTCGACCAGTTTGTGCTGCCGCGCCACATTGGCCTGTATGCAGGCGTACCGCAAGAAGTGCCTGCCATCATGGTGCAGCGCATTTGTGGCACGGGTTTCGAGTTGTTCCGCCAAGCGGGCGAGCAAATCGAGGCGGGCGTGTGCGAGGCCGCGCTGGTGGTCGGCACCGAAAGCATGACGCGCAACCCCATCGCCGCCTTTGACCACAGAACCGGCTTCAAGCTGGGGGCGCCCGTGGGCTTCAAGGACTTCATGTGGGAAGCCCTGAAAGACCCGGCCGCCGGCATCAACATGATCCAGACCGCCGAGAACCTGGCCAAAAAATACAAGATCACCCGCGAAGAGGTGGACCAGTTTGCCTCCGACTCGTTCGCCAAAGCCGTGGCCGCGCAGCAAGCCGGTTTTCATGCTGGCGAAATCGTCCCCGTGGTCACTGAAAAGTTTGAGCTCGAAGGCTACATCCCCCGGGGCATCAAACTGCAAGGCAAAGTGACCGAGGTCAGCGCCGACACCCACCCGCGCATCTCGCCTGCCGAGGTGCTGGGCAAACTCAGACCTGTGTACGAAGGCGGCGTGCAGACCGGTGGCAACAGCTCGGCCCTGGTGGACGCAGCGGCGGCCTGCGTGGTCACATCGGGCAGCTATGCCAAAGCCCAAGGCAAAAAGCCTTTGGCCCGCGTGGTCGCTGCTGCGGCCGTGGGCGTGCCGCCTGAGATCATGGGCATTGGCCCTGCCCCCGCGATTCGCCTGCTGCTCGAGCGCACGGGGCTGAAGCTGTCCGACATTGGCCGCTTCGAAATCAATGAGGCCCAAGGCGCACAAACCTTGGCCGTGGGGCGCGAGCTGGGTCTCGATTTATCCAAGCTCAACGTCAATGGCGGCGCGATCGCGCTGGGCCACCCTCTGGCTGCGACCGGCGTGCGCCTGACCATCACGCTGGCGCGCGAATTGCAGCGCAGCGGCTTGCGCTACGGCATCTCCAGTGCCTGCGTCGGCGGCGGCCAGGGCATTGCGCTCTTGATCGAAAACCCTGAAGCCATTTGAAAAGGCACCGACATGAACATTCAAGGACAAGCAGCCCTCGTCACCGGCGCAGGCTCAGGACTGGGTGAAGCCACCGCCCGTGAACTCGCCCGTCTGGGTGCCAAGGTCGCGGTGCTCGACCTGAACATGGACAACGCCGAGCGGGTGGCCCAAGAGATTGGCGGCTTGGCGGTCCCCTGCAATGTGAGCGATCCGGACAGCATGGCCCAAGCCATCCAGACGGCTGCCGCTGCGCACGGTCCGGCCCGCATCCTGATGCAGATCGCAGGCATTGGCACCGCCAAGCGTGTGGTCGGCAAGGATGGCCATGCCGCACCTCTGGACGAATTTGCCAAGGTGATCAACGTCAACCTGATTGGCACCTACAACGCGGCGCGCTTGTTTGCCGCCGCTTGCGCCAAACTCGACCCGATGGAAGATGGTGCCCGTGGCGTGATGGTCTTCACCGCTTCAGTAGCTGCCTTTGATGGGCAGGTGGGCCAACAGGCCTACAGCGCTTCCAAGGCGGGCGTGGTCGGCATGACCCTGCCCATGGCACGCGATTTGGCGCAACACGGCATTCGCGTGTGCACCATCGCGCCCGGCCTGTTCAAGACCCCCCTGCTGGCCAGCTTGCCCGAGCCTGTGCAGCAGTCCCTGGCCGCCAGCATCCCCTTCCCTGCCCGCTTGGGAAAACCCAGCGAATTTGCCGAACTGGCCTGCCACATCGTGCACAACGACCACCTGAATGGCGAAGTCATTCGTCTCGATGGCGCTTTGCGCATGGCCCCCCGTTGAAAGCACCCCCATGTCAAAAACCGTTGTTTACGAAGTGCAAGTGGTGTTTGGTGACTGCGACCCCGCAGGCATCGTTTTTTTTCCTAATTTTTCCAAATGGATGGATGCATCCTCGCTCAATTTCTTCATGAAGTGCGGCATCCCGCCCTGGCGCGAGTTGGTCAAAACGCGCGGCATCATCGGCACACCGCTGTTGGAGATCAACACCAAATTCATCCGCCCCGCCACCTATGGCGAAACCCTGCAGGTCCACACCAGCGTGCAGGAGTGGCGCGACAAAGTGTTTGTACACAAGCATGTGGTCATGCGTGGCGACACGGTGCTGTGCGAAGGCACCGAAGTGAGGGCCTTTTGCATCAAGCACCCCGAAGATCCGGACCGCATCAAGGCGATCGCCGTGCCCGACGACATCAAGGCTGCCTGCAGCTGATCACGAAAACACCATGAACATTTACCAGCCCCGTACCGAGGACATGCAGTTTGTCTTGTCCCGCGTTTTGAACGCGCCCACCCAGCTGCAAGCACTGCCCGCCTTTTCTGAGGTGGACACCGACTTGATGCAGCAGGTGATCGACGAGGCGGGCAAGTTCGTGGGCGAGGTGATCGCGCCGCTCAACCGTGATGGCGACGAAATCGGAGCGCAATGGCAGGATGGCGTGGTGACCATGCCCCCCGGCTTCAAAACAGCGTACCAGTCATTTTGGCAATCGGGATGGCCGGCCTTGGCCTCGAACGCCGAAGACGGTGGGCAAGGCCTGCCCACCGTGCTCGAAGCCATGCTTTATGAGATGCTGAGCGCTGCCAACCTGGGCTGGACCATGGCCCCCGGTTTGCTGCATGGCGCTTACGAGTGCATCAAGCACCACGCCAGTGATGAACTCAAAGCGCAGTATCTGCAGAAAGTGGCTACCGGCGAATGGCTGGCCACCATGTGCCTGACCGAGCCGCACGCCGGCTCCGACCTGGGTCTGTGCCGCACCAAGGCCGTGCCGCAGGCCGATGGCACCTACCTGCTCTCGGGCACCAAGATCT
>JACCDH010933384.1_pt1 | contig 14316 bp, 19 predicted proteins | sample 7442481 | NCBI WGS metagenome assembly JACCDH01 (sample SAMN15323433, study PRJNA562643) | freshwater metagenome | isolation source: river surface water | place: USA:Blue River Watershed | collected 2017-08-15
CAATTAAGCCAACACGCTCCCCAGATTCCAATGAGAAAGCAGTATTTGCGAGGAGGTCAACGTGGCCAAAAGCCAGTTTTGCATCAGTGAGTACGATTAAAGCCATGGCGACATTATCGTCACTTCAAGCAAAGTGGTGATATTTCCAATAAACATGGGATTGAGAAGTAGAATTTAACCAGGCAATACACCCAAATAAAGCGATAAATGACCTGTAAGCTCAGCCCTGGCGCACCACGACTTATCCTCTTTGCAGGCCATGCGGGCACTGGTAAAACTACTTTAGCTAAAAAGGCTCTACCTTTAATAGTGGAAAAGACCGGTGAGGACTTTTTCTTTTTAGATAAAGATACAGTCTATGGCGCCTATAGCGCCCATGTCATGGAGCTCACTACCAATAATCCCAATGATCGCGATAGCCCCTTCTATCTTCAGAACCTCAGGGATTGGGAATACGCAGGCCTCATCGCCATCGCCAAAGAAAACCTCCAGCTTGGCGTCAATGTCATCCTAGTAGGTCCATTCTCTAGCGAGATACAAAGTGGTCGGATGTTCAATCCCGAGGAGCTTGGAGTACCCAGTGTATCTAGCATCAAAATCGCCTGGATAGATCTCGATGAAAGTGAAGCAAAGCGTCGTATGGAGAAGCGCGCAGACCCTCGAGATGAATACAAACTCAAGCACTGGGATCAATACACCAAACGCAGAGTTAATCCTCCAGGGCATATTGCAATACAGCGCTTTGATAATTTACATTTTGATGAAGCCAAATTTGAGAAGTTGATTGAACACTTGATTCAATAATGAGTAAACAAAAAAATAGAGCCCCTTAAGGGCTCTATCTCAAGAACTAAGAACTGAATTCTTAGAACTTGTAAGTTACACCAACAGCTGGCATCCATGGATTCAAAGTCAGCTTACCTGCGACTGGGCCGTATGCAGGACTGGAAACATTGGTCGACATCGTTGCATATTTCAAGTCAACGTTTAGACCCCAATTTTTATCAAACATATAGTCCATACCAATTTGACCAACAGCGCCAACACTAGAGTTATCAACAGAATAGGTACCACCGCCCAAATTATTACGACTACTGAAAATCGTGTAATTTATACCAGCACCAACATAAGGTTTAAATGCACCGAACTCTGTGAAGTGATACTGAAGAACTAACGATGGCGGAAGCGCCTTGATCGTACCCAACTTATTTCCACCAGCATCAATCTGAATACTTTGTGGGTAAGTCAATACCAACTCGGCAGCAATATTTTTAGTAAAGAAATAGGAGACATCAAACTCAGGAATGATCTGGTCTTTAGCTTTTACGTCTAATGTTTGAACAGCGCCAGTCTGACCATTCTGCCAAAGCAAGTCCACTGCTCGTACACGAACCATCCATGGGTTCTCGCTTGAGGATTGAGCTTGAGCGGCGATTGGAGCCAATGAAGCTACTGCTGCCATAGCGGCTACTAGAGTTTTAATACGCATGATTTACCCCTTTTTTTGTTATCAATTTGATGAATCTATTTTCAAATTGAAGATGGGGTTGTAATTTGATGCAAATCAAATTCAGAGACTGCAGAAATTAATTTTTGGTTTTAAACCAACACTATTTTGATGAGTTTTTGATGTAGATCAAATGAGTACAGGCTCTCACTCAATTTCGCTTAAAGCACTTTTGAGTAAGTGCCCTTTGCTTGAGATTCTCTAAGATGGCGATCAAAGGTCATTGCCACACGTCGAGCCAGGAGTCGGCCTTTGATGGGCACGACCATCTTCGCACCCTGCCACTCCAGTAGGCCAGCCTGTTCCAGATGCTTTAGCTCTTCAATCTCTATCTTGAAGTAACTTGGAAAGTTGATTTGGTGAGTCTTGCCAAATAAATCAGTATCCAGAGCAAATTGGCACATTAACTCGCCAATTAATTCACGACGCAGTAAATCATCCTTGTCTAATTGCAGGCCTCGGAGTGTCGGCAGATGGCCATCATCGATTGCCGAGTAATACTCGTCTAGTGTGCGGACATTTTGCGAGTAACAATCATCCACCTTACCAATCGACGAAATTCCAAAAGCCAAGAGATCACATTCAGCTTGCGTAGAATAGCCTTGGAAATTGCGATGCAAATTACCCCCTGTTTGAGCAATCGCCAATTCATCATCTGGCTTGGCAAAGTGGTCCATGCCAATAAAGACATAACCTGCTTCACCCAATCTTGCGATCGTGTTTGACAAAATATCGAGCTTGTCAGCAGCTCCAGGCAAATCTGCCTCAGCAATTCTGCGTTGGGGCTTAAAAATATGGGGCAAGTGCGCATAGTTATAAACAGAAAGACGGTCAGGACTCATTTTGAGAACCGCATCGACCGTTTCTTTGAAGGTCTCTGGTGTCTGCTTTGGTAAGCCATAGATCAAATCAACGCTTCTAGATTTAAATCCGTACTTCCTAGACCAATCTATTACTGCTTGAGTTTCCTCAATTGTTTGGACGCGATGCACCGCTTGCTGTACCTCGAGGTTGAAATCTTGCACACCAAGACTGATGCGGTTAAAACCCAATTCAGCAAGTAAAGCAATATCTGATTCAGTGACACGTCGTGGATCAATCTCTATTGAGTATTCGCCACCAGGAAGTAGATCAAAATGCTCACGCGTATGGTGCATCAACTCAATCATCTCTTCGTGAGATAAAAATGTTGGTGTTCCCCCACCCCAATGCAACTGGGTTACTGGTATTTTTTTCTGCACACCCATTGCAGCGCAAACCATTGCCATCTCTTTAGCCAAATACTTGATGTATTTAGCGCTGCGACCGTGATCTTTGGTAATGATTTTGTTGCAGCCGCAGTAATAGCAAATATTGGGACAAAACGGTAAATGGAAATATAGTGATAGTGGCTCATCGGCCTGGGCTACACGTTGCAATGCCCCCAAATAATCAGATTCACTGAACTCATTATGAAAGCGATCGGCACTAGGGTATGAGGTGTAGCGTGGGCCATTGATATCAAACTTCTGCAATAACTCTGGATGAAAAAGTACTTCTTTTTCATTTTGCTTAGATTCAGAAACTACAGAGCTCATCAAAAATTAGCTTATGGAATTATTGAGAAAGATAGTCAAGGGCGACTGCTTCTGCCACTTTAATCCCATCGACCCCTGCTGACAAGATTCCACCAGCATAGCCAGCACCCTCACCCGCGGGATAAAGGCCTTTGATATTCAGACTCTGAAAGTTTGATCCTCGCGTAATACGCAATGGCGAGGAAGTGCGAGTCTCAATGCCGGTCAATACCGCATCCTTCATCGAGAAGCCTTTAATCTGTTTTTCAAAGGCAGGGATTGCCTCTCGGATTGCCTCAATTGCATAAGCAGGTAAAGCATCAGCCAGGTCTGTCAGGTGAACACCAGGTTTATAAGAGGGCATTACAGAACCAAAGTCTGTAGAAGCCTTACCAGCGAGGAAGTCACCCACCAATTGTCCTGGGGCCTCGTAGGTGGAGCCACCTAACTCATATGCCTTCGACTCCAAAGCCCTCTGAAATTCAATACCTGCTAGTGGACCGCCAGGATAATCTTCCGGGGTAATGCCAACGACAATTCCCGCATTAGCATTACGCTCATTACGCGAATACTGACTCATACCATTTGTCACAACGCGATTAGGCTCAGAGGTGGCAGCAACTACCGTTCCACCTGGGCACATACAAAAGCTATAGACTGCACGACCATTTTTGGCGTGGTGTACCAATTTGTAATCTGCTGCTCCAATGAGCTCATTACCAGCATGTGGACCTAAGCGTGCCTTGTCAATCAAGGATTGCGGATGCTCAATGCGAAAGCCAACTGAAAACGGTTTGGCTTCCATATAGACACCGGCTGCGTGGAGTGCCTCGAAGGTATCGCGAGCACTATGCCCAAGGGCCAGCACTACATGATTGGCAGGTAAATCTGGGTGGCCCTCAATTTTGACTCCAGCAATGTGCTCATTCTGAATATCAAAGCCAATCACCTTTTGCGAGAAACGAATCTCTCCGCCAAGCTCGATAATTTCTTGGCGCATTCTTTCGACGACACCAACCAATCGAAAGGTCCCAATATGTGGCTTTGCTACATAACGAATTTCTTCTGGGGCGCCTGCTTTAATAAATTCAGCAATAACCTTACGTCCATAAAATTTTGGGTCTTTAATTTGGCTATAGAGTTTGCCGTCAGAAAATGTACCTGCCCCTCCCTCACCAAACTGCACATTCGATTCTGGATTGAGGACATTCTTACGCCATAAGCCCCAAGTATCTTGAGTGCGCTCTCTCACTGGTTTGCCGCGCTCTAATACGATAGGTTTAAAGCCCATCTGCGCCAATACCAATGCAGCAAAAATCCCACAGGGGCCAAACCCGATAACAACAGGACGTACAAAGTTTGCGCCCTTCAGTTGTGAGGCATTAGCAACAAAGTGATAACTTGTATCTGGGGATGGCCTTACATGAACATCGTTTGCAAATCGTTTAAGCAATTTTTCTTCGTTCTTTACCGATAAATCAACGGTATAGATGAATGCAAGGGCGACATTTTTTCTGGCATCGTAGCTTCGTTTGAATACATCAAACTGAACCAGGTCCTGGGCTTGGATATTCAAGCGCTTCAAAATCGCCTCCTCCAATGCCTCTGGGGCATGGCTAATCGGCAAGCGAAGTTCGGTAATACGGATCATGGGACTCTACGATACACAGTAAATCAGGGTAATTTTCTAAATAATACTGGGAGATCCGGCCTATTCCCCTTAAAAGGCGATAATGCACCATGGCTCTACGCGCAACTATCCACAAAGCTGACCTCCACGTCGCAGACTCTGACCGCCACTATTACGGCAGTCACTCCCTCACCATCGCAAAGCATCCCTCCGAAACCGAGGAGCGGATGATGGTACGCATCATTGCTTTTGCCCTGCAAGCTCAGGAAGATCTGGCTTTCACTAAAGGCTTAAGCGATACCGATGAACCTGACCTCTGGGTTAAGGATCTCACGGATGCCATCAAGCTTTGGATTGAAGTGGGTCAACCAGATGAACGTCGCATCCTCAAAGCTTGCGGTCGATCCGATCAAGTCATCGTCTATTGCTATGGCGGACACACCAGCAAAATATGGTGGGATGGGATTGCGAATAAATTAAATCGTGCCCGTAACCTTCAGGTGATCTCTATTCCTGCGGAGCAGGCCAATGAACTTAATAAGCTAGTCGAGCGCAGTATGGTTCTGCATGTCAATATTCAAGATGGCGAGGCTTACGTTTCTTCAGATATGGGCCAAGTAACTATCACCCCAGAAATCTGGCGCAATCAAGAGCAATGAAGCCGGTAGTTTTAGACACCAATATCTTGTTAGATATTTTTGTCTTTAATGACGCAAGGGCCGACGATCTCAAACAAGCGATTGTGAATGGGAGCATTTCCGCAATTGCGAGTCAGCAAACTTTACTGGAGTTTGCGGATGTCATTTCCCGACCTCTTTTTAAGCTTAATGAATTCACCCAAGCGGACGTATTGGCCCAATGGCAATCTATTGCACAGCTATACGATGATTCCAATCTAGCTAGCGCGCCTTGGAAATGCGAAGACCCCGATGATCAAATCTTCTTAGATCTGGCTTATCAATTAAGACCATCGATACTCATTAGCAAGGACAATGCAGTACTGAAAATCGCGAGTCGAGCTGCTCAAGAAAGTATTCTGATTACCGCTGACTACAACGCCTTTAGGCTTGAGAGCTAAAGCGCAATCCCTTAGCCGCTTCAGCAGCAATTTCAAATGATCTCAAGCGGGCTTGATGGTCATAGATTTGACCAGTGATGATGATTTCATTTGCGCCAGTTTGGTCAAGCCAATACTGCATCCCTTTTCTTACTGTTTCCAAGGATCCAACAGCAGAGCAACGCAAGGCATGATCGGCAGTAGTTTTTTCGTGAGGCTCACAGAAATCATTTAAATCATCAATAGGTGGCGGCAATTGTCCACGCGTATTGCGACGCATGCGAATTACGTTTTGTTGCAAGGTAGTAAAAAGGTATGCAGCCTCTTCATCAGTATCCGCGGCGACTACATTCATCACAAATGCACTGTACGGCTTAGCCAGCTTATCGGATGGCTTAAATAACTCTCGATAGGTAGTCATTGCATCTAGCAATTGCTCCGGTGCAAAATGAGAGGCAAAGGCATATGGCAAGCCAAAATGAGCAGCTAGTTGAGCGCCATACAAACTGGAGCCCAATATCCAAATTGGTACTTCGGTGTCTGCCCCCGGAATAGCCTTTACAGATTGCCCTTCCTGAATAGGACCGAAGTAATGTTGCAACTCTCGAACATCCTGTGGGAAGCGATCATCACTTCCCAGTAAATCTCGACGCAAAGCCCTGGCTGTTACTTGATCAGTTCCAGGTGCACGCCCTAAGCCCAATTCGATTCTTCCGGGGTAGATCGACGCTAAGGTGCCAAATTGCTCCGCAATAACTAATGGGGCATGGTTTGGCAACATCACGCCACCAGAGCCGACCCGAATAGTTTTTGTGCCGCCAGCAATATACCCAACTAAGACCGCAGTAGCAGAGCTAGCATTACCGGTCATATTGTGATGCTCCGCCACCCAGTAGCGGGTATAGCCCAATACCTCTGCATGCTGGGCAACATCCAAGGAGTTACGCAAGGCATCCGCAGCGGTAAATCCCTGAGGAATTGGAGATATATCTAGAATGGAGTACGGGACAGAATTTGTCATTCATAGATCATACTGAGAAAGCGGTTTTTTGACATGAGTAAACCTAAAATAGCAGATGCTGATGACGGCCTCTTTAAGCCGGGCAGCAAGCTTAGGCACATCAAGACAGGCGGATTTTATAAAGTAGTACTGCTTGCTAATGTTGAAGCCAATTTAGAACCAGCCTACGTCTATGAATCCCTCCAGTCACATGACTTTTGGATTAGACCAAAAGCAGAAATGGAAGACGGTCGATTTGAATTAATCGATGCTTAAGCTAAAGACAGGAAAATTAAATGACTGAAGATCGCATCAATAACCTTGAAATCAAACTCAGCTTTACCGAGGATTTGATTGATCAATTGAATCAAACTATTTACAAGCAACAGCAACAAATTGAATTTCTATATCGCGAACTTAAATCCATTAAGGAGCAATCTAGCAGCGGAGATGGTGCAGGCATCAGCAGCCCTAAAGATGAAATCCCCCCTCACTATTAAAGCTCTTGATTTATTGTTAGTTAAGTTATATCATTTTTGACATATACCATTATTGATATAATTTATGGATGACCATATGGACTGTACACACACTAAACTCAACCGTTGATCATGAGCTGGAGACTCTTCCAGCAGATATTAGAAGTCGCTTTGTCCGAGTTTCTGGACTACTTGAACAGTTTGGCCCTCAGGATGTTGGAATGCCGCACATCAAATCTTTGGGAGCTAAATTTTGGGAAATTCGAGCCTCAGGTAGAGATGGAATTGCGAGGGGAATTTATATCTATGCAAGCGGTAAAAAAATTATTGTTCTACATGTGTTCATGAAAAAAACACAGAAAACTCCATCGACAGCTTTAGAAATCGCAACAAAAAGAGCTAAACAGGCAAACTTAATATGACTAAGATCTCAAACTTACATAAAAAATGGATTAAAAATCCTGAGTACAAAAAAGCGTATGAGGAATCTCGTGTAGAGTTTGAGATTGCCCAAGAGATCATTGAGGCCCGCATGAAAAGTGGACTTTCGCAAGAAGAGTTGGCGGCACTCATGAGCACCTCTCAATCTGCAATTGCAAGACTTGAAAGCGGCTCCGGACTCCCCTCCTTGAGAACTCTTACAAAACTTGCGGCAGCCACTAATACGCAAATTGAAATTCACTTTAAGCCAATTAAAAATTCAAAGCAAAAACTTGCGGCTTAACTCACCACAAAAATCAGTTACGATTAAAGCTAATTTAGAAATGATCAAAAAGGATGCTCATCATGGGTAACTTGTTACCGTTTTTAGTTCAGTGGGGCTTAACCTCTCTGTCCCTCTGGGTCGCCAGCTACCTTTTTAGTGGCCTACGCTTTGCAGATGGCGGTTCGCTACTCATAGCCGCCCTGCTACTTGGCTTTGCCAATGCAGTAGTGAAGCCTTTATTGATTCTCTTCACGCTACCGCTCACCGTTCTCACTATGGGACTCTTTTTATTGGTGGTGAATGCCTTGGTACTGATGCTGGTCTCTGCAGTTGTGAGTGGCTTTACGATCTCCAGCTTCTGGACCGCATTCTTTGCCAGCATCTTTATTTCTTTATTCAGCCTGTTTATCAGCGGCTTACTGTTTTAAGCATTACTTCGCCCCCGGGTATATATCAGCCCAGGGGTGGAGGGCATCGCGGCAGGGGTGACTTTTTGAGGTCATGGACCTAGCGTTCTCTGCCAAAATACTGACCCCGCCCGTTAAAAATCCAAGGCCAATTGAGACGGCGCTATTGACTACTCCAGCCTGGTTAATGCCCGCCTTAGGATTTGCCAGTGTGCCGCCCATCTTGACGAGTCCCGCTAAATCGAGGCCGGAAGTGAGCCCTGATTTTTCTCGTGGATCAATCATGAGATTCACTACTTCAGTTTTCAGATTGATAGAGCCAGCCAACACGGCATCTAGTCTGTCCGTTTCAAGTCCAACCGTATTGGCTATATTGATCTGACCATTATTAATTGGCAGGTAGGCAACCGCACACTCCAACACCGTATCACTTGTTTTTTTACGGATTGGATTCATAGAATCCAACAGCGTGACCACGAAATCACCAGCATCATTTAAAAAGTTTGTTCCCATGCGAGCTTGATTAATGCTCAACTGAATCTTGCCACTTGAATTAGCTGCCAGCTGATGAAGGCTATTTCCTGACGCCGTCAAATCAAATGCTAACTTCATATCACCACCACTGACCCTGGAACTCGGATCAAGTCTGGCTAATAAATTCTCTAGTGTGAAATCTTTTGTCACACCTTTTGCCATCAGCATGGGATTTACAGTATTGGTCTTTGAGAGATTCATCTGCAAATTGGCAGTGCCCTTACCCATCTGAAAGCTTAGATTTGGGATATCAATTGCACTCCCATCTAAATGCAAAGCAGCCTGGAGATTCTCGATTGGCTTACGCTTTGGCAAACCTAACTCCGCAATGTCCAAGACAATTTTCCCTTTGGCCTGAGGTATTGAGTCAAAAGGAATGGTTTCATCACTAAATACGTATCTGGACTGTGGCTTTTGGGCTTGGCGCGTCGCTGGGGCTGGCTGAGTGCCACCCACAGTTTGAGGTGCCGGATTAGTCGCTACATCCAGCGTGGGCCAGTCAAATGACTTTGAGCTTACGGCCAAATTCATCGAGGGCATGGCTTTCGGAGGTTTGATGATCTCGCCTTTAATCAATAAAGATTTGCCATTCATATTGAGCGCCAGGTCCAGCGGGAACTTTGTTAAAGCAACATCCCATTGCTTGAAAAGCGTAGAAAGAGGACCTGTTTTTCCACTCAGCTCAATAGCCTGCCCTTGAGCCTGCATGCCGAGAGAGATGACTGTTTTATCGCCACCCTCCACCAATGACAGACGTTTAATTTGATAAGTGGAGCTTGGATTAGCCGCATCTTGATACTGAATTTGAGCATTCACAATAGAAATACTATCCATGTAGATCAAATTGTTACCAACCGTAGAAGCATCCGCATTGCCATTACTAGAAATGGAAGCAGGAGTAGCAGTAGATATGTCTGCACTCATATCCCAATTTGCTTTACCAGATGAATTTCTTTGAAGTAGCAGCTCTAAACCAGAAAGTTTCACGCTACCAATCTCAATTCGCTTACTGAGTAGCGGTAGAGCTTTAACATCCAACTCAATATGCTGGAGAGTGAGCATTTCAGGATTTGATGCCCAAGAGGCATTACTCAAACTTAAGCGTTCTGCAGAAACAGAAATTCCTGGAAAAAAACTCAATTTCACAGGACCGTTTATTTTTAAATCTCGTCCAGTGGAGGCCTTAACTGAACTTGAGAGCAACTTCGTTAGTTGGACTGGATCCACTGTAGAGGCTGCGTACCAAGCTCCCAATATCAATAGGAGGATGATCCCGCCCAAAGCACTGATGATGATCTTGATTGATTTACTCATTGTCAGTTGATTCTAAATTAGCTCGCTCGCTGTGGACTAAAATGAATATATATATTTTTCACTAAGATCAACATGAACACCACTACCAATCTTCCAAAATGTCCAGCCTGCCAGGAGGATATGACCTACCCTGACGGTGAGAATTTTGTTTGTGCTCAATGTGGTCATGAGTGGCCTATGACAGCTGCCGTCGAAGAGGATGAAGGCGCCCTAATCGTAAAAGATGCTAATGGCAACTTACTGGCTGATGGCGACACTGTGACCTTGATTAAAGATCTCAAGGTAAAAGGATCGTCCACTACCCTCAAGGTTGGAACGAAGATTAAGGGTATTCGCTTAGTCTCTGGTGATCACGAGGTCGACTGCAAGACTGAGGCTGGCAATATGTTACTCAAAGCCTGCTTCTTAAAGAAGGTGTAATTCATACCAAAAGACCATCAGACCCAATAAGGGATCCGATGGTCCAAAGCTACTAAGATGCAGCGCTAGCCTTTTTCAAGACGGTATAAAGCTGATCCTTAAGTAAAAGCTTTTCCTTTTTCAGGATCTCAATTTCTTCAGGGGTGCTAGGTTCGGTATGAGCCTCCATTCTCTGAATCTTTTGATCCAGATGGTTGTGCTTATCAAATAAATGTGAAAAGTGACGATCTGATGTTTTCAGCTTAGTAATTAACTCGCGATATTCAGGGAACATAGATTCTCTTTAGGTTGGGGTTATTCATAACTGCCACTCCAGTGTAGCAAGTTAACGCTCAAATTCAAGCTCCCCACCCCTCTTCAACATGACTAAAAAACAATTGGATGTTGACCCTTGATATTGCAAGGTAAATCCCCATATAGGTATCAGCAAAAGTGGATAGAACTGAAGTAATATCGACTTGTGCGCTCAGCACATTAACTACCAATAGGAAGGGTAATAGACCATGGCTACAAAGAAGTCTCCAGCAAAAAAGAAAGTAGCTACTAAGGTGGTAAAAAAAGCCCCTGCAAAGAAAGCCGTTAAAAAAGTTGCCACCAAGAAAGTGGCAGCTAAAAAGGCCGTAAAAAAGGTAGTGAAAAAACCAGTAACTAAAAAGTCTGTCGCCAAAAAGCCAGCAGCTAAGAAGGCAGTTAAAAAAGTAGCGGCCAAAAAGCCGGCAGCTAAAAAACCTGCCCCAAAGAAAACTGCCAAGAAATCACCTAAGGCAACTACGCCAAAAAAGCTCAAGGTAGATCAGTATGGACTTGAGGAAGATGATGAGTTCTTTGGCTTGTACTTTGCCAAATCAACCAGCAAGGGTTTAGTTGAAGTAAAGCCCTGCACCTTCTCACTCATGTACTGGTGGAAAGGCCTACTTGGCTACCCTGACATGATCGATATCTCCAAAGATAGCAATACTGCAATGTTGCAATTTGAGTCTACCTTTGGTGGCGGCGATTCCGGTGAAACTGAATTGACAGAAAAAGATGTGTTTGATGTCGATCACATTATTGAAGTTGACGAACAAGAACAGTTAGTTTCGCTCTATTCATATGTGCCTATTCCGGTACCGGAGAAGTTGATTGGTGCATTAGGCCTCTCCATTCTGAATATCAATCCAGAAACCCGTTACGGCAGTCTCGAAATCTGCTCCACTGATAACGAAGAAGGTGAGAATGAGCACTTCCTCCGCTATCGTGCTGCAACTTATCTGCGTGGCGTGAAGTCTGGCAAGGTTGAGGCTATTGAAAGCATGGTAACGAATGGTTCAGAGTTCTTTGGACTTGCCTTAGATGCCATGTGTGTCAATAAATCAATTAAGAAATGGTTGCTTAGCTAAGCTGCTGTAACTTAATAGCTAGTACACCTAAAAATGTAAGTCATAGGAAAGCGGTCGTTCACTGTTTTACGAGATTCGACAATAGTGGCGCCTCGCTTTCCTAGTTTTTTACACTCTTCTGCTGCGGCTGCCTGTGCCTCGGTATCTTTAGCGGTTTTTGGGGCATGCACCCCAACCGTTCCATCGGACTGTCGATAGACCCCAAACTCGCTTGGTGGTGTTGAGCAAGCTAAAAGAGATAGCCCAAGGCTTAATAGCAAAATCTTCAGAAGATGTTTCATGGGCTGGAATCCAATATCAAATGAAATATTGACTCATTCTAACGAGCTTTCATAAATAAACATCTAAAGCAGGCTAAGAGAATATCAATTAGGATTGGACTTACTTCAATATCAATCTACCGAAAGCCCTCTATGCAAGTATTTGCCATCAATCCCCTCACAAAAGAAATCCATGCCGTGGAAGTCGCCGATACAAAAGAAGCTCTTCAAGAGCTGATTGGCTTTAGCACTATTGATTCAGATGAAATTGACGATAACGGCGATCGACTCTTCTTTGATGAAGAATGCTTCATTAGACAACAGGGCAATGTGGGCCGCTTTAAGGTAGACAGTCTTGCCCCGGTAGCCGGAATTGGCGTGATCGTGAATAGTCAAGATGGCAAGACTTTTCAGTCTGCCATCATCAATGCAGAAGAACTGCTAAAACGAGTGACTTATTTGTAACCCACCCTATCGAGCAGTCTTTGGGCAGCAATTTGGTTTTTACCAATAGCCGCAACAGAAATATTTTCAGCCTTAAAGGGTCCTAACATTTTTAGCCCTTCATTTTCAATCTTCACTGACTTCACTACAGGCCACTCGTTATTACCATTGGCAAAATACTCTTGTGCTGAATCGCTCGCTAGATATTCCAGGAACTGAATAGCAGCTTGTGAATGCGGTGCATTCTTGGCAACGCCACCACCCGCAATGTTGATATGCGTACCGGTAGTTTTCTGATTTGGCCAAACGAAACCAATCTTAGCAACAATAGCTTGATCTTCTGGCTTAGTTGAACGCAGGAGCCTCACTAAGTAATAGGAATTTGTTAAAGCTACACCACACTCGCCTGATGCAACCGCCTTGATTTGATCGGTGTCACCACCTCTTGGAGGACGCGCCATATTAGCCACCATACCTTTAGCCCACTCTTCTGTAGCAGCCTCACCACGACGCTCAATCATGGCACCGATCAATGACAGCATATAAGGATGAGCACCTGAACGCGTACAAACCTTACCTTTATTCATCGGCTCAGCCAATTTCTCATAAGTGTCAACATCTTGCGGGTTCACTTTGGCTTTGTTGTAGACCACGAGACGAGCTCTAGTTGAAAAACCAAACCAGGTTGAGCCCTCTGCATCAGGCTTAGATCGCAAATTCGCTGGGATACGACTTTCTAAGTACTTTGAATGAATTGGCTTAAAGAAGCCATCAATTTGTGCGCGCCAGAGTCGGGCTGCGTCTACCATCAAAATGACATCTGCTGGACTATTAGCCCCTTCGCTTTTAAGTCTCTCAGCTAGGGCATTGTCATCAGCTTCAATACGATTAATCTTGATACCCGTCTTTTTCGTGAAGTCACTGTAAAGTGCTTCATCAGTTTGGTAGTGACGAGCTGAATAGAGATTTAATTCTTTAGCATCCTGAGCGTGTAGTGGCAAAGCCATACAAAAGCTCAGAAGAAATGTAGTACTGAATAGGAATTTGGATATTGATTGACTTGCCATTGCTGTATTTATGATCAGAATTAGAGAAAATCTAATGTATCACAAATACGAATGATTATCAATTAAGATTTAGAAATCACCCTGGAAAGCAGTAAAACAGGAAAAAGCCCAACTAAAACAATCGTTAAGGATGGTAATGCGAGCTCTGCAAGGCGCTCGTCTGCCGCCAATTGATAGGTAGCCACAGCCAAAGTATCAAAGTTAAAGGGGCGCAATAGTAGAGTTGCCGGCAACTCTTTCATCACATCAACGAAGACAAAGAGGCCCGCTGTAATGAGACTTCGTTTTAGTAGGGGTACATGTACCCTCCTCAAAATCTGTCCGTTAGATAGGCCTAATAAGGCTGCTGAAGCATCCATAGACGGAGTAATGCGGGCAAGCCCTGCCTCCACGCTTTGCAAACTGGAGGATAGAAAGCGCACCAAATAAGCGTAGACCAGAACCAGCATGCTCGCAGACATCCACCAAGCAAGCTGAAAAATCTCTAGAAAAGAAAGAATGCCGATCGCAAGAACCGCTCCAGGAAGTGCATAACCAAAGCCTAGCAATCGATTGA
>JACCDH011679534.1_pt1 | contig 14302 bp, 15 predicted proteins | sample 7442481 | NCBI WGS metagenome assembly JACCDH01 (sample SAMN15323433, study PRJNA562643) | freshwater metagenome | isolation source: river surface water | place: USA:Blue River Watershed | collected 2017-08-15
CACCCCGACCACTTTTTTCTTTAAATAAAATCAACAACATAATTCATACAACATTTTAAACGCTAGAACCGTTAATCACGTTTTATTTATAAGGTTCCTTACCTAGTAATCAATTAAAACTCGTATTAGCATGGTGTGAAATTCATCATGATGAGCTAATGAATAATTGGGAGTCTGCCAAAGTGAATGGAAAGATTTCTAGAATTGATCCTTTGAAGTGAGGCCCTAAAAATGAAAGCTGTCATACAGGTATTGCCAACGAAAGATTTCAAAGTTTATGTCTATTTTTCTGATGGCAATATCAAGCTATACGATGTCTCTCATCTTATTGGTAAGGGAATCTTCCAAAAAATCTCAGCCATAAAAGATTTTATGGATAAGTGTACGGTAATGAATGGAACTCTTGCTTGGGATATAGGAGGAAATTTCGATGTTTATAACTGCATCGATATTGATCCAGAAACGATCTACGCTAATGGCCAAGATGTAAGTGATCCTTTATTTCAAGAGATTGCTTAAGCTGTGAGTAACTTTCTATTCTTCTAATCGGTCTACCAAAGGCTTCTGTAAACTTCTTTCATTTTGAGATCTTTAAAAAGAAGTGCTTGCTTTCGCTCGGACGGAGTTTTTGAACTCACAAAAGCTTGGGCATTGGCCACGGTAAACCTCGTAAGTCCAATCTCAAAATCTTTATCCACTAGTTCTGGCTTTCCGCGAAGTCGTGGAGACATCAACATCGTTTCTAAGTACTCTTTCAACAAAACAATTCGAGGTTGGTTTCCAAAATCAAAGTCGATAACAAAATCCTGAGAATCGAGTGACCATCCATTTTGTGAAACGACGATGGCGTAGTGATGGAAAAAAACTCGTCTATCTGGCTTAGGACCGTTAGACCTGGCGTGGTAGACAAAGAGGTTGCCCCCCTGCTGAATTTCAAGAAGCATGACTCCTTGAATATTGATGCCGGAGAACTTCGCCTTTTTCACAAACTCTTCCACGTTCTTTCCACATTCACCTTCAGTGTAGCCTGCTGTGAACTCTTGCTCGAAAAGGTCTCTTAGTTTGGGCAAATCAGCGGCGTAAGTAGACCATGAAAGGATAAGACTGAGGAGTACAAAAAGTAGATGTTTCATGAATTGCACTTAGCACTCATGAAACTTCTTATCTAGTATTTTGTATTAGATTTGTAATATCTACTTAGAGGTCTTTTTCCATAATTGCCGCTAGGTTGAGTTTAGCGATTTCACCAGCGTACTGGTAGTTGAGCGTATCTGGTTTGTCACAGGCCATATGGTAACATGGAGTCTTTGTACTCCAGTCTTCAATCGTTAAGAGTGTCGGAACACCTTTTTGGATAAAAGGAACATGATCGCTTCCCCAGGCACCAATTGTAATTTTAGTTTTAAGAGTCGTGTACTTGCTAGCGAGGAGCGCGAACCAGTTAGCTAGATCTTCATACTGTGAATCAGTCTCAAGCTCTAAAATGCCATTTGAATTATACCCAACCATGTCCATATTAATGGCAAGTTTCATCTTCTTAATTTCGCCATTACTTGCGAGTAGGTTGGCGTAATGTTTTGCTCCTAGAAGACCACCTTCTTCACCGTTTGTAGCAAAAAAGCGAATCGTTTTTTTATTATTATAGGTTTGAAGTGCACGGGCCACATCCAGGAGAACGGCCGTTCCGCTTGCATTATCATCTGCTCCTGCGAAATCTCTTCCAACTGAATCAAAGTGGGCCATAAGCATGATGACCTCATCAGTTTCTTGGCCAATTTTATCTGCAACAATACTACACACATTTGCTTTATAACAAACTTTAGACACTTGATAATTAAGGGCCTTGAGTTCGCTTTCTAAAAACTCTTCGATCTTCTTATTTTCTTCAGACCCGGCCGAACGGTTTTTCACCGCAGAAAGAGTTTCGACATCTTTTCTAATCCGAGCGATGTCAATATTTTGCGTGAATTTCTTAATCTCAACATTATAATTGGATATGTCTTTTTGACTAATTTGGGGCACATAAGATTGAACTCGGACCAAGTCAACGTTACGTAAATATCTCTGAACAGAATGAGGTGCATCTTCTTTAAGATGAACGAGCCAGAGGCGTCCGTCCTGTTTCACAGTTTCAACAAATGATGACAGCTTCGCTAAGTCATGAGGGTGTGAGGTGATGACTTGGTAGAGAGGTCTTATGGGTGCTAAGCTCACAAGAAATGGAAGAGAGAGAAGAAGGCCCAGTAAAGTCAAATTTTTCATCCGTAAACCTCATGTAAATCGATACTCAATTAATTAAAGACCATGTATCGCGGAACCACAATCACAATATCTTGTATCGTATTTTCAATCCTGGAGATATATGTTTTCAATAACATAGAATTATTCGAACTCACTAAGAAAGGAGATTATTTTGGTAATGTGAAGACCTCTTTTTACCGATAAGTTTTCATGAAATATATCATTCTAAGCTTATGTTTTTGGTCCTCAACTCTCATGGCCGAAACGACGGTCGACCTTCGTCTTAAGGATACCTTTAAAACTTTTCTGCAGGATTTGCCAACCCTCGGAACCTTTAAGGCATGTTCACCAGTAAGTAATGAAATCCCCCCAGAACCTATGGTTAAATGCAAGGATTCGAAATCTCCGTTATTCGCAAATAAAATGCCCAACGATGTTCTAAATGTAGAAATCATAGCAGATCATCAGAAGTTAAATTCAGGAGAAGAATCACGGCCCGGAGTTATCGTCTATGAAGAAAATGGAAAGAAGACAGTTGTTGGAACAAACCTAAAACCGAGAGGAAATAGCCGCGCGAGTTGTTTTCCAAAACCTCTTAAAGCCGAGTTTGAAAGCGAAGAGCAAATGAAAAGTTTGGGAGGTCGATCCGACAGTACTCCGGAGTCTCTCTACAAAAAATTGGTCACACTGAGAGAAAAGACAAAGTTTAATAAAGCTGTTTCACAGGATACAAACATTTTCGACAAACTTGGGGATGATATAAAAATAGTGAACCCATGCGAGATCAAGGGGGAGAGGAATTGGCTTGGTGCCGAAGACCTCAAGGAGCAGGAAGAGAAGCTGTTAAGAGAATTTTACACCTATAAAATCCTTGAAGAGCTAGGAACGTCAACGTTGAAAACTAGGCTTGCTCACATAACTTATAAAAATCCAGACGGGACGATTTCATCGTCAGGTTATTCATTCTTTCGTGAACCTGAATCGAAAGTCGCTAGTCGCTGCGGTCAAATTAAAGGAAAAGGGGACAAGGATAACTCGGCAACTTCAGAATTTCAAACGAAGCTCATTTTTGCATTTATTGGGGGAATAGATTATAACATCAACATTGATCACAACATCGCCTTCATGCACTCAGAAGCTGGTACAACGAGCTACATACCTTATGACTTCGATACTTCTGCTCTTGTGACTCCTTACTACACTTCAGGTAATAATCAAGAAGCCAAAGAGTATATGGTTTTAGAGCTTGAAAAAATGCTTAGTAGAGCACCAAAGGAAATCGCAAAAATTCAAACTCAGCAGTTCCTCGGTAAAAAAGAAGAAATACTTTTAGTTATTAAAAATTCTCTTCTCAATAAATCTGCAAAAGAGGACGTTTTAGAAAAAATAAATTTACAGTTTGGAGTTCTCGAAAAATTTATAAAAAATTAAAAATCACTGCATGGATTTTTAGTTCATGAAACCCATGCAGAGTTTTTATGCCTAATTTTTCACTAAACAGAGAATTTCGTTCCCAGTAATGTCCGCGATAATGTTACCTTCTGAATCTTTTACGACACCTTGAGCGAGACCTCGGTCACAAAGATCACGGTACGTGAAAAGAGCAGTCGCTTCTTTGCCGTTGATTAGAAAATTAATTTGGTAGATCGATGAGCGGCAATCGGCCGTGAAAGCCTTTTTAACGACTTTATTTTTGTTTCTGAAAATCTGGGCCATCTCTTCTTCACTGACTTCGACGTATCCTGCACTAATGAGCTTGATACCTTGAAGAGGGCTCAGGTCAGCGTACTGAAGACGGTTGACCGAAATTCCATGTAAGTCAGGATCACAGGCCAGAGCACTCAGTGAGAAAATCAAACAACAAGTAAGAAATAGAATCTTCATAGTAACCTCGCATTTAAATTGTGTTTAAATGGTATAGACTTCCAAAAAATCTCATAGGGGTCATGAAACATTTACATGATCTCGGATGCCTCAGTAGAAAATATAAGTACTTGGTTGCCCGCTGCGAGTTGCATAACTCTACAAGAAAGAATAAAAGCGCAGAATACTTAACTCTTCGAAGGAGCCCACTTGAAAACTACCATCGTTTTGATTATCTCTCTCCTTGCTTCGACTTTTGCTTACTCGGGAAATATAGAATGTACGGACCAAAAAGGAGTCTGGAGCGTTTCGCTTAGTTACCAAGACGGAGTTGCCAATAAGTTAGAATTTTTTAAGAATGAGGAACTTCAAAAAAGCTTCGACACTGTAAGCGTAAATACTTCTCGATTTAAGCTCCCATTCTCGTCTCGAGGATTGATCCAGTACGAGATCAATCTGGGCGGAGTAAACTACTTTGATTTTGAGAGGCGTTTCCAGGGGCAAGCTGTTGAGAATTCTTTTGCTGGAGCATTTTTGATCTCTTCAAATCCTATTGGTGTAGAAACAAATGTTAACTGTACCTACAGGGACTAACCTCTAGAAATTTTACTGTGGTGTTTCGTAGAATCTATTCGACTTTGTAAATTCTACAGCACACCACTGTTAAGATTCTGTGGGCCTTCAATTTTACGTATCATCATTTCATAATTTAGGTGTATTTTTGCGTAAAATTAGGAGTTTTAAATGAAAGTCATGCTTACTGCTATTCTTGTTTTAGTATCTTCGTTATCTGCCTTCGCGGAAGAGCATATCGAAAAGTACAATATCTTCGGCACAACTTATGAACTCGGCATAAATGATAGCGAGGTTCAACTAGAGGATTTTGAAGTTAGAGAAGTACCAACAGTTGTAAAAGTAAAGACTCTTGATTTTTGTGACGGTATGGATATGTGCAGATCGTTTGAAGTGCTCGAGTCTAAGGAAGTCCTTCATCTTAGCTTTAGCTATCAAGTGGAAACCCAAATCAACGATGAGTCTCCTTCTGCCCGACGATTTGAAATAAATTTTCCACTTTCTTCGATTCCGGCCGACAAAGTTGAGCAGTTGAAATTGATGCGTCGTGGTTTTAATACCCCCAAAAAAATCAGGGCCCGAGTTGAATTGGCCCATGAATTCTTCCGTGAAGAAACAACTCAAGGTTTTGGGAAAAAAATCGAAATTGATCATGAAAGATCAAACCTTTGTTTTCCTGAAGATCCATACTGTGTTGAAAACATCGTTTATGTTTCTCGGAAGATACCAGTGAAGAAATTCTCAGTGATTTTAAAGTAATCCGTTGCCTTGATAAAAAGCTAAATATATTCTCCAGGACCGAAGTATCCTAACTTTATCCTGGAGAACTTGTGAAAAAAATCCTTCTTACCCTCGCTTTTGTTGTATCTACGACTCAGGCATTCTCTCAGACAACTCTCACTGCATCTCAAGTTTGTCAGAGAGTTGCATCAGCAAATCCATCGAACGGGAGTGTTTGTGCCCAATTGATTTCACGTAATTATTTTGATCAGGCGCTACTATCTCTGGCCAACAGAGCTGTCGATAAGGGAACAGCAATTTCAGTGGAGATTCTTAAAGTGGGCGCAAATAGAAGACTCGAGTCAAATTCTGGGGCTTTTTGTGAACAGGTTCTTGAGACGAATCCACAGAATGCAGTGAACTGTTTAAATGCGACACTTGATTTAGTTTTCTCGCCTGATCTTTTAAGAATTGCGACTAAGCTGGTTCCTCAAGGCACTTCAACTGCCATCAGTGCTCTTAGTGCCGGAGGCGAATCTTATTTTTTCGCTCCTCTCATGAATATTTGCGAAGAGATGGTAACAGTAAACGCATCCAACACAGTCGCATGCATCCAGTTGATTGCTAATAAGGTATCAATGAATGGGGCCGAGCAAGTCTGTAGAACTTCTCTTTCTCAAGGAACTTCTTATGTTCTTCAATGCCTTCAAGGCATCGTTCTCGATTATACACCTATCCCGCTTCCGACCACAGTTATGGTTGAAGTCTATAGGCTCCAGGATCTTAAGCGTTCTTTACTTAAATCGCGCTCGTTATTAGACAGAGGGCAAGTAGAGTCTGTGAGAAGAACACTTGAAGAATCAATCTCAACGTTAGATATAATTTTAAATAATCAGTAATGTAAAAAATACCACATTATAACGCTTTGCGCTGTGGTGTGGTATAAACTCCCTATTATTTTTATGAGGGAGATCTATATGAAATTTGCTACCGGCCTACTAATGTGTTTTTTTGCCTTCTCGAGCTTTGCTGGATCTGTTGAAGAAAAAGTTAAGGATGTAGAAGCTGATCGAAATGTTAAATGTGAATACGTGAAAACAAGCGTTGGAATCTGTCTTGGATCTCCAGTAACTCTCACACCTGCTCTTTGTAGATATAGTAAAACGTTTAATTGCGATGGTGCTGAAACTTTCAAACTTAAGGTGAAAGTTAAGGGTTATTACAATCAACAAACTAACGGGTACGAAGAAAAAGTCATCGGAACAACTATTACGACCAAAGGCTAGGCGGCCAGACCGTTTTCCTTTAAACTTGTTGGATGAATAATTCTTCAGGTTTTAGCGAACGGTTACTGATGTCTAGGCGTTTACATATACAGCAAGTTGCTGAAGGGTTGGAGATTTTTTTAGGCTGGGAATCGAGAAACAAGTATCGGATTCTAGATGAAGAGGAATCTCCAATCGCATTTGCCGCAGAAGAAAAAACTGGTTTTGGCGGTCAAATAATGCGGCAGTTTTTCGGCCACTGGCGCTCATTTAGAGTTGCAGTTTTCGATCAAAATAAGCAAAAACATCTCGAACTTAATTTCCCATTTCGGTGGTTCTTTAAATCCCTCTATGTCTCCACTTCTAGTGGAAGAAGAGTTGGTCATCTCCATCAAAGATTCGCTCTTTTTCGAAAAAAGTTTGATGTTTATAGTGCAGATGGTGTTTTGATAGCCTCAATCAATAGTTCGTGGTTTAAATTCTGGACTTTCGAGTTCTTCTCCAAAGAAAGAAAACTAGGGACTCTTCAAAAGAAATGGTCTGGTGCACTCACAGAAATCTTTACTGATAAAGATAACTTTGTACTCTCGTTCGCTGATCCCAATATGACTGAAGACACTAAGTCCCTCATGCTCGCTACTTGTCTTATGGTTGATATTATCTATTTTGAGAATAACCAAGCCTCAGGAAGCGTCTTAGGACTTTTTGATTGAGATATTAAAATCAGGCGTTGAGTCATTGACTCCTTTGCAAGTCGATGTAAGTCCAAAAAATCTAGACAGGCCGCTTTGTATTGAGTGATGATGTGTCATCAATAATTTTATCTGAGTCAGATGGACACAAGATGTGAAAGTTGAACTTAGTTTATTGATCACACAAACACTTTGCGAGAGGTCAGCACATGAGGCTTAATCGGCTCATCATTCAAGGGTTCAAATCCTTTAAAGACAAAACAGTCATCATTTTCGATGAAGGTATCACAGGGATCGTGGGTCCTAACGGTTGCGGTAAATCAAATATCGTAGATGCTCTCTTCTGGGTTATGGGAGAACAATCGGCAAAGCACCTTCGTGGTACGTCGATGAAAGATCTCATTTTCGCAGGTTCATCAAAATACACTCCGGCCTCATTTGCAGAAGTAACGCTCGTTCTAGATAACGTTAATGGGAAGCACATCCATATTAACGGAACTGTCGCAAAGCCTGCAGAAATTCATCTCACTCGTAAGCTTTATCGTAACGGTGAAACTGAATACCGAATTAATGGCGAGCCAGCACGTTTAAAGGATATTCACGAAGTCTTCATGGATACTGGGGCAGGGGCAAAGTCGTATTCGATTATTGCTCAAGGTGAAATCAACAAACTCGTTCAGGCCAAACCTGAAGAGCGACGAGTGATGATTGAGGAAGTGGCCGGGATTACGAAGTTTAAACTCCGTAAACGCGAGTCACTCAAAAAGATTGAACAAACTCAGTCGAACCTTATTCGTTTAGAAGATCTTCAAAATGAGATCTATAAAAATTTAAAAAATCTTGAACGTCAGGCGGAGAAAGCTGAAAAAGCGAAAACTCTTCGTGACCGCATCAAAAAATATGAACTCATCGTTGAGTCTCACCGAGAGCATGACTATATCCAGGATTACGTTAATGCTCATTCGATGCTTGAAGCTCGTACAACCGAGCACGAGAATCTTACACTACGTAAGTCGCAGATAGATCTTCTTTTGGAAGATGAGAAAATCCAAAAAGCAGACATGATTGAAAGAATCGATGTTGCCCAGGATGATTACAATGAGCACTCTCGGGAGCTCGCCGCTGCCGAAGAAAGAGTGAAGCACTTGAAGAAGTCACTCATTGAAAAAGAGAAGCAAATCGAAAGAGCAAATCGCGAAAACGAAGAGCTTAGCGTAGATATTCAGAAGCGTTCAGAGAGATTAGAAACGCTTTCAGCTCAGCTCGAAGAGCTCGAGTCAAATAACTACGAACAAATGGATTTCTCGTCTCTCGAAGAAAAAGTGGAAATTCTTAAAACCCAAATGTTTGATCTTGAAGAAGAGTTAAATGAAAAGCGTCGCGCGCTTACGGCTTCGAAGGAGAAACTGTTCTCTCTCGACAATGAAGCTTTTAAAAATTCATCTAAGCTTGAAGAGTACTCTCGTCTTCTCCAGGACTTAACTTCCGAGATTGAAACACTAGAAAAAACGACTTCAAACTTTACTGATGACCTGATGAAAGACCGTGCCTTGGTGAAGTCTTCGGGCATTAAAGTAGAAGAGTTCAAGGCCGTCCTCCCAGCGATGAAAGAAGAAGTTGAGTCTATCAACTTAGAACTCAAGGCAAGTGATGTGAAATTCCGTGAACTTTCACGTGAAGTCATCCAGCTTGAGTCAAAAAGAAATTCACTCATAGATATCAACAACTCTGCTGAAGGTCGCCGTGCCGGAGCAGTGAAGCTAGTTCAAAAAATCAACGATGGCACACTTGAGGTTTTAGGAAAACTCATCGAGTGTGATCCAGAGTATGCTGTGGCGGTAGAGCAGCTCATAGGAGAGTCGTTAGACGTCGTCCTCTCGACTTCGGGTAGAGATGTCTTCGGAAATCTCATGACGGATTTTGATGCAACGGTCGATGTCCTATGGCCACAAGACGCTACGATTTCTCAAGAGTCTATCGGTCGTCTTGAGACACAAGGGTGCGTTGGCATGAAGGCCTTAGTTGATATCGTAAGGATCAATAATCAAGACTACGCGGCCAAACTTACAAAAATCTTGAATGGCTTTTTTGTTGTTGAAAATTTAACAACTGAATTGGCCTCAAAAATTAACCCAGATATTCAGTTCAAAGGCCTTGTTTCAAAGGACGGAAAAGTTCTTATTAAAAAAGTCGGCAACTCTGTCGTCTATGGACTTCGAAATGATTCCGCTTCTGAAGCTCAAGGGATTGTACAGCGAAATAACCTCATCCAAGAGATGGGAATTGAGCTTGATGCAAAACAAGCAGAGCTGGCAATCCTCGAAACAACGATCATGCAGCTTGAGACGTCTCTTTCTGAAAAGAGACTTCTCCTTGAAGAAAAATCAAAAGAATTTAACGACGTTAATACAACTCATGCCGCCACGAAAGCAGCACTTGAGTCGAAAGAAGCTAACCAGTCTTCAAACTCTGGGCGTTTGCAGATTCTTCAAAATAGAAAGTCTGAAACATCCAGTTCAAGACTTCTACTTCTTGAGTCTGATGAAAAGCTGATTACGGCCAAAGAAGAGCTCGAGGAATCAGTTAAAGAACTCGCTTCAGAAGTTGCCGACATCGAATCTCGCTTTCAGGAGCTAAAAGTTAGCTACGAAGATGAGCGCGATGATATGATGGAACTTAAGGTGAAGGCCCAGAGTTACCAGCAGCAATTGGTTTCATTAAAATCACAAATTGAAGATGCCACTTCTCAGGTTGACCGTTATCGTGAAAAACAAGAGAAGAATTTAGATCTTCTTACGAACTTAGAAACAGAAATCAATAACGCTCATACTGAAGCGGAACAGGTAGAAGCTTCTAACCGTGATATGTCAGAAGTTCTCTCTGAAAAAGAAACGTTCTTGAATCTTCTTAAAGATCAGATCGCTCAAGTCCTCATGTCGATGCAGGAAAAAGAGTCTGAGCTTAAAGAGATTAATTCTCGCATCAATAAGATTGAGAAAGAAAATGTTGAGCTTGAACTCAAAGCAAATCAAATCATCCAAGAAGAAGAACTCTTGGCGAAAGATATTTTTGAGCGCTACAAGATTGATCTTCGCTCAATCATGATGAAGCACCTTGAAGTGACTTCAGATAAAATCGAAGGTCTTAAAGATCTCTCAATGATGTACATGATGGAAACAGAAGATGGTCCAAAAACGATCGAGGCTGTTGAATATGAATTCGAGAAGAGATTTCCGGGTCAAATTAAAGAGGCGCGAGAAAAATTCAAAGAGTACAAAACTGATTTTAACCGTCTTGGCGAAATCAACTGGGCCGCAATTGAAGAGTATGATCGCCAGAAACTTCGCTACGACTTTCTAAAAGCGCAAGAAGAAGAGCTTAAGAAATCATTAACTGATCTTCAAACGGCCATCACTCACATCGATGAGAAATCTAAAGAAAGATTTAAAGAAGCCTTCACGGAAGTGAATGAGCGCTTCTCGAAAGTTTTCCCAATCATTTTTGGTGGTGGGGAAGCGAAACTTGAAGTGACAGGAGACCTTGATTCCATCGATTGTGGTGTGGATATTATCGCTAAGCCACCAGGCAAGAAAATGCAATCAATCACTCTTATGTCGGGTGGTGAGAAAGCAATGACGGCCGTCTCTCTTATCTTCTCAATTTTCCTTGTGAAGCCATCACCATTCTGTCTTCTGGATGAGGTTGATGCACCTCTGGATGATGCAAACGTTGGCCGATTCAACGAACTCTTAAGAGAAATGAGTTCTGAATCACAATTTATTTTAATTACACACAATAAGAAAACTATGGAACTCAATGACACACTTTACGGTGTGACAATGCAAGAGCCCGGTGTCTCTAAGGCCGTCTCAGTGCAGCTCCATTAAGTTTGTGGATAGGGGTGAGCGACTTCAGTAAGAGGAAGCTTTCCCCCTTTTTTTCTATAGGATCTTTATGAAATTCATTCTTTTTTTAGCACTTTTCCCAACACTCACATTTGCCAAAGGTTTTGTACCTAATTCATTTTCTGCTCAATATGAAGAAAGTGTTGTTTCACTTGTTAGCGGTAAAGAGAAGAAGAGTTTTGGGAAAATTGATTATAAATTCCCTGGAAATCTTCGTTTTGAAGTCACGACACCTGTTCCTACATTATTCGTAGTTAATGCTCAGAAGAGTTGGCTTTACCAACCTTCAACGATTAAAGGCGAGAAGGATCAAGTAACGATCCAGAAGTCCTCAAACCTGCCGTTAATTAAATTTCTCGATTCCGTTAAAAATGGAATCGAAGGCTCTAAGCTTTTTACTACAAAGTATGAAAAAACAGATTTGGTTCTCACATTTGTTAAAACGATTCAAAAAGAGATGGGATTTGTTGAGGTGATTCTTCATTCTTCAAAAGATGCCAAAGAGATTAAAGAGCTCAAAGGTTTCGAAAAAATTACTTTGAAACATATCAATGGATCTAAAACTCAGATTAAGCTCGTTGACCTGAAAGAAGATGCTTCATTTCCTTCAGGCCATTTTGAATTTACTCCTTCTGGTGACACTAAAGTTATCACCAATTAAAATCCGTATGCGTTTATGAGCATTGCAAGACCTAAAATGTTCATCATCAGGGTTAGGCCATAGAAACTGAGGTTCATAAAAGCTCCTTAGTTTTTTAATTAAGCTACTGCCATTTTTATATAGATGTCTGTTGTGTAGTGATCTGCTGCCGGGTACTCAATCAAGTTTTTACCGTTGAGTAGTATTTCTTGTTGTTTAGGATCTAGGTCACAATTGTCATAAATTGAATTTGTTGACGTGCTTGATTTCCAGTTGCATTCAGTAAAATTGCAATTCTTAAACTTGCATTTCTTAGTATGTGAAAATTCGAATCTGCAATTTTCAAACACACAATTTTCAAAAGTTACACCCTGGAAATCACATGCATAGAACACACAATCGGAGAAAACCACGTGCCGATAAGTGCTCAAAAGGATACGTGAGCCGGCCAGAATTTGAGAGGAGATCACGACCGAAGCTAGTTGCTCGTCCTTAATGAGTTGGTAGCTTTCTGATGATTCTAATTGAGTCTTTTCAATAGTTTGCTTGATCATGGGTCTCTCCGATTGAAGAAGTTCCTGACTGCAATAATAAACCATTTTGACTAATTGTGTCAATTGCAAAAATTGCATCAAGGAATTTATTTCCAATCCGATAAGGAAATCAAGGGGGTGGACTATGATCCGCTTTAGCTCAGATTTTTTAGAGAACTTTCTCGCAGTCGTTCGTAAGTATATGCAGCTTCGAGGAGGACTTACTCAAAAAGACCTCTCAGAAATGATGGGTGTTGGGATCTCGACCATGAGTCGTTTTCTCAATTTGAAGACTTCCAATGTCGACGAGCAATTGGTTGCAAATATCATCGCGACATTGAATATCCCTTTGCATGAAATCATCGATGGTGTGGAAGAAGATTCCACGGAGACGTTTAAGCGTTTAGTTCAATTTTATAAAGATCAAAGAGCAACCGATCAGAAACCTGGAGAGTCTGCGAATGTTTCTAGTGATGCGCGGACAAAGACTACGGCCACAATCAATGTTGCTGGGAAAAAGCATAGTGTACCTTTTGGAGAGCAGTCACCTTCAGGTAACAGAACTGACGTGACGATTAGAGACAAGCTTGAAACTCTCTCTCCAAGACAGAAGGCGTACTTGAATGATTTTTTAAACTTGGATGTGAATGACCGCGATCTGATTGTAGACTTGGGAGATGCGATTTTTAGATACTTTCGTCAAAGGAATGTGGAGTTTTGATTCATTTGCTTTGCCTCTTATTCATCTCGTTTTCTGTCATGGCCGCACCAAAAGAAGTAGAGGTGTGGTTTGTTTCTAATTCAAAAACAGCACTCTTGAATGACTTATTAAACCGCTCTCCCTATGTGTACCAGGCACCAACAGCAGCGCTTCAATGCCAAGAAATGGGAGATTTTTGTTTTGACCCACAGTATGGTCTTTATAAAAAAGATGATGCGAGTAATGAAATTGTAGAGACAAAAAAAGTTGAAATCGAAAGGCCCGGAATTCCCGCCGGAAAATCCATCGAGCGTGATTCTATTGACTGCGATCCGAAAAATTATTTTGATATCTTTTGTGGGAAATCAAAAAAACAGGGGCAGCCATCAGCTTCAAAATTAGACTTATGGATTGATACGAGTTCTTCCATGCATGAATTTGACTTCATGGATAAAGATGGAAGCTGTCACCGTAAAAGTCTCGTGAAGGTGTTAGATGAGAAGTGTGGTTTTAATGATAAGGTTAATGTGATGATGTTTGATACTTCCATAAAACAGGCCGGGTCCATGAATGACGTCTGTAATAATCAGGGACTTAATGATTACAAGCGCCTCATAGATTGGGTAGAGCGCTCTGACGCAAAGAAGCTGATTATCATTACTGATATTTATGAATTTCATAAAGAGTTCTCTGACTATATTGAAAGCAAAAATGGATCGTTTAAGGGAGATAAAGATCCTTTGACGGCGAAACAATTAGTTGGCCTTGCTGACGAACTTGCCAAAAGCTGTAAATAAAACCACAATCGACCTCATGAATTTAAGGTCCCTTATCCAATGGTCAAAAACTGAATTTTCAGCTCTTCCCTGGCGTCAAAACAGGTCTCTTTACCGCACACTTGTTTCAGAAATTATGCTTCAACAAACAACTGTCGGTACGGTTAAAAATCACTATGACAGATTCCTTGTGCGTTTCCCGACGTTGGAATCTCTCGCTCGTGCTACAGAAGACGAATTGATCGTTGCCTGGAAAGGTCTTGGGTATTACAGACGTGCAAGAAATTTGAAAAAAATTGCAGAAGTTCTAGCTTCAGAATATCAGGGAGAGTTTCCTAAAGACTTAGAGTCACTAATGAAGATCCCTGGAATCGGGCCTTATACAGCTAGTGCC
>JACCDH010421006.1_pt1 | contig 14300 bp, 14 predicted proteins | sample 7442481 | NCBI WGS metagenome assembly JACCDH01 (sample SAMN15323433, study PRJNA562643) | freshwater metagenome | isolation source: river surface water | place: USA:Blue River Watershed | collected 2017-08-15
GGTCCTCGCTGATCCCCGCCGTGCGGCAGTTGCTGGCGCAGCGCTTTCCCGACCGTGTGCGCGACCACGACCCCTTCACCAGTGTCGCGGGCGGGCTGGCGATTGCGGAGTATCGCGGCCTGGGTTTCAGCCGCGAGCGCACGCCCCAGGGCTCGACGCTTCAGGTCTGAGGTCGGCACGCTTCAGGGCAGCATGTCCTGCAGCACGCGCCCGATGCTGCCGGTCGGCGTGGCAATGCCGAGCAGCGTGGCGAGCGTGGGGGCGATATCCTGGATGGCGGCCTGCGTGTGGTAGCGGCCCGGGCGAATCAGGTCGGACGGGCCCCAGAAGATCAGCGGCACATGACTGTCGTAATTGTAGGGCGAGCCGTGGGTGGTGCCGGCGGGCCGGTTCATCCAGCCAGGTTCATGCACCACGATCACATCGCCTGAGTTCAGGGTGTTGAAGCCGTTGCGCACGCGCTGGTCGATGCGATCGCCGGCGAACAGCGGGCTCTCCAGCTCTGTGCGTGTGTACACCCGGGCCACCCGGGGCAGACCACGCAACGTCGCAGCCGCAACCTGCTCCATGGCGCTGCGCTCTGGCATGGCAGGCCGCGTTGCCGCATCACTGTCGGCATACGGATCGCGGCTCAAGTACATGCTCATCTCGCCCGAACCGATCACATAATCTCCCGGCCCGAAGGCCGCATCCAGAGCGTCTTCCACCGCGCGCCGCTCGTCGCGGGCGTCATAGCGGCCGCCGGGCAGGCCATCCGCCGCATTGTCCTCGGGGCGTCGCGCCACGCCATGATCCGCCGTGAACACCACCAGCAGGCCGTCGCGTCCGGCGCGTCGCTGCGCAGCATCGAGCAAACGCCCGAGCTTCTCGTCCACCGACTGCATCATGGCGCGCGTCTGCGGCACGTCGATGCCATGCTCGTGCCCGAGATAGTCCGTGGCGGAAAAGCTCACGGAGAGAAGGTCGGTGAGTGCGTCGGTGCCGAGATCTTCCTGTTCCATCAGCAGCAGCGCGAACTCCAGCACCAGCTCGTCGGCCAGCGCGGTTTCGTCCAGGCGCGCGTGAAAGGCCTGATCGTCCAGCGTGGGCAGCTGAAGGCCCGCCCACTCGGCGCCGCTGAAGCGTGCGGTCGGACGAGTGGCGTTGTAGTCCTGCACCCACTGAGGCAGGGCGGGGAAATACCAGCTACTGGAGACGATGCTGCCGTTGTCCCCGAACCAGTAGGCGGCATCGGCGGCACGTCCGGCGGGCAGGATGGCGCTGCGGTCCTTCATGGACACCCCGAACACCTTGCCGCCATGGCCGGAGAGCTTGAGCTCGTCACCCACGGTGCTGACTGCCAGCCGGCGCGGGGAGGCACCGGTGGCGTCCTCACCCAGCGCGCTGACTTCGGTGTCGGTGATGCTCTGCACCTGACGACCGGCGCTGCGGTCGTAGAAGGCATTGCCGGCGATGCCACTGAGGGCGGGCGGAGCACCGCTGAGAATGGTCGCGTGACCCACGGCCGTGACGGTCGGCGCCGCCTCGTAATGGGCATTGGTGAACACTGCTCCTTCCTCGAGCAGGCGTTGCAGTCCGGCCCCGAAGTCCTCCCCAAAGCGCGTGAGATAGTCGTAGCGCATCTGGTCCACCACGAGGGTCAGGACCAGTCGCGGTTGTTCATCGGCACCGAGGGCCGCAGGGGTCGACAGCAGGCCTGCAGCCAGCAGCAGGGAAGAGAAGAGGCGCACTTGCATGGACAGGCTCCGGCGCCGCGAGGCAGTGAGTGGGCTTTCCGGGCGGCGTGCCCGGGATCATACCGTGACCTGCACGGGCGCGGATATTCGCCTCGTCTCACACCACCACGAATTGCGCCATCATGCCGCGGTCTTCGTGCTCCAGCATGTGGCAGTGGTACATGTAGGGCGTGTCCGGATCGCGGTAGTGCTCGAAGCGCAGGATCACCCGCACCGTCTCGCCGGAGAGCACACGCACCGTGTCCTTGAGGCCGCGCTCTTCCGGGGGAGGCGGCACGCCGTTGCGGTCCAGCACCTGGAAGTGAATGTTGTGGATGTGCACCGGATGCGTCAGCGGCGAGGTGTTCTGCAACTCCCAGATCTCGATGTCGCCCAGGGGCACCCGCTCGTTCACGAAGGCCATGTTGTGATGGCGCCCGTTGATGGAGTAATTGCCACCGCCGAAGCCGCCGCCGAAGCCGCTGCGCTGCCCGGAATGCGGGCCGTTGTCCTCGCCGCTGCGCATGCCGTGCCCCATCATCAGGCGCACCGGGCGCGTGGTCACGGCCTGACTCGGGTCCAGCCGCGCGATCGTCCGCAACTGGGCCGGCACGATGGGCGAGGGCGCCAGCGCGGATTGCGGACGAATGGCCAGAATCTCGAAACTCTGGGTGTCCATGCTGCGCACCAGCTGACTCATGGCGCCCGGGTATTCCGCGTAGGTCGACACCAGGCCATGACTCACCAGCAAGGCTTCACGGCCGTCGCTGACATCCACCAGAATCTCGGCACGCTCGGCCGGCGCCAGAATCATGCGTGTGCGAGGCAGCGGCGCTTCCAGCAGGCCACCGTCGCTGGCGATCTGCGTGAAACTGCGCTCATCGGCGAAGGCGAACTGATAGGTGCGCGCATTGGAGGCGTTCAGAATGCGCAGGCGCACCGTGCGCGTGGTGGCGACGAAATGCGGGTGCAGCGTGCCGTTCACCAGGATGGTGTCGCCCTGTATGCCCTGAATCACGCCGGCATATTCGCTGACATAACGGAACGAGCCGTCAGCATTGAACTCGCGGTCCTGCACGATCACGGGAATGTCGTCCACGCCATAGTCGGACGGCAGCTCCAGGCGGCCGCTGTCGGCGTCGTCCACCACGATCATGCCAGCAAGGCCTTTGTACACCTGCGGGCCGGTGGCGTGCATGAGGTGGGAGTGATACCAGTTCGTCGTGGCGCCTTGCAGCACCGTGAACTCCGGGCTCCAGGTGTTGCCGGGATGGATCACCTGCGCCGGGCCGCCATCGCAGATCGCGGGCACCAGGAAGCCGTGCCAGTGCATGCTGGTGTCTTCTGGCAGCGTGTTGTGCACGTTCAGGCGCACCTTTTCGCCGTCGCGCATGCGGATGGTCGGGCCCAGGTAGTCGCCGTTGATGCCCCAGGTGGGCGTGCTCAGGCCGGGCAGAAACTGCGAGACGCCTTCCTGCAGGCGCAGATCGTAGTGGCGCACGCCATCTACTACCGTGCCTTCGAGCAGCGGGGGAATCTTCAGAGGATTGGGGAAGCGTTCGTCCTGCTGGGCAAAGGCGCGCCAGGGCAGTGCGATGCCAGCGCTGAGGGCGGCAGTGCCGAGCAGCAGGGACTTGAGTGTGTCGCGACGGTTCAGCATGGCGCGGCTCTTCTCAGCGATGTCGGTGGCGTACCACGCGCTGTTTCTCGATGGCCCATTCGCGGTCCTTCTCAACGTTGCGCTTGTCGTGATCCTGCTTGCCCTTGGCGAGTGCCACCTGACATTTGATGAGGTGACCCTTCCAGTAGATGCTGGTGCACACGGCGGTGTAGCCCTTCTGCTGAATCTTCGCGAACAGCCGGGCGAGCTCCTTCTTGTTGAGCAGCAGCTTGCGCGAGCGATCGGGTTCGCAGACCACATGGGTGCTGGCCGTGTTGAGCGGCGTGATGTTGCAGCCCAGCAGCCAGGCTTCACCGTCCTTCACGATGACGTAACTGTCGGTGAGCTGCACTTTCTTTTCGCGCATGCTTTTGACTTCCCAGCCGAGCAGGACCATGCCCGCCTCGAACGACTCCTCGATGAAGTAATCGTGCAGCGCGCGCTTGTTGCGGCAGATGTTGGTGTCGACTGCCTTGGATTTGCTGGGTTTGGCCATGGGGCGGCATTATAACCACAAGCCGGGGCGACAGGCTCCTACAAGCGCAGTGAAGCTGCTAGAATCGGCCGCAGTTTGCGGTGCGGTATAACAAGTCTCTGACAACAAAGGATTTTTCATGTCCATCGAACGCGGGCAGTTCAGTTCCAGACTCGGTTTCATCCTGGCAGCTGCCGGCTCGGCAGTCGGCCTTGGCAATCTGGTGGCCTTTCCGGTCATGGCCTCCAAGAATGGTGGCGCGGTGTTCCTTCTGGTTTATGTGTTGTTCGTGGCGCTGGTCTGTCTGCCGGTGCTGATGGCCGAGATCGCCATGGGTCGACACACGCAGCGCAATCCTGTCGGCGCCTTCGCCGCGCTCACAGGCAACGCGCCTGCCTGGCGCATGGCAGGCAATCTGGCCATCCTGACCCCTTTCATGATCGCGGTGTTCTACACCATCGTCACGGTGTGGGTGATCATCTACTTCATCCGAGCCTTGACGGGCGGTCTGGAGGTGCTCTCTCAGCCCGACACCTTCGGCCAGGTCATCAATTCGCCGTCGCTGTTTGTCTATTTCGTCGTGCTGCAGATCGTGGTTTTCGGCGTGCTGCTCAGCGGAGTGAAGAACGGCATTGAACGCCAGGCGCGCATCCTGATGCCCGGGTTGTTCCTGATGTTGATCGGTCTGATCATCTTCGTCCTCACGCTGGACAATGCCAGCGCCGGCCTGCGCTATTACCTGGTGCCCGACTTCAGCCAGTTCAACAGTGGCGTGGTGAACGCGGCCTTGAATCAAGCCTTCTTCTCACTCTCGCTGGGCATGGGCATCATGATCACCTACGGCTCCTATTTCTCGCGCAGCGACAATATTCCCGGCAGCAGCCGCTTGGTCGCGACGATGGACACCTCGGTGGCGTTTCTGGCCGGCCTGCTGGTGCTGCCTGCCATTTTCTCCTTCAACCCGGATACCAACCCGGAAGATCTTTCCAGCAGCAGCGTCGGCCTGATCTTCAGCTATCTGCCGCAGATTTTCCTGTCCATGCAGGCCACGGTGGGCTACGTCGGCGCCAGCATCGTGGCTGCCGTGTTCTTCGCTCTGGTGCTGTTCGCCGCGTTCACCTCGCTGGTGTCCATCCTGGAGATTCCGATCTCCTGGATGATCGACGAATGGGGCTTTTCGCGGGTGAAAGCCGTGCTGATTCAGGCGGCGCTCGTGAGTTTCTTCGCCATCTTTGCGGCGATGTCCTTCGGCATGTCCCCGTTCCTCACGGATTTCATCCCCTATGGCGGGGCGCCGAAATCCTTCTTCGACCTGCTGGCTGACACCTTCTCGGAAGTCATTCTGCCCTTCGTGGGGTTCCTCGCGTGCATCGTCGTGTCGCTGCGCTGGCGCAATGGCGGGCTGTCAAGTGAACTCGCCGAGGGCGATCCTCACTTCCGCGGCTCTCTCACCGAGCGCTATGTGAATTTCTCCCTGCGCACCTTCGTCCCGGTCATTCTGCTGTTCGTGTTTCTCAACTCGGCGTCGCAGAAGTATTTCGCCTACGACCTGTTGAGCCTGTTATGACGCGCATCGATCGCAGCGCGCTGGTGATGTATTCGGCGCAGCAGATGTATGCCCTCGTGGATGATATCGAGCACTATCCCGCCTTCATGCAGGGCTGCCAGGCTGCGCGCGTCATCAGTCGCACCGACGACGAAGTGGTGGGCGAACTGACCCTGGGCAAGGCGGGTCTGCGTTATGCCTTCACCACGCGCAATCGCCTCACACCAGGGCAGCAGATGCAGATGGAACTCGTGGAGGGGCCGTTTCGCGCATTTCGGGCGTCCTGGCACTTTCAGCCGCTGGCAGAGAACGCCTGCAAGGTCAGTCTGAACATGGAATTCGATTTCGCGGGCGGTCTGGTGGGCATGGCGCTGGAGACCTTGTTCAATCATTCGGCCAACACACTGGTCGATGCTCTCGTCGAGCGCGCCCACAAACTCTATGGAGGCGTCGGCGCATGATCCCTGTGGAAGTGGTCTATGCCTTGCCGCTGCGACAGTGTCTGTTGCCACTGGAAGTCGCAGAGGGCAGCACGGCGCTGCAGGTGGTGCAGCAGAGCGGCATTCTCGAGCAATTCAGTGAGATCGATCTGGCGACCGCGGCCATGGGCGTGTTCTCGCGCCCGCTGGATGGCCATACGCTGCCGCTGCCTGCCGACTATCTGGTGCAGCCGCATGACCGCATCGAGATTTATCGGCCCTTGCTGGTGGACCCGAAGCAGGCGCGATTGCAGCGCGCAAGAAAAAAGCGCCATACTGCCAAGGGAGGCCAATGACATGGATCAGAACGACATACCCGCCAATGACGCGCGCAAGAGCCTGCTGACTCGCATCGAGGAAGGGCTGCGCGAGTATTACACCGCACCCTATCGTCGCGAGTTCGCGCGAGCGCAGCGTGACGAGGACGATCTGTTCATGATGCTGGTGTTTTCCGAAAGTCTGGGCATTCCTAACCCGGCCACTTACTACACGCTTGAGTTGCTCCCGGTGGTCTACGATCGCTTTCACGACTGGCATCGTCGCATGGGCATGGAGCGCTCACCACTGGATCATGTCTCATGCTGCTGAGTCTTGCGCGTTCCAAACGCATTCTGTTCTTTGGTGGCAAGGGTGGCGTGGGCAAGACCACGGTGTCTGCCGCCACGGCTCTGGCCATGGCCAGCGAAGGACGTCGCGTGCTGCTGGTGTCCACCGACCCGGCCCACAATCTCGGGCATCTTTTCAACCGTGAGGTCGGCCCGCGCCCGGTGCGTCTTGCCCCCAATCTCGATGGCATGGAACTGGACCCCGAGCAAACCGTCAACGAGCACCTCGAGCAGGTTTCCTCTTCCTTGCGTCGGCTGATGGCGCCGCATCTGGCGGGTGAAGTCGACAAGCACATCGAGCTTTCCCGCGACGCGCCCGGCATGCAGGAAGCCGCCATCATGGAGAAGATTGCCGATGTGGTGGCTCTCGCTGCTCGCGACTACGACCTGCTCGTGTTCGACACGGCACCTTCGGGACACACGGCGCGCCTGATCGCGTTGCCCGAGATGATGTCGGCCTGGACGGACGGACTCATCAACCGCCGTGACAAGGCCGAGCGCTTCAGCTCGGTGCTGCGCAACATGGGCAGCGACAAGTCGGTGGGCAACAAGATCTTCGGCGGGGACGACAAGGATCCACTGGCCAATCGCGAAAGCAGTATCCGTTCTCTGCTCAATCGCCGTCGTCGCATGTTTTCCGACCTGCGCACGGCGATCACGGATCATGAGCGCACGTCCTTCATCATCGTGCTCGCGGCGGAGCGTCTGCCGGTGCTGGAGACCATTGCCCTGCACGGGCAGTTGCGTCGCACCGGCGTGAACGTGGGTGCGCTGGTCGTCAACAAGCGCTCGCCTGCCGACAAAGGGGACTTCCTGAAGGAGCGCCGTGCGCAGGAAGACGTGCATCTGGGGACGCTCACAGAGGCTCTGCCCGATCTGCCTCGCAAGGAACTGGGCCTCGCGGCACACGATGTCGTCGGTCTTGAGGCGCTGCGAGAGTTTGCCCAAAGGCTCGAATGAGCATGAGATAGCGAGGACTCTTGGCAAGTCTGAAGCGCCGGTGCTATGTTACACAGTAACACGCGCAAGAATTGTTTTTCATGGCGTGGAAACTTTTTGCACAGGACGGGGTCAATCTAGTGTGCCCGCAAGTCCCCTCCAGTCATCCTTCAGCAACTTCGTGCCCGCTGAAGGATGTTCTGGAGGTTTTTGCACCCGCTGACACACTTCCCCCCGCAGTTCAGGCGTCTCATGCACACCACCGATGACGGGAAGCAGTTTCTGAAGAAAGGGGCGGCCAGATACCTCGCGCTCGCCTTCGCTCTCGTCTTTCTCGTGTTCCAGAGCAGCACCCTCGTGCACTCGCACGCGGGCGATCTGAACAAGCATCTCGACTGCACCTTCTGCCTGAAGATCGGCGCCGGCGATGATCTGATCCCCGTCACTGACGTGGTGCCCGACATCCCTCGGGCCACTGTGGCGCCCGTCGTTTTCCTCGCATCCTTGGCAGCGGTGTCCGCGCTGACGCCGCGCTCGCGCTCCCCCCCGCTCTGATCGCTGTCCCCACGACACCGCACGTTCGCAACTGCCATGGACGCCGCCCCTGAGTCGGCGTCGAGCCCGTTGCCCCGTGCGCATGCAGACACTTCGTGCCCGACTTGTCGAGCGCCCATTCGAGCGACTTACAAAGGATTCACCATGCGTTTCAATCGATCCCCCCTGACACTTGCCATTTCCGTCCTGGCCGGCACTGCCGGTCTTGTGTCATCCCCCTTCAGTGTTGCCCAGAGTGGCAACGAGATTCCCGAAATTCGCGTGACTGCACTCGGGGTGGATGAAAATGCCGCCCTGATCGTGGCGCCCTTCAGTGTGCTCAACGGTGCCGAGAGCTTCGAGCGCGGCGGCAACATCGGCGACTTGCTCAACGGGTTGCCGGGCGTGCATTCGGACAGCTTTGGCGGTGGTGCCAGCCGTCCGGTCATTCGCGGCCAGACCTCGCCCCGCTTGAAAGTGCTGTCTGACAGCAGCGCCATCATGGATGCGTCCGATGTGTCGCCGGACCATGCGGTGTCTGCCGATCCGCTGCTGGCCGAGCAGATCGAAGTGCTGCGCGGCCCCGCCACGCTGCTCTACGGCGGCGGCGCCATTGGCGGTGTCGTGAACATCCTGGATGGCAAGATTCCCACAGTCGTGCCCGAGCAGATCGAAGGCAATGTGGCCCTGCGTGGCAACAGCGTGGCGAATGAGCGCGCCGGCGCCGTGAATCTCACCGCCGCCGCCACGGCGAATATCGTGCTGCATATGGAAGGGTCGCTGCGTGAAACCAATGACTACAAGGTCGATGGCTGGGAAGAATCCCGTGTGCATGGCACGGCCTCCGAGAGTCGCAATGGGGCCTTCGGGGCTTCCTTTGTCGGCTCGGCCGGTTACATCGGACTGGCTTACTCCGAGCGGCAGGACGATTACGGCCTGCCTGGCCACAATCACGAGTACGAGGAGTGCCACCCGCATGGCATCGAACTGCACTGTGAGAGTCATGAGGAGGAAGAAGAACACGACCACGAGCACGAGGAAGAGGGCCACGAGGACGTGCCGCTGGTGGATCTGAGCAGTCGTCGCATGGACTTGCGCGGTGAACTCGTCGAGCCCATGCCGGGCATCCACGGCATTCGACTGCGTGGCAGTCGCACCGACTACAAGCACTTCGAGATCGAGGACGGCGAAATCGGCACCACCTTCACCAACGAAGGCTACGAGGGTCGCATCGATATCGACCACGCGCCGATCATGGGCTGGCACGGCATCGTGGGCGTGCAGTTCGCCGACACGCGCTTCAGCTCCCTCGGCGACGAGGCGTTCATTCCCGTCACCGATTCCAGCATGCGCGGCATATTCGCCGTGGAGCATCTGGAAGTGAGCGACACCTGGCACCTCGAGGCCGGTGCCCGCTACGAGACGCAGTCCTATGAACCCGTGCGCGATGCGCGCGGCCGGCCGGATTATGACGAGTCCGCGACTTCCTGGTCCCTGGCGTCCATCTGGGCGCTCGACGAGCAGACCAGCATTGCGGCGACTTTCGCGCGCGCCCAGCGACTGGCGCAGCCGCAGGAGTTGTATGCACGCGGCATCCATCTGGCCACCAACACCTATGAATGCGGTCTGGTCGATCATCCCCTGACTTGCGGCGGTCTGCTGAACAACGCACCGATCGAGAAGGAGACGTCAAACAATCTCGACATCTCGCTGCGCAAGCACACCGGCGCGTTGACCTACAGCTTGAATCTGTTTCACAACAGCGTGGACGACTACATCTTCGCCCGCACGCTGGACCAGTACGAGGATTTCCGCTTGATCAAGTACACCCAGCGTGATGCCACGCTGAGAGGGCTGGAGGTTGAGGCAAGCTACGCATTCAACGGAAATCTGTCGGCCACGGTGTTCGGCGATTATCTGTCAGCCGATCTCGATGGCGCGGACAAGCTCCCGCGGATCTCGCCGACCCGCGTCGGCGTTCGTGCCAACTACCTGTTCAACAACATCGATACAGAAGTGGAGTTGTACCGAGTCAGCCGTCAGGATGACGTGGCTGCCTTCGAGTTGGAAACGCCTGGCTACACCATGGCGAACGTGAGCGTGAATTACAGTTTCGGGGGAGATGAGCGCTACTCGCTGTTCGTGCGTGGCTCAAACCTGCTGGACGAGACGATCTTCAGTCACACGTCTTTCCTGGCCAGTGTCATCCCGATGCCGGGGCGCAACGTCAGCGCCGGCTTCCGCATGGCCTTCTGAGGAGGGGCAGCGTCGCCAATCAGGAGTTGTCAGCGGCCGGTGCAGCATCCGCAGCGCCGGCCGTGCTTTCCTCGGAGGGCTTGAAGTCGCCCGTGAAGTGCGTCAGCAGGTCGTTCTCGAAGAACATGGTGACGCGTTCCTGACCGCGCTCGCCGCCGCCGGGCTGGTAGTTGTAGACGTAGTCCCAGCGGTCCTGATCGAACGGATCGCGAATCAGCGGCGTGCCCATCACGAAGGTGACCTGGCGCTTGGTCATGCCCGGGCGCAGTTGGTCAATCATCTCCTGAGTGATGATGTTGCCTTGCTGGATGTCGATCTTGTACACGCCCGGGAACTGCAGCCGCGGAATGCTGCAGGCCGTGAAGGCCAGCAGACAGCCCAGCAACAGGACGCCGCGCAGCGCTTGCGGGCGGGCGAATCGGGCAGGAATTGTGGCGTGAGGACGTGCGGGCATCAGGGTTCTCGACTTCTGGCGACTGGGAGCGGTGGCATGTCAACTTTCATCCACCGGACTTCGCGGGCATAATACCCCAGCGGCCCGGACGGGCAAAGCGCGAAAAAGGAGAGCCACCGCGAGTGGTTTCCGCCATCCCAGCGACGATTGCCAGCATGCCAGGTGTCACGCCAGGCCGAGAGAGCGACATGTCTACAGAGAACCACGAACTGCGCAAGGCGGGCCTCAAGGTCACGCTGCCGCGCGTCAAGATTCTGCAATTGCTCGAGAATTCAGCCACGCGGCACCTCAGTGCCGAAGATGTCTACAAGGCCCTGATCGAAGCGGACGAGGACGTTGGCCTGGCCACGGTCTATCGCGTGCTCACCCAGTTTGAATCTGCGGGTCTCGTGATGCGCCATCATTTCGAAGGCGGGCATTCCGTGTTCGAGCTCAGCACCATGGAGCACCACGACCATCTGGTGTGCAGCAAGTGCGGGCTGGTGGAGGAATTCTTCGACGAGGTGATCGAGACGCAGCAGGAAAAGATCGCGGCCAAGTTCGGCTTCGAGATCACCGATCACAGTCTGTATCTGTACGGGATCTGCAAGTCCTGCCAGAGCGCCTGACTCAGGCCTTCAGCATTTCCTCGGCATGCGCCAGGGATTCCGGCGTGAATCCCGCGCTGCCGGTTTCCCCCCCCAGCATCCGCGCGATCTCCCGCACTTTCTCGTCCCGCGTCAGGGCGCGGATGCGGGTACCCACTCGTGTGCCTTCTGCGCCGGTGTCGCTCTTGCTGACGAACAGGTGGTGGTGTCCCTGACTCGCGACTTGCGCCTGATGCGTCACGCACAGCACCTGGCCGCGCTCGCCCAGTTCGCGCAGCAGCCGCCCTACAGCGCGCGCCACGCCGCCGCCAATGCCGACATCCACTTCATCGAACACCAGCGTAGGCGTGGCCGAGGTCTGTGCCGTGATGACCTGGATGGCGAGGCTGATTCGCGAGAGTTCGCCTCCTGAGGCGATCTTGATCAGGGGGCGGGGCTCCTGGCCGGGGTTGGTGCTGACCAGGAATTCGACTGTCTCCAGACCATGAGGTGAGAGCGTGTCCGAGCCGGTCGGGCTCAAGGCGACGCTCAGACGGGCATTGCTCATGCCCAGCTCGGCGATCTGGGCATTGATCCGCTCTGCGAGCACCTTGGCTGCCGCGCTGCGCAGCGCACTGAGCCGGGTCGCCTGCGCGGTGTATTCGCGGCGCAGGTCGGCATCACGGGCGTGGCAGTCGGCCAGGGCGTCATCATTGTTCTCGTATCCCGCCAGCTCCTCGCGCAGTCGCGCCTCCAGCGCGGGCAGATCCTCGGCCCGGACCTTGTGCTTGCGGGCCTGTTGCTGGATGTCGGCCAGGCGCTGGTTCACTTCCTCCAGGCGCTGGGGATTGGCGTCGAAAGCATCGAGGGTGCGGCGCAGTTCACTGACGGCTTCCTCGACGGCGATGGCGGCAGAGCCGAGCAGCTCGTTCACACTCTTGAGGGCGTCCGTGCGAGTGCCCAGCTCATGCAGCAGCGACTGCGCGTGCTGCAGGCCGCTCAGCAGGGTGGGTTCGTCGCTGTCGCTGCACAGCGCCAGCAGCTGTTGCGCGGTGGTGAGCAGGCTGTCGGCGCTGTTGAGGCGGCGGTACTCCGCCTGCAGTTCGTCCAGTTCACCTGCCTGCACGCCGAGCTCCTGCAGCTCCTGCAGCTGAAAATTCAGCAGGCTCAGACGCGCGCCGGCCTCCAGGCTGCGTTGCCTCAGCACTTCCAGCTGTTCGTGATTGCGCCGCCACTCGCGGCCAAGGCGACGGATTTCCTCAAGCAATGCGGTTTCGCCCATGAATTCATCAAGCAGGCGCAGATGCGTGGCCTTGCTGAGCAGGGACTGATGCTCGTGCTGGCTGTGGATGTCGATGAGCATCTCGCCCACATCCTTCAGCACTTGCAGCGTGACCGGGAAGCCGTTGACCCAGGCACGCGAGCGGCCGTCGTCCGCCACGACGCGGCGCAGCAGGCAAAGATCGGGTTCGTCCTCGCTCAGCAGTTCGTTGTCCTGCAACCAGGCTCTGGCCAGAGGCTGGTCACCGGTGTCGAAGCGGGCCGTGATGTCGGCGCGGCTGGCATGGCTGCTGATGACGCCCTTGTCGGCACGATCCCCCAGCGCAAGCCCGAGCGCCCCGAGCATGATGGACTTGCCCGCACCGGTCTCGCCGGTGATGACGGTCATGCCAGGCAGGAACTCGATATCCAGGGAGTCGACGATGGCGTAATGGCGGATGGAAAGCTGTATGAGCATGCCTGTGACTATAGCCCAGCCACCGCGATCTTGTCAGTGCCGGCGACCTGCGCCGCGGTGGACTGCGGACAAATTTCCTGTCCCCGGCTTGAATCGGCCGGCCCTGCCCCCATAACCCTCGCCATGTCAAAAACCCTTGGAAGGAAAAGGAATGAACGATCACCCCGAATCGCAGAATCAGGAAGAACGACTGGATGAGTCGGCGGCCCCCGCCGAAGGTGCGGGCGACGAGCAGTCTGCCCTGCGCGATGCCCTGCAGAAGCTGGCCCAGGCCGAAACCCTGATCATGCATCAGAAGGACGAAGTGCTGCGCGTGCAGGCCGAGATGCAGAACCTGCGCCGTCGCACGGAACAGGATGTGGAGAAGGCTCACAAGTTCGGTCAGGAAAAGCTGAGCGCTGAACTGCTGGCCGTGATGGACAACCTGGAGCGTGCGTTGCAGGTGGCCGTGGACCGAGAAAACGAGTCCGTGAAGTCCCTGCTCACTGGCGTGGAGCTGACTCTCAAGAGCTTTGCCGACTGCTTCCGCAAGTTCGGCATCGAGCAGGTCGACCCGCTGGGCGAGCCCTTCGATCCCCAGGTGCATCAGGCGATGGCCATGCAGGAAAACCCCAACGTCGAGCCCAACACCGTGACCGGCGTCATGCAGAAGGGCTACACGCTGCACGGTCGTGTCCTGCGCCCCGCGATGGTGATGGTGTCCAGGGCCCCCTCGGCAGGCATCGACGAAAAGGCGTGAAGAGGAATTCCAGGGCGGCCCTTGAAATCGCCCGGCAGAGGCCAATATAGGTGGCCAGCAGCAATCGAAACCCCGCGCCAAGGCGGCACGGACCACACACAGACACACTCAACGGTACATGAATACCAGCGCCGGCAGCTGCAGGCTGACCGCTGCGAATCGGAGACGACAGAATGGGAAGAATCATCGGAATAGACCTGGGCACCACCAACTCCTGTGTGGCGATCCTCGATGGCGGCAAGTCGCGCGTGATCGAGAACGCCGAGGGTGATCGCACGACCCCGTCGATCATCGCCTTCACCAAGGACGGGGAAACCCTCGTCGGCCAGCCGGCCAAGCGCCAGTCGGTCACCAACCCCAAGAACACGCTGTTCGCCATCAAGCGTTTGATCGGCCGTCAGTTCAATGACGACGTCGTGCAGAAGGACATCAAGATGGTGCCCTACGAGATCATCAAGGCCGACAATGGCGACGCCTGGGTGCGCGTGAATGGCGAGAAGATGTCACCGCCGCAGATCTCTGCGCAGGTACTCAAGAAGATGAAGAAGACGGCCGAGGACTTCCTGGGCGAGCCCGTCACGGAAGCCGTGGTCA
>JACCDH011594177.1_pt1 | contig 14293 bp, 16 predicted proteins | sample 7442481 | NCBI WGS metagenome assembly JACCDH01 (sample SAMN15323433, study PRJNA562643) | freshwater metagenome | isolation source: river surface water | place: USA:Blue River Watershed | collected 2017-08-15
ATAGTTCCTGTTTTGCTAGCTATTTCAGTTTTCGAATTATATAAAAGTTGTTTCGAAGTGCCATTTTTTGAAACGCTTTGTAAGACATCCTGTAATTGCTGCAGTGTACTTGTCTTCTTAAATAAATATGGGTCACCAATTGCCACTCTATTATAATAATTCAAAATTTGCAACGGCGACATCATTAATCCGTAACCAAATGAAATAAAAGGTATGGTCAACAAAGAAATTTCATTCTTAAAAAATACATCAGTCTCATTAAAATATTTATTTATGGTATTCTTAAAATAATCAACTTGATTTTCTTTAAGCGTCGCATTAAATAGTTTGGCAACACCAACATTACTTGATATCTCAACAACATTTTTTAATGAAGTGTAGCGTACTCCAAAATCCTCACTATCATAAACCTTTAAATTTCTAATTGTGGTTGAACCACTTTCAATATCTACTGAATCCAATAAACTTAGATTGGCATCATCTAATAAATAACCAACTGAAACAGGTATCATAAGTCCACCTGGCTCAATCACACTTGCATAAAGCGAGCTGTCTTTTTCGTATACAAGCCCATTTTTAGACTTTTTAGAAACAAACGACGATTTTGCTACAATTTTACCTGTCGCAACTTCCTTTAAAATGATAAGCCCATTATCAGCCTGTTGGGTTTTTAACATCGCCAGTAATCGATTATCAGCGAATGTTTGTATTGAATTTTGTCCGTAGCTAAACAGTGTAATAAAAAGTAAAGGGATAAAATACAGTCTCATGTAAATGATTGAATTAAATTATATTGTAATATTAATGAATACTTTTTATTTTCTGAGTAATTTATTTTTTTTCAATAATCCCCATCTTACATAAATCACTTAAACACTGTTTTGAATATGAATTTTCAAAATCCCTTGCCTCTCGTTCAATACGGTTATTGTAATAGCCATATTTATTATAGTTCAAAAGCTTTCTAAACTCAGGATCCTTTTTAGACTGAATGTGATGCTTAATTTCGTGAAGTACAGTCGAACATATCTCAAAAAGATCGCCCTCATGACTTTTTAGGTAAATAACAATAGAATTTGCAGAAGGAATATAAGCCCCCATTTTACGTGACTTTTTATTATACCTGACCGTAATTGAAGGGAAATACCTTACTCCGTGAGCTACCAAAATAGGGCCTGTCCACTTCATCACTTCACGACAAAACTGAATATTAGAAGTATTTAACCTATACGTATCTTCTGGTCTAAAAAGATAAACAAGAAATGCAAAAACAAAACATGCAATTGAAAAATATAACAACCAATCTGGATTCATACTCTCTAGATATTATTTATAACTACTTGCTGGCTTCTCAACCGTATTAAAATAAAGAGAAGGTTTTCCATTATTTATCACTGCATTAACCTCCTTAGCATCTACTACTGCAACTTTATTATCAGGTAAAACAGCTACTAAAGAATTTCGCTTTGTTTTTGAAAGTTTAACTTTTTTCCAATCCTTCGGGAAATAAAATACAACAGAATTATCCTCTTCGTACAATACGAATAACTTTACATTATTAACCAATGGATCTAATTTTTTCTCGAAATCGAAATTAACAGACACTTCAGTCAAGTCGCTATTTTTCATTAATTTATCGATATTCCAAATTCCCATTTTTCTAATTTGGAAACTACTTACCATATCCGCCTCAGCCTGCAAACGAATTTTTTCATCTTTCATAATTGCCAATGTTTTTTCATAATCTAGCAATTGCTTTTTAAAGGAAGTATCAGAGGTGATAATAGGACTTGCCAGTATTGTTAATGAACGATTTTCTTCTCCAGCTCCCTTAACTGTAATTGATCTAGTAAAAATAAGCTGGTACTTATTTGTTTTTTTATTAACCGGATTTACAACAACATCATCCCAATTTAAACGCATGAATTTTTCAACAATTTGAGGATCAGTACCATCTACAATTTTCCATTTTTGATTTTGAAAAGATTTCAAATGGGGCGATTCCTTCAAATCAGCAACAAGTTCAAACTCATTGCTAGCTAATTGAGGTTTTTTAACAAAAGGCTTCTTAAGAAAATCCATTATTTTATTCAGCGCATTTATCTTCCGCTCGTTTTGCTTTACAATAAATGTATCAGTCACCTGCCAATTTTCATTTTCTTGTAACCGATATAAACTAAATCCAGTTGCCGGTGAAAAATTTGCAAGCTCAACGCCTATACTTTTACCATTGCCGATAAGTAGCTCTTCATTATTATCAAAAGCCCTTATCTCTAACATTCCTCCAGACTGTAAAAAACCATTTCGAGTTGCATCAATACTCATGGGTATTCCAGACCTAAATATATCTTGTGCAGTATGCATCTCCCTTATCTTTATCATTATTTGATTAGAAACTGGAGACCCATCCTTATGTAGAAAAGTATTTGGCTCAATATATATAGCCGTCCCATGGGAAGTAGTAATTGTAATGCTCGTATCTTGTTTATATAAAAACAAATTGAAGGGCACGCCATTTGATGCCATTGGCGCTTCTACTTTTTGGGTATATGAAAGCTGCTTGCTAGTACAACCCAATACAAAAAATAATAAAAAAGTATTTAAAGTAAAAATATTGATAGTTTTCATTTTTTAAGGTTTAACTTTTAAATCATAGCAATACAAATAACCGTTGTAACAATTAAGCAGTAAATCTAAATTTCCATCTTTATTGATATCTGCAATCATGGGAGGAAACTCGGAAGCCGTTGGCAAACCAAACCGATCAATTACTTTATGCGTTGTTAATGAATAAATTTCAATGAATCCAAATTCATAATTTGCATGATCGTGCTGATTTAGAATAATTACACAGTTTGAATCACCTTTGTAAGAAAATGTTCTGTTTGAAATAAGAGACTCATATGCATTTCGTTCTTCAAACACATTTTTACCTAAATAATCTATAGTAGGATAAATATTAGAACGACTATAGGTCTTATACTGTCCTCGATTATCGATTTCAATTAAAGAATCACGCTGAGCGATGAAATAATTGTTTAATGAAAGTGCATTAACACCCATTCCATAAGTACTATTAGATATATCTGTTACAGCAACTTGTTTACCGTATTTATTTAGAGTGATCAAGTGTCTTGTAGCCTTAAATTTATCATCATAGGTTTTATTAAAAAAGGTAATTGATGGTTCTGATTTAGATCCAGTTTGCATTAAAACAATTTCGGGACTTTCGTACTGTTCATTTAACCACAATAATTTACCCGAAGCGCCATTAATTGCATAAAGTTTAGCGTTATACGTTAAGTATACTAAATCCAAAACACCGTCATTTGTTAAATCGACTACAACAGGCTTAGTATAAAATGAGTTAGAGTTCGTGAAAAAAGATTTTATTTTAAATATACCCCGATTATCCCCCGGCTTCCAGCCCTCAAAATCAGGGGTATAGTAACTCCATATTGCTTTTCCTGTGATTGGATTAATTGCCTTTACCTCTCCCATCTCTGTTGCATAAATAACTTGGTAATTACCCTTATTATTAATCAGCACCGGCTCATGCTCAATATCCCCTGATGTCGGGTTCCTAAAAATAATCTTACCATCAAGCGACGTACATAAAAACTCCTCATTATCATTACCAAAATATAATCGGTTATTATGCAACAACAATCCATTGACATCCATATCTCCAAAAGACTCATTGGCGAAATGATTAATAATTGATCCCACTTTACGGTCAATAGTGTATACTCCAGATTCTTTGTCTGAAATATAAAAATCCATAAAATCAGACCCATTTGATCCGATAATTAAATTATCGTTGGTAATAATTAGATTAGATTTAAAGCTTGCCGAGCCCATTTGGGTACTCCAATGCAAATCAAATTGCTTATCAATTGAAGGATATTTGTCAGGCTTGTCGGCACCAAAAAAAGAAATAGGCAGAAAAGAAAGCACAAAGAGAGTAAAACGCATAGTAAAGTAATTATTAATTAGGAATACTGTTTATGGGGATCCTAAAAGTATTCAGTTAATTAATAAAATAGCGTTAAGAGAAAGTTGACATATCGTTAAATAACAAACCTTTATTTTCGTTTATAATAATCCCATCTTGCCCGGACGCCTCTTACGTCCATATGTACAATCATTGTTCCAGGGTAGAATCCAAGTCCGCCATTGTTTGCAACAATATTCGCATTTAAGATTTTATATACAATTTGCTTGTCAACCTGGTCAATTTTTTGATCTCGATTGATATCACCAATCCTCAAATCTATTGCTTTACCAAAAATATGCTGACTCATGGGCGCGCCCTTTACCTTTAAATTATGAACTGGTGATCTATATGCAGAATTAATAAAAAGTGCTCTGGAATCAAGTTCTTCCTTAATCAAGCTTTCTTGTAATAAAAATAATGCTTCAATAATTTTTTCATTGATACACAAATAACTTTGGCCTCCTTGAAAGTACCAAAAAGTATTAATTTGCTGCTCTTTAGTTACAAAATCATTAAGTCTATTATTAGCAAATATTTTTTTTAACAAATCTTTACGTGGAATCACATAAAACCTAGAATTAGAAATTGGTTTTTCGATATCATACTTTGGATCATGATAGCTTTTTTTTAATTGAGCAGGAAGTTCCAAAAAACTTACTGTAGGATATTGTTCTAAAATGTTTTTTGCATCATAAAATGTTTCAGCACCCTTGTTTTCATGTATAAAATCAAAGCTCCAAACATTAAAATTAGGTAATTGATAAAATAAGGTTGATGCAATGACCACAACACCTACAATCAATAGTTTCCAATATCTTTTAAAAACAGAAAGTTTCATTGTTAGACCTTTATTTATTTGAAAAATATTTCATGTATCTTACACCCCTCGGAACATAGCTTTTATCGTAAGTCAAGTATCTGCCAAATTTTGGAACTAATTTTCCGGTATTATGAAAATGAAAAGCGTCTTCAAACCTTTTTGCACGAATTAAATAGCCATATGATTGAGAAATCCATCTCACACTATGATCTACCGAATTATCGCCTTTTAAATCATTAACTTTTATACCTAATTCTAAGCATTTATAACCCATTAACTGAAATGGACCCCATGAAGTTGCTAAATTTCTTAATGCCTTATCTGAAGCGTTTCTCAAATCTGCCGTAACCAGAAACTCATATTTTGCTATCTCTGCTCGCTTTAATTGACTCAATTTTTCATAAACTTTTGGTTCAAACCGATAACCAGGACTTCTTTTTCCAGAAGATTCTAAGGCACAAAGTGATTTCAAATAAGAAGCGTCCACATTATATTTTTTTGAGGCGTTATCTATCTCTGTTCCATAATTATAAATAACACTCTGATAACTTCCAACTCTTCCTTTTACGAATGTTGTATATAAAAAATATAAGCCAGCTAATGAAAACAGCACAATTAATATTGAAAACTGAATTTTTCGATTCATATAATAAAGTAAAATAGTGAAGTAATACAAATGAATTCAAAAAATATGGAGATGATTGAAATATTTAGTTAAATATTATATAATTCACTAATGATAGATATAGCTGATCTTACAAGCTTGTAGAGAAAAATTTGAGGCATATTGGCAGGGTACTTTTGTATCCTAAATCAATAAATATGCTTACACAAACGCAAAATGTTACAATTACCAAAACACTATCTTTTTACAAAGAAAACGGAATTTGGTTTGCTGACCTACCCGCCTTTTTAGAAGCAGGACTGGGCACAAAAGCAAACCTGATGATGGTTGATGGCGCCGACACATTTTTAGATTATGTGTCAAATAACCAAAACCATGCCACTTTAAAAATTAACACAACTCCATTTGAGGGTTCAGATGCAGTCCTAAACAAAATAGGGCTTGGCCTAAACCAAGGCCTACTAGATCAAATAGGCCATGCAAAAGTAGATTATGGCGCTTATTACCACGTAGAAAAGTTTAAAGGAATAGCCATAAACCATCAACTCTGGCTTTGCCCAGTAACCGAGTACGTTTTTGAAGGAACGTATCCACAAACAATTTATATCAAACAATTAAACAACAAATAACATGAAAACAAGAAAAACAATCTACCACTTAATTGTAGACAAGAGCGGCTCAATGATGGACTGCGTAGACAACACCATTAATGGATTTAATGAGCAGGTAAACAGGATTAAAGACAAAGCTATAGAATTTACTGAAGAAGATATTACCATGGGACTAACCACTTTTAACGAGAACGTTAAACACCTCTATTTTCAGCAAAATCCAAAAGAAATGGTGCTGCTAAGCTATGAGAATTATAGGCCAAGCGGAGGTACTGCCCTATTAGACGCAGTTGGGGAATCAATTACAGAAATTGAGCGCCAAGTAAACGCTAGCTTAATACCTACTACAGTGATTGTAGTAATTCTTACGGATGGCTATGAAAATGCATCAAAAAAGTTTAACTTAGTAAATATTCGTAATATGATATCCAAACTAGAAGAAACGGGAAAATGGACTTTTAGCTTTATTGGAGCTACCCTAGATGCAGTTGATGTGGCGGCTTCTATGGCTATAAAAAGTCAAAATAGCTTTTCATTTGAAAAAACTGCAATGAAATCTGAAGTTTGGGATAAACTAAATAAATCTGTAAGTAGCTACTTTACCAAAAAGAGTCAAAACAGAAATTTGAATAACTTTTTTGAAGATTAACTATGAAAGTACATTTAATTAAAGATAGTGAGGTAGGAAAAGATGTTTTTTCGGAAGTAGTTGATCTATTACAAGCTATAGACGGCCCAATTGAGTTTTTTTATGACACCAAAAACACAATTGATTTTACAGAAGATGATGTAGTTGAAAGTATAGTGCTTCAAAAAAAGTCATTTGAAAAATCAATACCTCCTGAAGAAAGGATTTATGCAAATATGCGACCCTCGAGATCAATCGAATTTGAATTTAGACCGTTCAGGAATTTCACTTTCCCGCTATTTAGAAAAACGACTAAATGGTCCACTATCTTTAATAAATGTAAAGATTATAGAACAAGAAATAGTATACCTAATAATGAATTTGTAATCTTATTAACAGAAGTATCCAATACAAATAACTGGTTTGCTTCTTTAGATGAAAAAATGCCATTTAATGGATTTATTCATACTGCTGATTGGAACCATTTTATAAAGTGCCAAGACTCCTTCCCTATTGCGTATGAAGTTATAGCACTTGTATTACAGAAGCATATGTTTAATGATTATAATGAAGCAAGAACCTCTGTGCACGTTGAATCAGTTGGATGTGTGAATGACCTTTGTCTCGAAAAAAAGAATATAATAATTAAACTCCGCACTGCAGATATTTGCCAAGGTTGCATGGACAAATTAAAAGGCAAACTTTCAATAGCTGAAATCCAGCATGCATTAAATATCATGGAGTCATTAAGAGTCAAAATGCTATTTTCCCAAAATGTTAATCAAAACATAACTTTAAGTAAACTCCTTATTGACGATAACAATAGAGTATTTCTACCAGATTTTGGGAATATTGAGATCAAACTTAGACCACTAGAGAAAGCAATTTATATATTATACCTCAAGCACCCAGAAGGTATTGGATTAAGCTTTTTATGTGACCACAAAGAAGAATTATATAATATCTATGCCAACCTTTCAAGTATTGGAGATTTACAAGAAATGAAAGCCAGAATAGATGATATCGTAAATGTTACAAAAAATTCGGCTGTTGAAAAAATATCAAAAATTAAAACAGCTTTTGTTAAAGCCATCGGAGAAAAATTAGCAAAACATTATTATATACATGGGGGAAATGGAGAATTAAAGAAGATAGATTTGGATAGAAATTTAGTAAATCACCAATAATCTTTCACTTCTTTTAATTTAATATATTCATGAAAAATTCTTTATGGCGCGTTATCACAATTACATTGTTATGCGCAACTGTTTATTATTTTTATCCTGATAAAAAAATAGAAGACCACATAAATATTGATAAAATTGTTGTTTACAAGTCAAACAGATCTTTATTGGCTTATTCTAACGGAGTCTTAATTAAAACTTTCAAAATTTCGATTGGGAAAAATTCAATTGGAAAAAAAGAAATTAAAGACGACTATAAAACACCAGAAGGAAAGTATTTTATTACAACAAAAGGACCGCATCAATTATATCATAAATACCTTTACGTCTCTTATCCAAATAAAAGCGACATATTAAATGCCAAAAAGTTAAGAAAGGATGTTGGAGGTCAAATTCTCATTCATGGTCTGCATAAAAAATATGCTTTAACAGGTAAGTTTCATAGATTTTGGGATTGGACAAAGGGGTGCATGGCACTCACAAATAATGAAATAGACGACTTATATGATGCAGTAAATGTCAAAACACCAATCGAAATATATCCGTAAATAAAATTACTATGAAAACAATAATTATAACTATTTCGCTACTTGGCATCTTGGTTATCGGAAGCCTTTGGGCATATAAACCTAATGATATTGAAATTAAGGATGGAGATATTATTTTCCAAACCTCAAAATCAGAACAAAGCAGACCCATTCAAATCGCAACAAAGTCAATATACTCCCATTGTGGCATTATTTACAAAAAAGGAAATGACTTATTTGTTTATGAGGCTGTTGGACCAGTAAAACTTACACCTTTTAAACAATGGATTGCTCGCGGAAAAAATAACAGTTATGTGATAAAGCGACTAAAAAATAGTGAAAAATTAATTACTCCTGATGTGTTAACCAAAATGAAAAAAGTGGGAGATCAATTAAATGGCAAGCCATATGATACTACTTTTGAATGGTCCGATAACAAGATATATTGCTCAGAACTTGTTTGGAAAATATATCAACGTGGTGCTGGAATTGAAATTGGGAAATTACAGCGCTTGAAAGAATTTGATTTGTCGAATGCGATTGTAAAAGCTATCATGAAAAAACGTTACCGCGGCAAAATACCTACAGATGAAATTGTGATTTCACCGGGATCATTATTCGATAGTGAACTATTGATAACTGTAAGAAAGCAATCGTTCACAAGTAAAAATTAAAGCTTAAACTATTTTAATTTAAATAAAAATATGACTTCACTCGGATCTACATAACGGCTAGCGTCCATAAAAATATCTTTATTACGAGACAAGTATATCCCGTTTCCGGTAGTAACTCTTGAATCATTATAGTAGGCGCTTGCTGCAAAACTGCTATCTCTTTTAGAATTATCATTGAATACCTCTACACCTTGATTTACAGCATTTAACTGCAGGTTCAATCTATTTAACTGCTCCGAAGTAAGTGCTAAATAACATTCATTATCAACAGCAAAAAATCGCCAAACAATATCTCTAGATGTGTCATTATCACCATCATCTTTAACTTGCTCATTTGCGAGTTCAATTTGAAGAACCTTTCGTTGATTATCGCCATGTTCTGATATATACTTTTTTACATTAAATAAAAAAGACTCTTCTTTACCATCATTATATTTAAGTGTAAAAAGTTTATTTTTTAAAATCTCAATTTTAGGTAATTTGGAATTGAAAAAATCACTATTTCTTGGAATAACAAGCTTATTAAAATCGAAAGGAGAAATTATACTATTCGGCTTAACAGACCAGTAAGTAAATGTATTTGCATTTAAAATTTCAGGAAGTCTTATAACCGCTCCTTTATTTTCATCATTGTTATAATTATACCGTTCGTAATTAAGTTTTGAACCATACACCAACTTACTTAATACTAAACTATAGGAATTATTAGGCAAAGGAATTTGATTAAAATAGTACTCATTTAAAAAATCATTTGTATTTAAAGAAACTTCTACTTCCAAATTTGGAATGGTTTGAATACCTTGTATTGAATCCTGTAAAGTTGAAATTTTTTTGTATAGTCTTGTTACTTCGATTTGATTTTGAGCTGTAATACGTTTTTTCTCAGTTTCGCTGTCAGAGATCAACTTGGTTAGTCTTAGAATTTCGGCCTCATTCATTTTAATCTTCGTCTCAAACTGAGATGATTTTAGCTCTAATTGAGTCAGATTGGCAGTAAGTTTTTTAAAGTATTCTTCATATTTTATATTTTCACTTTTTAATGAATCTATTTTCGTATTTAACATAGAAATAAAATCTCTTAGCTCACTCTTATTCATCTTTTCAATTTCTTGAGCAAATAATGCTGGAGAACATAAAATAACTAGTATCAGTAATAAGTAAATTTTATTTGACATATTTAGCTTCATTATTAATATAAAAAATTGAGAATATTTTTAAACTTAAAAATCCACAATAAATATAATAAAAATCATTAATTTGTGCTCTTAATCTTGAAAAAATATTAATCCTACATACACATATGTCATTTTTAATGTATAATGGAATAATAAACATACTTAATTTTTATAAAATGAAAAGAACTATAATTTTTATAATCGCAATTATTATTTGCAACCATTCTTTTGGACAAATTCAATTAAACGGTTTCGATTTTATTTCGAACTTGAAAAACGATGCAAGTGTGGGTAAAATCGATTTTTATATAAAAAACACAGACCCTTGTTCGAATAATGGTGAAAAGAATTATTTCGGAATACAATCTAGTATTTCAAACTTCGGATCTAGTGGATTTTTGCAATTTAAAGTACAAGTAGTTGATTGTGATGGAAAAATTCTTGAACAAAGTATTTCTATCCTATTGAGCAAATTAGAATCAGGATTTAATGAAAACTCAGTTAACTGGGAATTGGCAGGTAAATTATTCGCACCTCCATACCAAATAATGATATCCAGCGCTTATAATAATCCTAAACTAGTTCAAAAGGGTGAAATTAAACTTACAGACCCTGACTCTTTAGTAATCAACAACAATGGAAAAAGTATTGTTACATATGGCGATGAGATAACAATGGAGATTGCGGGTGGAGACAATTTAATTAATTCAACCAATACATATTGGTCATGGCACATTGGAAGTTTGAATTCGCAAGAAATTATAACAAAAGATAAAAATTACAAGTTCATTCCAACTTCAAATACTATCGTTTATGTAACAGCAATAAAAAAAACATTGTCTGGATTAAAACAAAGTAATACTATTTCTAAAGCTATATATGTAGACGCAAAAAGTTATGAACCAAACTCAATAACTGCTGAAAATACCACCATCTGTGTAACTGGAAATGGGACTCATCTATCTGTTAATGGAGGCAAACTGGGGAAAATGGCCCAATGGGTTTGGTATAAAAATAATTGCGGCGATGATGGCGGAGAAATTATTGCAAAAGACGTTTCACAAATAGATGTAAAACCTACAACAACTACTACTTATTTTGTTCGAGCCGAAGGAGATGAAAATTTTACAAATTGCAAACAAATTACAATAGAAGTAGTAAACCCGCCAAATAAACCATTTATTCAGGCAGTAGGAAAAAGTGAAATTTGTCAGGGAGAGGCAGTTAATATGATATTACCAAGACAACCATTAAATAATAGTGACAATTCTCGTTGGGAGTGGTTTAAAAAAGATTTGGCAGAAAACAATAGTGAATCAATCGCAGAAAAATTAAATTTAGTTGGGAATGCTATTTTATCAAACCCAACAAAAACAGCATATTTTTTCGTTGCTTCTCAAGGAGGAATTTGCAACAGTGTAACAAGTGAATATATTAAAATTATAGTCAAAAAGAAATCATTTAACGTTTCGATCGAAGATGAACAAATTCAAAATAAACACAAATACATATTGTCAGCAAGTACAAATTATTTAGGGACAAATGGGAAATGGATTTGGTATCAAGGCAAATATAAAAACGAGAGTGATCTTTCAAGTTCAAATTTTACAAAATTAAATAGTCAAGGAAATATTATTGAGGTGAAAGCTGAAAAAAAAGAGAATAAATACATATTTGTTTCTGGCCAGGGGGATTGCGACATTCCTCCAATTATGAATGGCAGTATTACAATACCTAGATATCAAAAAGAAATTCAACCAAAACAAAAAAGAATAAACGAAATTAATAATTCGTTTAGTAAAAAATCAAATGGAAGCTTTACTTTCAAGCCATTAGAACCTGTAAAAAATCAGTTTATTTTAAATATTGGGCGAGCAATAACTGATGATAAAGATTTAATCACTCATTCATATACTATTGGGCTTACGGGAATTGAAAATAGTAACACTGGCACCTATTTTAAGTATATGAGAACAGATGTAAATATTTATCCGACTGGCGATTTAGTAGCTGACAACCCAACTAATACAATCCTAAACTACCCCAATGATGGCACCTATTATAAGTTCAATAACAATAACAAGTCTTTTAACGTTCAGTCTTATATTTTAGGCGGGATGTCTACAGACTTTAATCAAAGTGTAACTGTATATGGGGGGTATGGTTATGGTGAGATAAAAACGATATGGGGCTTTGATAAATATAGTAGAACCACAAATAGAATAGTTTCTAGCGGCTTTGCAAAAAATAATGCAAAAAGTTATGGCGGATTGGCACTAGAAATAGGTTTAATGATAAGAGTTTGGTACTTTAATATCAATGGAGGTGTAACCAGTGTTTTTGGAATTAGTGAGGTTAGAGATCCAAATATACAACCAACGACTGCAGATCCATATGCTGATAGAATTTGGGATTTTCAGAAATTTATCAAAGGACATTTAGGGATAGGCATCTCAATACTCAATAGAAAATAGCATGCAATTATTAATAACACAATTTAAGTTTAATTTATTGGATTAAACCGAATCGTTTTTCCTTCGTTATTTTTTAAAATAATATAATCTCCGTAATTATAAATTTTAATTTGATATTCTATATTATTAATTATTATTATTGATGGGTCGCAAGTTTCACCTATTTCAGAGTCTTCAATAATATATTTTTTAACGATTATCTTTTTGACACTATTCGTGTTTTTAGGAATAAAATACAAGTCACAATATCTAACATCATCAGAATTTGAAACAGCGATATAGTATATAACATTACCATTCTGGTCTCTATATTTAACCTTTCGAGCTTGTTGTGCCGATACAGTACTGCAAATAAACAATATGAAGCATAACAAAAAGAATCGAGTATTTTTCATAATTAATTTAGTTTAGATTTTATTCTGTTGTTTTAGCATAATAAACCATTTTAATTACTCTTTAACTTCTTTTAAAAGTTTTATAACAGCATCCAAACTTGAATTTACAGTCTCCTTAATATCTCTTTTGTTTATTAAAAAAACATGATTAGATGTATTAATCTTAAATGTAGATTGATAAGGATCAGCTCGTTCTATACTTTTAACTACAATCGCCTTACCATATGCTTCGCTAGCTTTATCATACTCCTGATCATTAATAGATTTTACTTCGATAGTTTCACCAGCATTATATGCTGCTAAAGAGCCGCTAGTTATTTCACATGTGAATTTCCAGTTTGTTTTTGTATTATAACCATCATCTGCGGAATAACTACTATTTACTAAAACGACTTGCTTATCATTCATCTCTAAAATTTGGAAATTATTATATTCCCCTAGGTCTTCATCTGGTAAATCAGTTGAGTCTATCGAGTTTTTATTTTCAACTGTGCCGTCTACATTGGTTATTTTACTGGTAGTATTATCATGCATTTTAGTTTGCAAATAAACCCCATTTTCAAAGCTATATTCATTATTTTGATCAATATTAGCTACCCAGTTTACTTCTTCAGTAATCCCTTTTTCAATATCTGATGAGCAGCTGACAAACAAAAGCAATAAAAAGGCAAAAGATTGCAAATTAATTTTTTTCATTTTATTTCATATTTGAAATGGAGAATGTATTTGACGAAGAATCGTAAGAAACATACTTACTTTCTATTGACATGTCTTTTGACAAATACCTCGAACTAAGAATTGCTGCTCTAGAAATGGCTAATTCAGTTGCTAACGCACCTGATTTTCCAACAGCTTTTCCTGAAGTCTTTGCTACCACAGACCCTTCCTTAGCGCAGGACCTAGCAACGGCAGCTGCCATAACTGCATAAAGTAAAATTTTCATAAAACTATTTTTAGTTACGCTTACTCATATGGCTTTTCAGCAATCGCCCCTCATTTATACTTTGAGAAAGTAACGAAGAAATGGAAATATTTTGTCTATAGTGTTTTAAGCTCCCTCCTATTTCCCTTTCAAATACTTGTCCAACCAGCGGCCTTGTTCATATAACGAGTGCAACACGTTTTCTTTACCTCTGTAGCCATGTGCTTCATAAGGTAAGTATACAAAACGCACTGTGCCTCC
>JACCDH010965890.1_pt1 | contig 14289 bp, 13 predicted proteins | sample 7442481 | NCBI WGS metagenome assembly JACCDH01 (sample SAMN15323433, study PRJNA562643) | freshwater metagenome | isolation source: river surface water | place: USA:Blue River Watershed | collected 2017-08-15
CAGCTGAATTGGTATTTTGAGGAAAATACAAATCAAATTTTTTCCAAACAAGCACACCCAAGCCTACTGGTATGAGGATGCCTGCTAAAAAAATAATCATTGCCATAAAAACATCCTTTTCTATTGGTGATACTGTTTTCTTAACCTCTTATAAAACCGATTTAAAAACATTAATAAGTACAAAAATATGAAAGAGCCGATCACATTGGCAGTAAATGCCATCGTTAATTGATCTACTCCGTAAGGTTTATCGGCCAGGTAAAAGTAGAAGCTACGAAATAAGGCCGTTAAAAATGAATGTAAAAAAACCAGGTAGCAAAGTTGAATAAAATTGATGTCGTCAAAGTCATCTTGCTTGTTGGTCGCACTAAGCCAGTATTTATAGGCAATCATAGGTGCAAGGGAGGACAGTATGCTTAAAAAGGATGCATCTATTAGGGAGTAGCTGCGTAAAAAGACCTCTCCCAAAAAGTAGCCAATTAAAATTCCCCAAAATCCTACCCAGCCGAATGTGATGATTGCTACCAGTCGCAGACCCGAGAGCCAATAGACAAAGTAAATGAGCTCATCAGAATTGATGCCAAAGTAACCTTGATTGATGGCTTCCAGGGCCAACCAAAAGCCAGCGATAAAACCTATGATGATGAGGTCTTTTGAGCGGTTGCTCATGGATATTATTAATAATTATTAGGGAAAAATATTATGCTAATATAACATGTGAAGTCATGCTATCCCATTGATTTTGCTACTAGAACATATAAGAGACATTCATTTTGAAGACAACTATCCAAAATGCCTATTTTCGATTTAATAAGCTCATGGAAACTATGGAGCAGGGCCCATCTTTTCCTAAGCTAGATGACATTGAGCGTAAATTACTCAATTCCATTGCTGAGGCTTCTTTATCTGGCAAGCCTTATTTAATATCGGACGTTATTTTTGCCAATAGCATTGGTTCTCCTGCTACTTTGAGTCGCAGACTGACTAACTTAGTCGAAAAAGAGCTGATTGTGTACACTTCTTTTGATGACAATCGTAAGAAATTTTTAGAGCTGACTCCCAAATCCAAGAAGTACTTTTCGAAGTTGGGTGAACTCATACTTCAAGCTGGAAAAAAGTAAAAATCTTCCAGTTGTTTTCAAAAAGAGCACTCTCTGACTGTATAGCAGGTAGCTAAATCAGAAATCAGTCTTTTGCTGGTCGGTAATGTCGGGAGAAATTGGCGATCGATGAGAACCCTAGTATCACTAAAACAGCGGCAGTAATGAAGGCTTGAGTACTATTTAAAAGAGTCGCTAAATCAGGAAGAGCCCATAGCGCTAAAAGAATCGTGCTGCAAAGTGAAAAAACCAGCCAATATTGCGATGCAAATAATCCAATGGTGATGGCAACTATTACCAAAACAATGTTTCCCGTCAAAAAATCCACTTCTTTGAAAATCGCTGCAGTACTGCCAAGCGCTAAATATTGTCCAGCTAAGTAATAACCAAGCACAATCGACATTGCAAGAGCATTGGGGAGATATTGTTTTAAGGTGCTGGTATTCATAAGATTGCGATAACTCAATACCAGATTATAGACCCTGCAACAGCATTAATCTGCTCCATTAAAGGGTCTCACCCCTTGTGCCAATATGACGCATAGGCAATCTTCAAAAGTTTTAAAACTGAGAAAATTTTTCGGGTTTTTCTTGAAAAAATATGATTCAATAGGTTTTCATTTGCTGGAGTCTGATTAATGTCGCTGATTCAAAAACTAAAAGCTCGAGCAGCTGACAATAGGCCAGTCAGAGTGGCCATCATAGGTGCGGGTAAGTTTGGATCCATGTACCTTTCCCAGGCGCCAAGGACTCCAGGTATTCATTTGGTCGCCGTAGTAGATTTATCTCCAACGCGTGCTAAAGAATCTCTTCATCGAGTGGGCTGGGAGGAGGCTCGTTATAGCGCTACTTCTCTTGCTGATGCAGCTAAGTCGGGCTCTACCTTTATTACCGATGATGCGCAAAAAGTCATATCTAGTGAATACATCGATATTGTGATTGACTCCACTGGGAGCCCAGCTGCAGGGATTGCTCATGCCTTATGGTGTATTGAGAATCGCAAACACATCATTATGGTTAACGTTGAGGCGGATGTTTTGGCCGGTCCACTGCTTGCTAGAAAAGCAGCTGAGGCAGGGGTTATTTACTCTATGGCATCAGGTGATCAACCCGCTTTAATCGCTGAAATGGTGGATTGGGCTCAAACTATTGGGTTGGATGTAGTTTGTGCGGGTAAGGGGACAAAATATTTACCTATCTACCATCAATCAACGCCTGCTACTGTCTGGGGGCATTACGGATTTTCCGAAGCGCAGGTAGCTTCTGGTGACTTTAATCCGCAAATGTTCAATTCATTTTTAGATGGCACCAAGTCAGCACTTGAAATGGCGGCCGTTGCTAATGGATGCGGCTTAACGCCACCATCAGATGGATTAATGTTTCCCGCCTGTGGCGTTGATGAATTGCCACATATCTTGCGACCGATTGCAGATGGCGGCATTCTTGCTCACAAAGGTACGGTTGAAGTAGTGTCATCCATTGAGCTCGATGGCCGTCCTGTTTTTAGGGATCTTCGTTGGGGTGTGTATGTGGTGTTTGAAGCGCCCAGCAGGTATGTGATGGATTGTTTTTCACAGTACGGCCTTAAAACAGACAGCACTGGTAAATATGCTGCTATGTATAAGCCCTATCATTTGATTGGTTTGGAGTTAGGCATCTCCGTGGCCAGTATTGCTGTTCGTGGTGAAGCTACAGGATCTACGATGGAGTGGCGAGGAGATGTTGCTGCGACTACTAAGAGAGATCTGAAAAAAGGGGAGAAGTTGGATGGAGAGGGTGGCTTTACGGTATACGGAAAGTTGATGCGGACCTCAGACTCTCTCAGGCTTGGTGCGCTACCAATTGGCTTGGCACACAATATGATCCTAAATAAAGATATTCCTGCTGGAAAACCGATTGCTTGGAATGATGTTGATTACGATGCCAGCATGCAAGCGATTCAATTTAGACGAGAGATGGAAAAATTATTTAGCAAATAATTTTGTGAAGTTATCAAAACCCTCAAGTCAATAGAATTCATTAAATAGAAAAAATTCTAGTGATTGAAAAAGTGTGAGCTTTTCAGCAGAGCACTCAGAGTTCTGTTAATGTGCTTGTACATATTTTGGAGGCCTTTCATGAAAAAATTTATTAACGCCAATCAAATTCAGATGGCTTATCAAATCGATGGTCCAGAAGATGGCCCGCCTGTTTTCCTCAGCAATAGCCTGATGTCCAGTTTAGAAATGTGGGATGACAATATTGGCGCTCTTACAGATCGCTACCGTGTTATTCGCTACGACACTCGTGGTCATGGCCAGTCCGAAGTAACAGCGGGGCCTTACAGTATTGGATTGCTCGGCCAGGATCTCATCGGTCTAATGGATGCACTCCAGATTCAGAAGGCACACTTGGTGGGGCTATCTATGGGCGGCATGATTTGCCAATACGTTGGCGCTAATTTTCCAGAGAGGGTATTGTCTTTAGGCCTTTGTGATACCGCTAGTGAAATGCCTCCTCGTAGCTTATGGGAAGAGCGTTTTTCTATAGCTAAAACGGCCGGGATTGCTGGTTTAGTAGATGGCACTATTAAGCGCTGGTTCCTGGAGGACTTTATCAATCAGGAGCCTCAAAAGATTGATGCAGTGAGAAAGATGATCCTTGCTACCCCTGTTGATGGTTATATGGCATGTGGCAGCGCAGTTCGGGATATGGCGCAATCTACCATGCTGCTTAAAATTAAGGCGCCAACTATGGTGCTAGTGGGCAAACAGGATCCAGCCTGCACCCTCGATCAAGCCACTGTTTTACATCGCCTCATTCCTCAGTCATCCCTGAAGGTGATTGATCAAGCGGCACATCTATCGAATATTGAAAAACCTCAAGAATTTAATTCGCATCTCAGGGGATTCTTAGATTCTGTGGCATAGTCATATCCAGTTAAGCGTCGAAAATAATAATTAACTCCTAGGAGATTTTGATGAATTCATTGACTCAGCTTGTGAAGCCAGTAACGCTCTCGATAGCTGTATTTTTTGGTTTGCAAGTTCAGATGGCTCATGCGCAGAATGCTGTGGCCAGTTATCCAGATAAAACTGTCAAGGTTATCGTGCCTCTGACGCCGGGGTCTGGAGCAGATATTGCTGGCCGCATCGCATTTAAGACCGTATCTGAAATGTGGAAGCAGCCTGTCATTATTGAAAACCGTCCAGGTGCAGGTGGCTTAGTTGGAACTGGTGTAGTAGTCAATTCTGATCCAAATGGCTATACCTTGTTGGTTCAATCTGCTTCTTATGCGGCTAATCCGGCAATTTATAAAAAATTACCTTATGACTTAAAAAGTCTGACCGATGTCAATATTCTAGGTACCAGCCCTTATGCATTGGTTGTCTCTGCTGATAGTCCTTATAAAACTCTAGCCGATCTCGTGAATGCAGCGAAAGCACAACCAGGAGCAATTCCGTTTGCAAGCGCTGGCGTTGGTAGTTCAACTCATCTTGCGGCCGAGTACTTCAACCAAACTATGGGAATAAAAATGTTGCATGTTCCCTATAAAGGTTCACCTGAGGCTATCTCTGAAACCATCTCGCAACGGACTGCCTATTACATGGCCCCACTACAAACTGCAATTGCTCAAATTCAAGGCGGCAAAGTGCGAGCTCTCGGAGTTACAGGCGCTACCCGTGCTGAAGCAGCGCCCGAGATTCCTACTATTGCCTCACAAGGTTTTCCAGGTTTCGAAATTGGTTTGTGGGTAGGTTTGTGGGCGCCTTCGGCAACACCAAAAGCTATCCTACAAAAGATCAATACTGACGTTAATGCTGCGCTACAAGATCCGCAGGTGGTCTCCGCCTATACAAAGGCTGGCATTACGATCAAGTTGATGAATTTGGCTGAAACTGAGAAATTTGTTCAAGCTGAAATTAATAAGTATCAAAAAATTGCCAAACAAGCCGGAATCGAACCACAGTAAAGCTCCCGTTTGCCAAGCACCAGATCCGCTTCTTAAAAAACCGGATCTGCGTGTTTGTTGGGGCGCTACAGATTGTCATGCGCATATCTGTGGGCCTGACTCCATCTATCCTTACTCGCCACAGAGGATCTATACACCACCAGATGCGCTATTTCCGCAATATCAAAGTCTTTTAAAGATATTAGGTATTGAGCGCGCTGTTCTAGTTCAACCTAGTATTTATGGTGATGACAACCGCGCCTTACTCAATGCACTAGGCACAGATCCAAAGCATCTCCGTGGTGTGGCGGTAGTGAATGCCAACATTACAGATTCCCAGCTTGAGGAACTGCATCATGCAGGTGTTAGAGGTGTCAGGTGCAATATTGTCGATTTAGCAGACGCTAAGGGCATTTTGCCGATGGACCACCTACGTTATCTGGCAGATCAGATTGCGCCATTTGGTTGGCATATGGAATTCTTAATGCATGCTAATGAGTTTCCTGATCTCAATCAGATTTTGAAAGAATTTCCAGTGCCCGTTGTATTGGGTCATTTGGGCTACATTAAAACTAGCCACGGAGTTCATGATCCCGGCTTTCAGAATCTTTTGGCTTTAATGCGTGAAGGACGTGCGTGGGTCAAGCTAACCGGGCCTTATCGCATCTCCACTATTGATCAACCACCTTATCCTGATACAAAAGCATTTGCTCAAGCATTAGTTGAAGCAAATCCTAATCAATTGGTGTGGGGCACTGATTGGCCGCACGTGATGGTAAAAGGTTTCATGCCAAATGATGCTGATTTATTAGACTTATTACTCGACTGGGTGCCAGATTCATTATTGAGAGAAAAAATTCTTCGCGAGAATCCAGCTAAGCTTTATCAATTTACTTGAAAGTTACGATTCATTAATAAGATTGCGTCAGATCGCAAAACAAAACCCAGTATTCGGGTAGTAACGTTATCTGGAATCTCTCGATTAAGGTAGTGCCATAATGAGGTCGCTTGAGCTATTCCCCGTCCTTTTGCCCGCAATTGATTATTAAGACATCTTCTCGATCTATTAGCCCTCATTTAGCCTCACTATTGATAGTGATTGCAGAACTAATGGGTACCTCGCTATGGTTTTCCATCAATGGGGTGGCTGACAATTTAATAGATTCGTGGAATATTAATCTTGCCGGTATTGGCATATTGACTAATGCTGTGCAATTCGGTTTTGTGGCAGGCACCTTGGTCTTCGCCGTAAGTGGGATTGCAGATCGATATAAGCCCAGTCATCTTTTTGCTGTATGTGCTCTGTTTGGGGCACTGTTTAATGCCGCATTTGCTTTATGGGCTGATAGTCTTTGGGTGGGTTCTTGCTTACGCTTCTTGGTCGGAATTTGTTTGGCTGGTATCTATCCTATTGGCATGAAACTCATCATGACCTGGGACCCCCAAAAAGCGAGCTCGCGCATTGCCCAATTGGTCGGAATGTTGACACTAGGAACGGCGATTCCGCATGCTACCCGCTACTTCGGTGTAGATTGGCCTTGGCAAGAGGTTATTCTGTTGTCCTCCTTCCTTGCTCTGGTTGCAATGGGAATGATTTTCTGGCTCGGTGATGGCCCTCATCTCAGATTAGGCAGTACTTCACGAGTCAAACTAAGCGGCTTTCGTAAACTTTTTACAATTTCGGAATATCGACGATCTGCCTTGGGGTATTTCGGTCATATGTGGGAGCTCTATGCATTCTGGGCACTTGTGCCATTTCTGATTGCTAGCACCTATTCAATTCAAAATCCCATTCATTTATCGGGGCTAGCATTCTCTGTAATTGGGATTGGTGCAATTGGTTGCCTTCTTGGAGGGCAACTTAGTCAATCCATTGGGGGAGTAAGGGTTGCCTCAATAGCTTTGGCGCTATCTGGCATCTGCTGCCTGCTGTATCCATGGATTTCTGGATTACCACTGTGGTTACAAATTCTGTTTTGGGGCATTTGGGGAATGAGTGTCGTGGCTGATTCGCCGCAATTCTCAGCACTATCAGCACAAGCATGCCCACCCGAAATCGTAGGTACTGCACTTACTATCCAAAATGCCATTGGCTTTGCGATTACGATGATCTCAATTCAAATCAGTACGGTAGCCTTACCTATGATGAGCACCTACATTACCTGGCTATTACTGCCAGGTCCTATGTTGGGTCTCATTTTTCTGAATCGTATTTCAAAGCGTACTTAATAAATATGTGCAACGCGAAGCCTTTGCATCAAAGTAAAAGCTAGGAGGGTATTTGGGCAAAATATGCCCATATTTCACCCGGGTAAATAGAAACAATTCCTGGATTTAAAAAATAGAAAAATTTCTATAAATCTGCCTTTAAGATTGGTGAGATTCAAGCTCTAGACCAACGGATCGTTGGCCCGTTATTAAGTAGTTATTGACCAACGGTCTCACGCACCGATGCTAACTCACCCAAACTCAGCGATCTAGGAATGAAAAAGCCCCGCAGAGCGAGGCTTAGTAATACTTGGTGGGTCGGGCGAGATTCGAACTCGCGACCAACGGATTAAAAGTCCGCTGCTCTACCGACTGAGCTACCGACCCAGTAAAGACGTAAATTATAGCAAGAAGTTTGTTGAGCTCCTCGGCTTGCTAAGGTCTAGCCCTCTATGCCTTGTACTTACAAGCAGCTTATGTATTTCTGCGTCTTGCCACCGGGGGATTTTTGGCGAAATATTCCCGAATTCCCTTCAAAATGGCCTCCGCAATGCGATCTTGATAGACCTCGTCATTTAAGCGGGCCTCCTCTTGGGGGTTACTGATAAAGGCTGTCTCAACCAATATCGAGGGAATATCTGGCGCTTTCAGAACCGCAAAACTTGCTTGCTCAACCCTAGGTTTGTGTAGGGCAGCAAAACCACCAATTTGTTTCAAAATGGAATTACCTACCTGTAACGAATCTTTGATTTGAGCGGTCGTTGACATGTCCAGTAGTAGATTGGCAAGCTGCCTATCTTGAGTCTTGATATTAATTCCACCAATGAGATCAGAAGCATTTTCTTTATTGGCCATCCAGCGTGCTGTGGTGCTGCTAGCGCCTAATTGCGAAAGTGCAAATACGGATGCTCCTTTAGCTCTCGGTTCAATAAAAGCATCTGCATGAATGGATATAAATAAATCTGCTTCCACCCGTCGTGCTTTTTGCACTCGTGCATGCAAGGGCACAAAGTAGTCGCCATCTCTGGTTAAGAAGGGGCGCATATAGGGATCTTCTTCAATTTTGTCACGCAGGCGTTTTGCAATAGAAAGTACTACGTTCTTTTCCTTTGAGCCCATTGCGCCAATGGCACCAGGGTCTTCGCCACCATGACCAGGGTCAATGGCTATGGTGATAAGGCGGCGATATTTTGCGGGTTGAGGAGTCTCTTTCACATCCGGAATCGCTTGGGCAACGGGTGCCTGTGGAGGCTCTTTTTTACTAGCAAACTGCGCAATCAGATCAATCTCCTCGTTTGCCTTTTCTAGCGCACTCTCCTTACGCGCACTACTTTTCACTAACTCCATGAGTGGATCAGGTGGGGTAGCAGGATAAAGATCGAGCACCATCCGGTATTGATATTCTGCAACTGGATCTAAAGTAAATAGCTGAGGCTTAATAGGCTCTTTAAGATCAAATACCAAACGGACTAAGCCCGGCTGAAATTGACCCACCCGGATTTGTGAGACATAAGGGTCATTTGGTTTTACTTTAGCCACTAAGTCTTTGAGGGTGGCATTAAGTTCCATGCCTTGTACATCTACCACTAGGCGGTCAGGATTGGTCAGAAGCTGTTGAGTAATGGGCAGTGCTTTATCTGACTCAATGGTGATGCGGGTGTAGTCTTCTGCAGGCCAAATACGTACCCCTAATATCTTGGCGCCCCACGCAATATCGATTTCCGTCAGCAATAAAACAAAGCCCATCATCTTGGCAGATGCCTGAAGATGCTTTCTTCTTGAGGGGTTGGCTGGACTCTTACTCATCTGCTCCAGACAATAATGACTTTAGGATATTGGTGCCTTCAGTAGACCAAGTATTGATAGTGATCTGTCTGGAGTGCTCATCAAGCCCGCTAGTCAGTTTAATAGTGATGTCAAAACTAGGCAGGGTACCTGCTGCCTTTTCTGGCCATTCAACCAAGCAAAATCCTGCTGCATCAAAATGTTCAGCAAAACCAGCTTCTTGCCATTCAAGAGGGTCGCGCATACGATAAAGATCAAAGTGGTGGGCTGTGATATTTATCTGCCCATCATGACTCTTACCGCTAACCCAGAGTGAATAGGGTTCGCATAATGTATAGGTAGGGCTTTTCACTCGTCCTTCAAAGCCTAGCGCTTGAATGAGGTAGCGGGCAAAAGTAGTTTTACCAGCACCTAGATCACCTTCGAGGGAGATGTTAAGGTGAGCTTGGGGATGCAAGAGAAAGAACTTTTGCAGGCTCAAGGCCAGTTTTTTGGCAAAAGCTGCGGTCTCTGCTTCCTGCCTACAATGTTGAGTATATGAATCTTGAGCCATTTACCTAGTTTATTCAATTATTGAGATACATTCTGTATTCCTGATGCCATCTAACCCATCTACTAGCCAATTTAATCTAGCCGATCTTCGCCAATGGCTCGATGAGCAGTCCAAGCAACTGGGCTTTGATAGCTTGCGGGTAACTGATACTCAACTTGGAGAGGCAACAGAGCGCTTAAAAGAATGGTTGGCGCAAGGGCGACACGGCCAAATGGAGTATATGGAACGCCATGCGCAGTTGCGCTCTGACCCGAATTTGTTAGTGCCCGGTACGGTTCGGGTGATTTGCGTCACGATGAATTACTTGTCTCCCCAGATCAACTTTGATACTGAATGGGAGCGTTTGGCTCAGCCAAGTCAAGCAGTGGTCTCCATCTATGCACGTGGCCGGGACTATCACAAGGTCATGCGCAATCGCCTACAAGATCTAGCCAAATTAATTGAAGCGCAGATTGGCCCATTTGGGTATCGCGTCTTCACGGATTCAGCGCCACTGATGGAGGTGGAGCTTGCCAAAAAGGCAGGTTTGGGTTGGAGAGGAAAACACACGCTATTGCTCAATCGAGAGTCAGGATCCACATTTTTCCTGGGAGAAATATTGGTGGATATTCCACTGCCAATGGATCAGGAGCAGGAATCTCATTGTGGCACTTGTGAGTCATGTATTGAGATATGTCCAACGCGGGCAATTACTGCCCCCTATCAGTTAGATGCTCGTAGATGTATCTCGTATCTGACGATTGAGAATCCAGATGTGATCCCGCTAGAATTTCGGAGGGCAATGGGTAATCGCGTGTACGGCTGTGATGACTGCCAATTAATCTGTCCATGGAATAAATTTGCAAAGCGCACGGCCCTACCTGATTTTGCGCAGCGACATGGCTTGGGTAATGCTAGTCTTTTGGAGCTATGGTCTTGGACTGAGGCGGATTTTGAAAAGCGTCATGAGGGTAGCGCCATCCGGCGTATTGGCTATAGCCGCTGGCGTCGCAATCTAGCCGTAGCCTTAGGTAACGCCTTAGCTGGCGGCGAAGAGCAGGGCGCGATTCGTCATGCCTTAAGTGCAGCGCTGGATAATGCAGACCCCTTGGTGGCAGAGCATATTCAGTGGGCTTTAGGTCAGCATTGAGTCCATTGCGCCTTCTGCATAGAGAGCTATAAGCCTTACAATCTAGCTATGTCATCTTCTAACCAGCCTGACTTAGATCCTAGTGAAATTTCGCTAGAAGAGGCCGCGGTACAGCGTTTTAAAAATCCGCGTGATGCATTCTGGTCCGGAATTCGGGATGCAGCTGGCGCACCTGCAGCTGTTCTCTTTGCAGGTATGGTGGGTTTTGGAGCGATGGGAAAAACCAATGGCTTTGATGTGTGGTTTACCACATCCACTTCATTTTTTATGTTCGCCTTACCAGGGCAGGTTGTTTTGCTCGAGATGGCGATCACTGGTTCGTCGGTACTGGCAATCGTCTTAGCGGTAACCTTAACCGCTACACGCTTTATCACCATGACGGTGACACTCTTTCCGCAGCTTCATCAAAGCAATCGCAATCGTAGACTCTATGCTTCGGTGCACTTGCTGGCTATGACTGCTTGGGCGATCTCGATGCGAGAGTTTCATGCTATTGAAACCCGACATCGCTTAAGTTACTTTGTTGGTCTAGGTTTGCTCTGCTGGTTGATCTCCGTTCCAGGAACAATCTTAGGTTATTACTTGGCGGGGATGGTACCGGCAGCACTGACTTTAGGGCTCATTTTTATTAATCCACTCTTCTTTTTACTGACCTTTACTGAGGTCAAGCCCTGGATCAATCGAATTGCCCTGTTGATGGGCTGTATCTTCGGCCCAATCTTTTTTATGATTGATCGTGATACGAGCTTATTAAGCTCTGGTTTAGTTGCTGGAACTATTGCCTACTTGATTGATCGTAAGTTCTTGCGCAAAAAAGCGGGAGTGCTGGGTTAATGGAAGCCTTAAATCAGATGAGCAATTCCCTGTCTGGTTGGGGTCTTTGGATCGCCTTGATTGGAGCTTGTCTAGGCACTTATTTCTGCCGTGCGATCGGTGTATTTCTCTCGCAGAGCATTAATCAAGAGAGTGAGATTTTTCGCTGGTTAGCTGCCGTAACTTATGCCATGGTAGCTGCACTCACAATACGCTTGATCGTGATGCCACTGGGTTTGATGGCAACCGTTCCTTTATGGGTACGTATTCTGATTTGTCTTTTAGCGATTGGCGTGATGGTATCTAATCCTGCCAAAAGACTAGTCCCAGCCTTGCTGACTGGGACCTTATTCATGGTAGGTTACGGCATTATTCGTTAGGTATTGAAGTGCTTAAAGATGGGCTGCCAGTATTTTGGCAATGTGTACCGCATCTCTTTGCGTCCCGTCAGCAATTTGATGGCGACAGCTAGTGCCATCTGCCACCACCCAGCTATCGGGTGATTTACGAATAGTAGGTAATAGACTCGCCTCAGCCATTTGCTTAGAGACTTCAATATGCTCGGCTTCATAACCAAAGCTTCCCGCCATTCCGCAGCAAGAAGACTCAATTAATTTAGGCTCGGCATTCGGGATGAGCTTGAGCAGTTCTAATGCGGGTGTGACTGCCGCGAATGATTTTTGATGGCAGTGCCCATGAAATAAAACAGGGCGCGTTGCTGCCTTAAGATTCAACTGGAGTTTGCCTGCTTTAGCTTCACTGGCTAGAAATTCTTCCAAGAGTTGTGCATGCTTACTCACCGTCACTGCACGCTCACCAAATCCCATGACGAGCGCCTCATCTTTCAGTGTAAATAGGCAAGAAGGCTCAAGACCAATGATGGGAACCCCTTTTTCGGCAAAAGGTGCAAGATGGTCTACTAGTTCATCAAGACTGGCTTTCGCTTTATCAACCATGCCCGCTGCCAAGTAAGTGCGTCCACAGCAAAACTCTTTAGAGCAAGTATTAGCATTATTGCTAGTGGATTTGGTTTTTTGCGGAATATGTACGCGATAACCTGCTGCTTTCAAAACATCTAAAGCAGCGCGCAAGTTCTCATCTTCAAAATAGGCATTAAAGGTATCTGCTAAAAGCACAACACCTTTGTTGCCGTTCTGGTCTGCTTGGGCTAATTCTGTGGGGGTAAATTGATAGGGCGCATTGTGTTTTTTATGGGACCAAAAATGACTGGACTTCCAGATTGGCAAACTTCTTTGCGCAGAAATGCCCATGAACTTTTCTTGCAACTTTGCAATGAGGCTGATGTGATTTCGTAGGTTTAGTAAAGCAGGTAGACCTGGAATGCTGCTGATCATGGGGGCATATTTGGGTAGGTAGGCAACTGCTAAATCACGCAGTGAGTGGCCTACCCGCTTTTTATATGCCGACAGAAATTCAATTTTCATTTTCGCCATGTCAACGCCAGTAGGGCATTCCCGTCGACAGGCCTTGCAACTTACACACAACTCCATCACCTCTTTGATGGCATCACTTCCCAGTGGAGAACTTTCATCTTTAATGTCAAGCTGATTGGATAGTGCAAGGCGTAGCGTATTTGCGCGACCACGCGTGAGGTGTTTCTCATCCCGAGTGACACGATAACTTGGGCACATCACTTCGGCATCAAATTTACGACAGTGACCATTGTTGTTACACATTTCTACTGCCTTGGCTAAGCCCATGGCAGGATCGCCACCAGTGCCTGGCGCACTAGTCTCTTCAGTGACTGGATTGTTCTGTACATTCCAAGCTGACCAATCTAGCGCAGGTTGTAGTGGAATCACTTTATAGCTTGGCGGAAAGCGGAAATTACTTGCATCATCCATCTTGGGTGGATCGACGATCTTGCCGGGATTAAATAGACCCTTGGGATCAAAGGCATGCTTGATTTCACCAAGGGCTTCAGTAATCTTGGGTCCAAATTGCCAAGAGATCCATTCGCCACGGCACAATCCATCCCCATGTTCACCGCTATAAGCACCTTTGTATTTGCGTACCAGAGCTGAAGCCTCTTCTGCAACAGCGCGCATCTTTTGTGCGCCATCGCGACGCATATCTAAAATCGGGCGTACATGTAAAGTGCCAACAGAAGCATGGGCATACCAAGTGCCACGTGAGCCATATTTAGAAAACACATCTGTGAGGGCTTGAGTGTATTCGGCAAGACTTTCTAGGGGAACGGCGCAATCTTCAATGAAGCTCACCGGCTTTCCATCACCCTTCAAGCTCATCATGATGTTGAGTCCAGCCTTACGGACTTCCCATAAGTTCTTTTGCAAGCTTGCATCAGGCATCGGCACAACTGACCCAGGCAAACCAAGATCACCCATCAGGCTTTGTAAGGATGTCAGCTTTTCTAATAGGGGTGCATGTGCTTCGCCAGAGAACTCCACTAACAAAATAGCTTCCGGAGTGGGGGCGCTAGCATCAATTAAGGCTGTCTCAATGGTCTTTTTAAAGCTGGGGTTATGGCGCGCTAAATCAATCATGGTGCGATCTACTAGCTCTACGGCAGTAGGCCCTAGCTTGACGATGTGTTGCGCACTATCCATAGCCTTAAAGAAGCTGGCAAAGTTCACTACGCCTAACACTTTATGTTTGGGCAGCGGCGCTAGTTTGAGCTCTAAAGATTTGAAATAAGCCAAGGTGCCTTCACTACCAACCAACAAGTGCGCCAAATTGACACTACCATCAGCCGTATAGGGGCGCTCACTTTGCGGATGAAAGACATC
>JACCDH010403249.1_pt1 | contig 14288 bp, 11 predicted proteins | sample 7442481 | NCBI WGS metagenome assembly JACCDH01 (sample SAMN15323433, study PRJNA562643) | freshwater metagenome | isolation source: river surface water | place: USA:Blue River Watershed | collected 2017-08-15
AGGACCACACCATGCAATTGGTAAAAACACACAGAGATGCGCTGCTGCGGCCGCTGCAGATCGTGAGTGGTATTGTCGAGCGTCGGCACACACTGCCGATTCTGGCCAATATCCTCATTCGCAAGGAAGGCGATGAACTTTCCCTGCTGTCCACCGACATTGAAGTCCAGATCAGCACGCATGCTGCGATTGGTTCGGGCAAAGAGTCTGCTGCCACGACGGTGGCAGCGCGCAAGTTGCTCGATATTCTGCGCGCGCTGCCAGATGCCGAAGTAACGCTGTCGCTGACGAACAAGCGCATGACAGTGCAGTGTGGCAAATCGCGTTTCGCGCTGCAAACCCTTGCGGCAGAAGAATTCCCCACCGTTGCCCAAGCCGATCATTACGCCGCCGAGCTCAGTTTGCCGCAAAAGACGCTCAAGCATCTTTTCAATATGGTGCACTTCGCGATGGCGCAGCAGGATATTCGCTATTACCTCAACGGCTTGCTGCTGGTGGTCGATGGCAAAAATGTGATTGCAGTCGCGACAGATGGTCATCGTCTCGCTTTCAGCCAGATCACGACGGATCAGGAGATTGCTCGCCACGAGGTGATCATTCCTCGCAAGACCATTATGGAATTGCAGCGCCTGCTTGAAGAAAATGATGATCCGGTCAAGTTGCAAATTGCGACCAACCAAGTGAAGTTCAATTTTGGCGAGATCGAGCTCATCTCCAAGCTGGTCGAAGGTAAATTCCCGGATTACACACGCGTCATTCCGAAAGCTTATAAAAACAACTTTGCGATCAGTCGCGACTTGTTGTTGCGTGCGTTGCAGCGAACCGCGATCATGACCTCTGACAAATTCAAAGGCGTACGCTGTGTGATTGCGCCCGGCAGCCTGAAAATCAGTTCTACCAATGCCGATCAAGAAGAGGCGACCGAGGAGCTGGAAATCGACTACGGTGGAGACAGCGTCGATATAGGATTTAACGTCACCTACCTGCTCGACGTACTCAACAACCTCAAGTGCGATCAGATCAGCATATCGCTGGGCGATGCCAATTCGTCCGCTTTGATTACTTTGCCTGACGATGCAAGTTTCAAATATGTCGTCATGCCAATGAGAATTTAAAGAAAGTTCAGATTGATATGAAGGGGCCGAGATGGCCCCTTTCTACCATTCTTGACCGACTGTTTTTATAGCAATTGTTTTTTAAGGTAGCCATGTCAGCCATTCCGTCAGAAAACACCAGCCAATCGAATCAGTACGGCGCTTCATCGATTCAAATTCTTGAAGGCTTGGAAGCTGTCCGCAAGCGTCCCGGCATGTATATTGGTGACACCTCCGATGGCACCGGCCTGCATCATCTGGTGTTTGAGGTGCTCGACAATTCCATTGATGAATCCTTGGCAGGTCACTGCACCGAAATTCACGTCACCATTCACTCCGATAATTCCATCTCCATTACAGATAATGGTCGTGGTATCCCTACGGGTATCAAATGGGATGACAAACATGAGCCTAAGCGTAGCGCGGCCGAGATCGTGATGACCGAGCTGCATGCCGGAGGTAAATTTGACCAGAATTCTTACAAAGTGTCTGGGGGTTTGCATGGCGTGGGCGTCTCGTGCGTGAATGCCTTGTCCAAGAAACTCAAACTGACAGTACGTCGCGATGGCAAGCAGCATTACATGGAGTTCGAACGCGGTGTGCCTCAGCATCGTGAAATCGAAGTGCAAGATGGTATTGAAATTTCACCGATCAAAGTGGTTGGCGATACTGACAAGCGCGGCACGGAAGTGCACTTCTGGGCCGACGAGGAAATTTTCAATCACATTGAATTTCACTACGATATTCTGGCCAAGCGCATTCGCGAGCTGTCATTCCTGAACAACGGCGTGCACATTCGTCTGACGGATCAGCGTACAGGCAAGGAAGAAAGCTTTGCTTTCGAGGGTGGTACGCGCGGTTTTGTTGAATACATCAACAAGAGCAAAAGCGTTCTCCATCCGAATATTTTTCAGGCAACCGGCGAGCGCATCTCCGAACAAAATACGACGATCTCGGTGGATGTGTCGATGCAATGGAACGATGCGTTCAATGAGCAGGTGCTCTGCTTCACCAATAATATTCCCCAGCGGGACGGCGGAACACACCTGACCGGTCTGCGTGCTGCGATGACGCGCGTGATCAACAAATATATCGAGGAACACGATTTCGCCAAAAAGGCGAAAGTCGAAATCAGCGGTGATGATATGCGCGAAGGTCTGACCTGCGTTCTGTCGGTCAAAGTTCCCGAACCAAAATTCAGTTCGCAAACCAAGGACAAGCTGGTGTCTTCCGAGGTTCGAGGGCCTGTCGAAGAAGTCGTTGCCAAGACACTGACTGACTATCTGATGGAGCGGCCGAATGATGCGAAGATCATTTGCGGAAAAATTGTCGAAGCGGCGCGTGCTCGTGAGGCCGCGCGCAAGGCGCGCGAACTGACGCGTCGCAAAGGCGTGATGGATGGTCTGGGCTTGTCTGCCAAGCTCGCAGACTGTCAGGAAAAAGATCCGGCCTTGTGCGAGTTGTATATCGTCGAGGGTGACTCTGCGGGTGGATCTGCCAAACAAGGGCGCGACCGTAAATTTCAGGCGATTCTTCCGCTGCGCGGCAAGGTGCTGAATGTCGAAAAAGCGCGCTTTGAAAAAATGCTGTCTTCAGAGCAGATCACGACGCTGATTGCGACCCTGGGCACATCGATAGGCGCGGATGAATTCAATATCGACAAACTGCGTTATCACCGCATCATCATCATGACCGATGCGGACGTTGATGGCGCCCATATCCGGACCTTGTTGCTTACACTGCTGTATCGCCAGATGCCGCTGCTCGTTGAGCGCGGTCATGTGTACATCGCACAGCCGCCACTCTACAAGGTCAAGCACGGCAAGGATGAGCGCTATTTAAAGGACGATCTGGAAGAAGCCGGCTACATGATGCAGATCGCGCTGAATGATGCAACACTGGTACCTACAGAAAACGGTACGCCGATTTCCGGCGATGCGCTCGCCGAGCTGGTCCGCAAGTACAACACGGCCAATGCCATCATCAGGCGCCTCTCGCGTGCCGTTGATGATGCGGCGCTGTCGGCCATCATGACGGGCGTGATCCTCAATCTCGATACGACAGAAGCCGCAGAACAATCAGCACAAGCGCTGAGTGCTGAAATCAACGATCCCGCAGTGGAAGTCAGCGTCAGCTCGGATGCGCTATCGGCACGTCACATGCTGCGTATTGCCCGTCGCCACCACGGCAACTTGAAATTGAGTGTGATCGATGCCGAATTCGTGCATGGCCCTGACTATGGCGTGCTGGCTGAAGCGGCTGCGACCTTCAAAGGCTTGATAGGCCCCGGTGCGCTGGTGCGCCGCGGTAGTGGCGAGAAAATTCGCGAATCGGCAGTTATGGATTTTCATCAGGCGATGGCCTGGTTGCGCGACGAGGCAGAGCGTAACGTGTCCAAGCAGCGCTACAAAGGTCTCGGCGAGATGAATCCGTCGCAGCTCTGGGAAACGACCATGGATCCGACAGTGCGACGTCTGCTGAGAGTGCAGATTGAGGATGCCATTGCCGCAGACCAGATTTTCACCACCCTCATGGGCGACGATGTCGAGCCGCGTCGGGCCTTCATCGAATTGAACGCCCTCTCTGCGGGGAATATCGACGTTTAAGAACCCGTCCAACGCCAGCCACTGCCCGAAAACCCGAGGCTCAGGCTGGCGGCTCACCGTATTTCGCTTGCTTGGATTTGTGACTTAAAGACACAAGTGATGCAGCTTTTGTGGTGGTTTATTGCTTTTCTGATTGACTATACTTCAGGGCTACTCCTTCTGGGACTTCCCTCATGCCTGTTCAGGCCATCATTTTTGACGCTTACGGGACGCTTTTTGACGTGTATTCCATCGGCGCTATCGCCGAGCGTCTTTTCCCCGGCAAAGGCGCTGCGGTTGCAGAGCTGTGGCGCGACAGGCAGATCGAGTACACGCGACTTCGAACGCTCTCCAACACCTACAAGCCTTTCTGGGAAGTGACCCAGGATGCGCTGGTGTTCACCTGCCGCAAGCTCGGCCTCGAACTAACACTCGACGCACAAACCCAGATCATGGGTCAGTACGCCAGGCTGGAAGCATTTCCCGAGAACCTCGCAGTACTGAAGTCGCTGAAGTCCAAGGGTCTCAAGCTCGCGATTCTCTCCAACGGCAATCCGGAAATGCTGGACGCCGCGGTGCAGGCGGCTGGCATGAGTGATTTATTCACGCAAGTGTTGTCAGTACATGCTGTCAAAAAATTCAAAACGGCACCAGAAGCCTATCAACTCGGTCCCGATACGCTGGGTGTGGCAGCGAAAGACACATTGTTCGTTTCCAGTAATTGCTGGGACGTATGTGGAGCAGCCTGGTTTGGCTATCGGACTTTCTGGGTGAACCGTTCGAACGCACCGTTGGAAGAACTGGGTATCACGCCGCATGCGCAGGGACGAACTTTAGACGATTTGGCTCAATTTGTTACGTAAGCGTGGCAGAGCGATGCAAAAGACAGCGCCAGTCGCATAGTGCGTTGCCCTTCTCGCAGATTTCAAAATTTATTAACCACTCAATTTTTTTAACAGGTAAATCATCATGACAGCACGCACCGAATGCCACGGATTGCAAGTGGCAACCGTTCTGCATCAGTTCATCGAGAAAGAAGTCCTTCCCGGCACTGGCATTAACAGCGACAGCTTTTGGAAAGGTTTTGCACTGATCGTCAACGACCTCGCGCCCAAAAATGCTGCCCTGCTGGCAGAGCGAGATCGTCTGCAAACTGAACTCGATCAGTGGCATCGTGCCCATCCGGGCCCGATCACCGATGTCGACGCTTATCGCACATTTCTCGAATCGATCGGTTATTTGCTGCCGATACCGAAAGATGTGAAAGTCACTACGGAAAACGTCGATGCCGAGCTTGCGCTCACCGCCGGTCCGCAACTGGTGGTGCCCATCCTGAATGCCCGCTACGCACTCAATGCCGCCAACGCGCGCTGGGGTTCGCTCTATGATGCACTGTATGGCACCGATGCCATTCCTGAGACCGATGGTGCAAGCCGCGCGGGATCCTACAATCCAGTGCGTGGCGCAAAAGTCGTTGCGTTCGCCCGAAATTTTCTTGATCAATCAACGCCATTGAACAAGGGCTCGCATGCTGATGCCGTTTCTTATACGGTCAGCAGTGGAAAACTGAGCGTGACACTGAGCGATGGTAGCCAAAGTGAACTGAAAGATGCAACGCAGTTTTCCGGTTATCAGGGCCAAGCCTCGGCGCCTTCGTCGGTGCTACTAAAAAATAACGGCCTGCATATCGATATCCGCATCGATCGGTCCACGCCTATCGGCAAAGACGATGCGGCCGGCGTTGCCGATGTGGTGATCGAGTCTGCGCTGTCGACGATTCTGGATCTGGAAGATTCAGTCACTGTAGTTGATGGCGATGACAAGGTAGTTGCTTACGAAAATTGGTTAGGCATCTTGAAAGGCACACTATCCGAAGCTGTTTCCAAGGGCGGTAAATTCTTCACACGCACCCTCAATGCTGACCGTGAATACATGGACTCGAATGGCCAGCCATTCAAGTTGCACGGACGCTCGCTGCTTTTCCTGCGAAATGTGGGTCACCTCATGACCAATCCCGCAATTCTCACCGCCGACGGCAAGGAAATTCCGGAAGGCATTCTTGATGCCGTAGTGACAGTGACGATTGCGCTGCATGATCTGAGGCGGCCTGCCAATCAGAGCGTGGGTAACACCCGCACCGGTTCGGTGTACATCGTCAAACCCAAGATGCACGGGCCGAGAGAGGTTGCATTTGCGGTCGAATTGTTCGGTCGCGTTGAAGCTTTACTGGGCTTGAAAGAAAACACCGTCAAGCTAGGCATCATGGATGAGGAGCGTCGCACATCAACCAATCTGAAAGCCTGTCTGCATGAAGCTGCTGCGCGTGTGGCCTTCATTAACACCGGTTTTCTTGATCGTACCGGCGATGAAATGCATTCGTCGATGACTGCTGGTCCGATGATGCGCAAGGGCGATATGAAATCGTCGACCTGGTTGTCCGCCTATGAGCGCAGCAATGTGCTCACGGGTTTGTCATGTGGCATGCGCGGTCGCGGTCAGATTGGCAAAGGCATGTGGGCAATGCCCGATCTGATGGCGGCAATGCTGGAGCAGAAGATCGCTCATCCCAAAGCCGGTGCCAATACAGCGTGGGTACCATCACCCACTGCGGCGACTTTGCACGCACTGCATTACCATCAGGTTGATGTGGCAGCGATTCAACAGCAGCTGGAAAAAAGCGATGCGGCAGGCGAAATTCAGCGCTTGCGTGATGAGCTGTTGATGATCCCCGTCGTTGCCCGTGCCAATTGGTCAGCGGAGGAAATCCAGCAGGAGTTGGACAACAATGCCCAAGGCATACTTGGCTATGTTGTGCGTTGGATCGAACAGGGCGTGGGTTGTTCCAAGGTGCCGGACATTCATAATGTCGGTCTGATGGAAGATCGCGCGACCTTGCGTATCTCCAGCCAGCACATCGCGAATTGGCTTTTGCATGGTGTGGTCAGCGAAGCGCAGGTTCGCGAAACATTCAAGCGCATGGCAACCGTCGTTGATGCACAAAATGCCGACGACTCGTTTTACCGTCCTATGTCCAGTGATTTCGAGCACTCCTATGCATTCCAGGCAGCCAGCGATTTGGTGTTCAAAGGCCTGGAACAGCCTGCGGGTTATACAGAGCCACTACTGCATGCCTGGCGTCTCAGGTTCAAGACCGAGGTTACGGCTGTTCCATCGTGAAGCATTGAAAAAAATGCCGACGCATGCGTCGGCATTTTTATCTCTGAAGACTCCCGCTTTTTCGGATGTGTGGGTTTTTTTGCGTGTATCGGGCAGAGCCGTGGACGAAGAATCAGGCTGCGATCCTTTCAGTCTGGTCGGCCGGTACTGAGGTACGAATCAAGTGATCGAATGCACCCAGCGCCGCCTTCGAGCCCTCACCCATTGCGATGATGATCTGCTTGTACGGCACTGTAGTGACATCACCTGCGGCAAAGACGCCCGGTACAGAGGTCTGTCCGCGGCCATCTACTTCAATTTCGCCGTGCTCTGAAAGAGCAACGGTTCCCTTGAGCCAGTCGGTATTTGGCAGCAAACCAATCTGGACGAAGATACCTTCTAATGCAATCAGATGCGAGGCACCGGTGGTGCGATCGGTGTAGCGCATACCATTAACCCGGCTACCATCGCCAAGCACTTCTGTCGTTTGCGCATTGGTGATGATGGTCACATTCGGCAGGCTGTACAACTTGCGCTGTAAAACTGCATCAGCGCGCAAAGCGGTGTCGAATTCAACTAGGGTCACATGATCGACAATGCCGGCAAGATCAATCGCCGCTTCAACGCCAGAGTTGCCGCCGCCAACAACAGCGACGCGCTTGCCCTTAAACAGAGGTCCATCGCAGTGGGGGCAGTATGCGACTCCCTGATTGCGATACTCTCGTTCGCCGGGCACATTCAACTCACGCCAGCGTGCGCCAGTGGCAATGACGACTGATTTTGTTTTGAGGCTGGCACCACTATCGAGTTTTATTTCAATTACCTCACCTGGTATCAAAGCGGCAGCACGTTGCAAGTTCATGATATCCACGTCGTAGGATTTCACGTGCTGCTCGAGTGCCGCGACCAGCTTCGGTCCTTCTGTTTCTTTGACAGAGATGAAGTTTTCAATGCCTAAGGTGTCCAGTACTTGGCCGCCAAAGCGTTCGGCCACCACGCCGGTACGTATACCCTTGCGCGCTGAGTAGATAGCCGCAGACGCACCGGCGGGGCCGCCGCCGATGACCAGCACATCGAAAACTTCCTTTTGCGTGATTTTTTTCGCTTCGCGCTTCGCGCTGCTGGCGTCAAGTTTCGCAAGAATTTCTTCAAGCGCCATCCGCCCCCGACCGAAATTCTGACCATTGAGGAATACGGTGGGTACGGCCATGATTTGGCGCGCTTGGACTTCCTGCTGAAAGAGCGCGCCATCAATCGTGGTGTGACGAACTTTCGGATTGATGACTGACATCAGATTCAGTGCCTGCACAACATCCGGGCAATTTTGGCACGATAGCGAGATGTAGGTTTCAAATTCATACTCACCTTCAAGCTGTCTGATTTGTTCTATGATCTCGATAGTTGTTTTTGATGGATGACCGCCCACGTGTAGAAGCGCCAGCACCAATGATGTGAATTCGTGACCCATCGGCATGCCCGCGAATCGTATACCCGTGTTCTCACCCTGACGATTTAGAGCAAAGGAGGGCTTGCGCTGATCATCCTTGTTTTCGGTGTAGGTGATGCGTGTCGACAGGGACGCAATTTCTTGCAGCATCTCGCGCATCTCTTGCGACTTTTCGTTGTCGTCAAGCGATGCTGTGATCTCAATAGTCTGCGTGATTTTGGCGAGATAGACTTCCAATTGACTTTTGATGGCTGTGTCCAGCATGATGGCCTCGAATTCAGTAAGGGTTGATCGAGTGCCGCTTGAGCGGCACTCGTATTTCATCGCACAGGAGCTTCAGATTTTGCCCACCAGATCCAGTGAGGGAGCAAGCGTCTTTGCGCCGGGTGTCCACTTGGCTGGGCACACTTCACCCGGGTGTGCTGCGACATATTGCGCAGCCTGGACTTTGCGCAGCAGCTCTTTGGCATCACGACCGATACCGTCATCGTGAATCTCGCAGAGTTTGATCTGACCTTCCGGGTTAATGACGAAAGTACCGCGCAGGGCGAGACCCGTGCTTTCGGTCATCACACCAAAGCTGCGACTGATGGCACCCGTCGGGTCGCCGAGCATGGGGTAGCGAATCTTGCTGATCGTGTCAGATGCGTCATGCCAGGCTTTGTGCGCGAAATGAGTGTCGGTCGAGACAGCATAGATTTCCACACCCAGGGCCTTGAACGTGTCATAGTGATCCGCCAAGTCGCCCAGTTCCGTTGGGCAAACGAAGGTGAAATCCGCTGGGTAGAAAAAAATAACCGACCATTGTCCCTGCAGGTTGGCATCGTTGACCGGGACAAATTTGCCATCGTGATAAGCCGTGGTATTGAATGGCTGGATACGGGTGTTAATGAGTGACATATCGTTTCTCCTTGGGTTGTTGAAAGGCACTGAAAGAATAATAGCCCTCAACTATTGATTTTTAAATTTGATAGTTTTTATTGATTTAATAGGCCGCGGCTATTCATTTATAAAAATCGATAGAAATTTTGGGCATCAGTGGGTGTGGTAGCGGATAAAAAGAGTCGAATAAGAAGAATTGGTTCGATTTATCAGCGCAGAATAGGCTTCTTAACTTCGATTTTCCCGAAGTTTCTCTCCCCCCTATAGGGGTTTGATGCGTCTACATCATTGCTTACAATTCGGGCTGCAATAACGTTTGGAGCAGACGCTTTCTGCTCGTGAAGCTTTCAGGAGGACACATGAAAAAGTTTTGGATGGCGCTGATGGTGGCGATCATGGGGATCGCAGTGGTAGTCTCCAGCGCCGAAGCGAAACGGCTCGGCGGTGGTGGTTCGTTTGGCAAATCTTCACCGAGTTACAGCCGTCAGGCACCAGCGCAAGGTTCGGGTCAGTCGGCTGCTGCGCCGCGCCCGACAGCACCCGCTGCCGCACCTGCCAGCCCTTGGCGCGGAATTCTTGGTGGCGCCTTGTTGGGCCTGGGATTGGGTGCGCTGCTTTCGCACTTCGGTCTTGGCGGTGAATTTGCCAGCATGATTGGCACGATTTTAATGATTGGTTTGCTCGCCTTTGCGGCAATGGTGCTGTTCCGCCTCCTCTCCAAGAAGACGGCAAGTCAGCAACCGGCCCCTGCGTTCGCCGGGCCTATGGAGCGTAGTGGCATCCCCGAGGTTGGCTCTAATCTCGGGTCGGCACCTCAGCCTGTGAACTGGCAGTCGGGAACCGCGCCCGAGATTCCGGCAGACTTTGATACGGCTGGTTTCTTGCGTCATGCGAAAACGAATTTTCTGCGTATGCAAGCGGCTTGGGACAAAGCTGATGCGCAGGATATTCGGGAGTTCACGACGCCAGAAATGTTTGCGGAGTTGAAAATGCAACTCACCGAGCGCGGCGCTTCTGCGAATCACACCGATGTCGTTACGCTTGATGCAGAGTTGATGGGTGTAGAAACGGTTGCCGATGAATATCTGGCCAGCGTACGTTTCAACGGCATGGTGAAAGAAGATGAGCAAGCGTCTGCCGAAGCCTTCAATGAGATCTGGGTACTTTCCAAGCCGGTAAGCGGTAACGGCGGCTGGTTATTGGCCGGTATACAGCAAGTCTGATTGAAAATGCAGGCGGCATCACCGGCGAGAAGCCGGTAATATGTTCGTATGCAATAGCCGTTCGCGGGTGACTGCGAACGGCTTTTTGTTTATGGCCGCCTGATTTCCGCCTCCTTCGTAACGAACTAGCGCATGAATACTCAGCCACGCGCCTCAATACCTGAATTGGCTTCTTACATGCTGGCCGCTGCCGGCTTGTTACTCGTATTGCAGGGCGGATTACTGGCCGCGCTGTATGCGGGCTTGCTGGTGTTCGCGCTTGTGCATTTGCTCGCGCCAAGACTGAGCGCCACATTGGACACGCAACGCTCACGCCTGATTGCGGTCGCGGTGCTCGGATCCGTGATTGTCTTGCTGCTGACCACGGTCGTATGGGGGGCAGCGAGCTTTTTCCTGTCAGACGCGGGAAGCTTGCAGGTGCTGTTAAAAAAAATGGCGGATCTCATCGATCAGTCACGCTCTCAGATTCCCAACTGGCTTGCCGCCTACTTGCCCCAAAGCGCGGAAGCGATGCAACAATCTTTTGCGCACTGGATTCGCGACCATGCGTCGCAAGCGACAGACCTCGGAAAGCAGATGGGCCGCTTAATTATTCATCTGCTGGTCGGTATGGTGATTGGCGCGATGGCAGCTTTGTATGACACGACGCATATTCATCACTACAAACCCTTGTCGGCCGCGTTACACCAGCGCATCGTGCGCCTGCATCAGGCTTTCAAGCAGATCGTTTTTGCTCAGGTCCGAATTGCGGGCATCAATGCGATCTTTACTGGCGTTTTTCTCGCGCTTGTGTTGCCGATGGCGGGGATTGACTTGCCCTTTGTGAAAACCATGATACTGATCACCTTCATCGCCGGATTATTGCCGGTGATCGGCAATCTGATTTCAAATACGGTCATCGTTGTGATCAGCTTGTCGCACTCCCTCTCGACAGCTGCATTTGCACTATTGTTTCTTGTAACGATACACAAGCTCGAATATTTTCTGAACGCCAAGATCATCGGCACTCAAATCAATGCAAAGGCTTGGGAATTATTGATCGCAATGCTGATCATGGAATCGATGTTTGGCATACCGGGGGTCATTGCAGCCCCGGTGTTTTATGCCTACCTAAAGACAGAGCTAGTCGCCTTGGGCCAAGTCTGAACACATGAGGCCGCCGAGCGACCTTATTTTTTTTCGACTTCATCAGGCGTTGCAATCGACGCGATGATATCCACTGGCCGGGATGATCGCTTGCGCATTCGCAAGTTCAGCATTTCAACGATGACTGAGAACAGCATCGCGCTGTAGATATAGCCCTTGGGCACATGGGTGCCGAAGCTTTCGGCAATCAGCACCACGCCAATCGCAACCAGGAAGGATAGTGCCAGCATTTTGATGGTTGGATGCGTGGACACAAACTGTCCGATCGGCCTGGCGAAAACCATCATGAGTCCAACGGACGTAACGACCGCCGCTACCATCACGGCAACCTGATCGACCATCCCGACTGCCGTGATGATGGAATCAAGTGAGAACACGATGTCAATCAGCATGATCTGCACGATGATGGATGCGAATGAGGCGTGGACGATATTTTTCTGTGTCGCATGCCCACCTTCGAGCGATTCATGAATTTCGCCCACACTTTTCCAAATCAGGAACAGGCCACCGAGCAGCAGCACGATGTCACGACCTGAGAATGGCTGGCCGAACACCGTGAATAACGTTGCCTTCAATCCAACGATCCAGGCCAGAATCATCAGCAAGCCTATGCGCATGAACATAGCCCCAAACAGGCCGACTTTTCGTGCAGTTTCACGTTGATGTGGCGGCAGCTTGTCCACCAGGATCGAGATGAAGATGATGTTGTCGATACCCAGAACCAGTTCAAGTGCCGTTAGGGTCAAAAAAGCCAGCCAGATTTGTGGGTCGGACAGCAACTCAAGCATAGGGGATTCTCCGCAGAAGGTATCGTCAAGCCATCGCAGAGTTTATCAGTGGCTTGTTTAGGCAAGGCGCCTGCATGTCACGAAAAAACCAGAGATAATCGAACATTGAGTTCGGAAAATTGGAAAATTAGTCACAATGAGTCTCAATTTTCGTCATCTTCATTACTTCTGGGTCGTTGCAAAAGAGGGCAGCATCACCCGTGCCGCCGAGCGTCTTGGGCTGGCCGTGCAGACCGTTAGTGCTCAACTGTCGCAATTGGAGAAATCGGTAGGCAAGTCCCTGTTCAAGCCTCAGGGGCGACGCCTCGTGTTGACGGAGGCCGGGAATCTGGCGTTGCGCTACGCCGATCAAATCTTTCTTCTGGGTGAGCAGTTGCAGGATGCGCTGACCACGAGTGATGTCGAGCAAGTGATGAGGCTGACGGTGGGTATTTCGGACTCGCTACCCAAGCTTATCGCTTCCCGACTGCTTGAGGCAGCACTTGCATTGCCCCAGCGCGTCAGACTAGTTTGCTATGAAGAGCAGTTCGAATCGCTGCTTGGCAAGCTCTCGGTGCACAAACTGGATGTGATGTTGACGGACCGGCCGGTACCGCCGGGTTCATCCCTTCGGGTATTCAGTCATTTGCTGGTGGAGACACAGACTAGTTTGTTCGGCATACCAGAACTGGCGGATCGGTATACGTCGGGGTTTCCCGAGAGTCTGACGGGTGCGCCGCTACTTTTGCCGACACGAAACAATGCGATTCGCGCCCGCATTGATTATTGGCTAGAAAATAATGAACTCCATCCAGATCTGATCGGCGAGTTTGACGATAACGCTTTGCTGCATACATTTGGACGCGCCGGACGAGGATTGTTCCCGGCACCCTCAGTACTTGCTGCGGATGTGTTCGAACAGTTTGGCGCAGTACCGGTCGGCCCCATGTCCGAAGTCACTGAGCAAATTTATGCGATCTCCAATGAGCGCAAAATCAAGCATCCGGCTGTAGAAGCCATCTTGCGCGCAATGCACACGGATGTGTTTTGAATTGTCGTAAAACTCCAGGATAAAAAAAGAGCCGGCAATTTGCCGGCTCTTTGTGATTCAAGCAACATTCATCAATACAGGCTGTGAATCCAGTGTGCAAGATTTTCCATATCATCTTCGGACAGCGTTTGCGCCAGGCTGGTCATGTTGCCAGCATCATTGGTGCGCTCACGTGCTTTGAAGTTCTTCAGTTGCGTCGTGATGTATTCGGGATGTTGACCTGCCAGACGCGGGATTTCATTCTGACCTTTCATGCCACCCAAATGACACATCGCGCATAGTGATTCTTCTGCTTTCGCTGCACCCGCTTTAACGCGTGCGGGATCAGGCGTGAACACGACACGGTTTTGTTTCTGTGATGCGAAGTAGGCGGCCAGGTCGTGCATGTCCTGTTTTTCAAGTCCACTGGCGACGGCGCTCATCATGGGATTTTTGCGACGGCCCTCTTTGTAGTCGCGCAATTGCAGATAGATATAGCGCGCGCTCTGACCCGCCAGCGAAGGGAATGCTCCTGCAGGCGAGTTTCCATCAGCACCATGACATGCGGCACAGGCTTCGGCTTTCTTCTTTCCAGCGGTAACATCTTGAGCCTGCGCACTAGCGCAAAGCAGTAAAAGACTCAGGATACCCGGTAATACCAAACGATAATTCATGATGAAACCCTGATCAGCTTATTGAAGGATAAAAAAAGAGGCTGCCCTCAGGCAGCCTCCTTCCAACATCATTGCATTACAGTGCGAAAACAAACACGCTGTTGCCGCGCTTGAAGTCGAGCTGTGTGTTACCGCCAGCAGCAACGGCGATGTACTGCTTGCCGTTGATGGTGTACGAGGTGGGTGGTGCATTCACGCCAGCGCCGCACTGATACTGCCAGAGCACTTTGCCAGTTTTTGCATCATAGGCCTTGAACCAGCCATTGCCTTCACCTGCGAAGACC
>JACCDH010568005.1_pt1 | contig 14285 bp, 13 predicted proteins | sample 7442481 | NCBI WGS metagenome assembly JACCDH01 (sample SAMN15323433, study PRJNA562643) | freshwater metagenome | isolation source: river surface water | place: USA:Blue River Watershed | collected 2017-08-15
CCCGCGATCACCTTAGCTTTTGACTTATGGCCCTTGATCACTTGTCCGATTCCTGAAACAAGTCCCCCTCCTCCGATAGAGGAGAAGACGTAATCCATATCTGGAAGCTGCTCGAGCATTTCAAAAGCTACAGTGCCCTGACCTGCAATCACTTTAGGATCTTGGAAAGGGTGAACAAAAACAAGCTTCTGTTTTTTCATCATACTCTCAGCATGAGCAAAACAATCTTCAATACTAGATCCATGAAGAACAACTTTCGCCCCAAGGCTTTCGGTGTTTCGGATTTTCGTGAGAGGTGACCCTTCCGGCATAATGATGGTTGCTTTCACATCAAAACGATTTGCGGCCCAGGCCACACCTTGAGCATGATTACCCGCACTCACCGCAAGAACTCCTTGCTTCTTCTCAGTCTTATTAAGAGTCGAAATCTTATAAGTCGCCCCTCTCATCTTGAAGGAACCAATCGGGAGCATGTTCTCTAACTTCAAATAAATCTGACACTGGTACTGCTTTGAGAGCCATTCGTTGTAAACCAGTGGAGTTGGGTGAATAATTGTTTTGAGTGATTTATACGCCTCTTTAAAATCTTCAAACTTCAAAATCATAATTAACCTCTAAAAAAGAAATGGCGAAGGCCCCATAAAACATGGCCACTAAGAGAAATAAAAATAAGGGCCCCAAATCTCAAAAGCCAATTAACTGGGATCTTATGGAAGAAATGGCCCACGGAATAAAAAACACCACACAAAATAAAAGTTATCACTCCTACTTCGGCCGCGGCAAAATGAGCATTTGGTAATGTCCCCAAGCTCACGCCGGCCGCCAGAGCATCTAGACTTGTAGCGACAGCAAGAATACTGATCGGCAACAGACCCCACTCAATTTTCTTTTCCTCCAGGCCAAAACTCTCTTGAACAAGTTTCACTGCGAGGGCCACGAAGATCAAGGCCACGACCAACTGAAAATAGTGACCAAAATTTGAGAAGGTGAACATGTAACCAAGGTAGCTTCCGATCCAGAGCATGAGAAATTGAAAGAGCCCAAACAATCCACTGACGAGCACTCCTCTCGATAAACGACTCACCATCGGGTGATTGACGTGCATGAGACCGACTGTAAAAGACACAATGGCCGCATCCACTGCCAGGGCAACGCCTAGAAGAAAAATTTCTAATGATAGCATTCTCGAGATTCCTTTTATTATCTTAGTATTTCATCATCTTGAGTTTTGAAAAAGCAAAATGATCGTGCTACCTTCAACTTATGAGAAGTTTTCAGCGAATGATTTTTTTGTCGATTGTCGGGACGTACCTTGTCATCCTGGCCGGTTCTATTGTCAGAGGAACAGGCTCAGGTCTAGGTTGTCCAGATTGGCCAAGGTGTTTTGGGCAATGGGTCCCACCTATGGATATTTCTGAGCTTCCAGAAAACTACAAAGAAATTTATAAAATCGCCGGCAAAACTATTGCGGATTTTGATCCGTTCAAAACGTGGACCGAATACATCAATCGCCTCCTAGGGGTAGTCCTCGGGTTCTTTATTGTGATCCTTTTTGGTCTGTCATTTAAGATCAAAAGATATGAGAGAAACATCCCTTGGTTTTGTGCCGGACTCCTCTTTCTCATCATTCTACAAGGTGGAGTTGGTGCGTTAGTGGTTTCGACCCATTTAAAGCCATTTCTCATTACTATTCACATGTTCTTAGCAGTCGTTTTACTCTTCGGTCTCATGTATTTACGAAAATACTGCTCGGACCTAGAAGACACAGCTATTGTTCAAAAGGTCGACTATAAGGCCCTTCTTATTACTAAAGGTCTTGTGGCGCTCACTTTTATTCAAGTGCTTATGGGAACTCAGGTCCGCCAGCAAGTTGATCACTTTATGAGAGATACACTAGAAGCTTCACCCGAGACAATCGTGAGTTTTCTAGGCCCAATTTTCTACATCCACCGCTCATTTTCTATTTTGATTGTGGGTCTTTTTATTTACTTACTCACTTACTTTCAAAGACGCCGCTACAACCGTTCAGCGTTCTTTACAGCGCTCTTTGCGCTTTTCTGTGTAACCGGAAATATTGCCTCGGGAATTATCCTGAATTATTTTGAGTTCCCCGCCAATGCTCAGCCTCCCCACCTTTTCTTTGGGATCATGACCTTGGGACTTCTGTATTCATTGTCGCTGAATCTCAGGGGGACTCTTTTGGAGGATTAAAACCTCTAGATCGAGTGTACTCATACATCGCCACAGAAGCAGCAACTGAGACATTTAAACTCTCGACCATTCCAAATTGTGGGATTTTGATCAATTTGATTTTGGGATAATGCTCTTTCTTAAAAGTCAGTCCAAACCCCTCATGCCCCAGAATAAAGGCCGCCTTATCGGGGAATTCCACTTCATGAATCGCTTCAGTGGCCTCCGAATCAAACCCATAGAAAGTGTAGCCTTTTGAATCCCAGTACTCGTAACTCTCATGAAAAGTTCTACGCATGAACCAAGGGACTCTCTTCATGCATCCTTTAGCAGGCATAGGATCAAAAAAGACCGTCCCCACTATATCCACAGCATGGGCACCAAAAGCTTCTGCCGAACGGATGATTTTTCCGATATTAAAGTCGACCTTCAAGTGATCTAGGATCATCACATAGGGAAAGGGGCCAGGGGCAGCAAAGACTTTATTGAGAAGTCGTTGGCGCTCAAAAGTTTTTTGCATATATTGACGCTTATTCATACAATAATCCTAACGAAATGGTTTTAAAAAGGCGATGGCATGTTTGGACTTGTGGCCCTAGGGCTTACTGTTGTGATGATTTATACTCTGGTCAAAAATGCCTTAATTGGTATTCAACTCAGCTCGAATGATAAGTACCTTGGGACAGTAGAGCTCATTATTCCTATTACCGCTGAATCAGAATTCTATCTCGAGGCCTGGAAGGCAAATCTCTCTCAGCTACAAACCGCAGGCGGACACGTTCGCATTCACATTCTTATCGACGGACATCACCCATCAGTGAATGACTGGCAAGAGCTTAATCAGACTCTCTCGAACGTGCAAATTCACAGCTATCTAGTGCGTCCCAACGATCGTGCGGCCGTTCCCTGGATGATTGAACAAGTCTCATCTCATATCCAAGGTGATGTCGTTATTATCGGGGACTCCGCTTTGGTTCCAACTGAGTCTGCATTTACTTCTATCGGAAGGCTCATTACTGACAAACAAAAAACGTATTTCGTTCTCCCGCAAACACTGAAACGGAATATTGTGGGTGAGGCCATTGCTGCCATGAATCCGACACTCGCTCTAACATCGGTTTTCGGTTTTAGAAAAATCAGAAGAAACTTCTCTCACCCTCTTCTTTCTCTTTCAGAAGGATGGATGGCCATGCCTCTTGGAACGTTTAAAGAGTTCAACTGGTCAAAGGTGAATATTGCTTCGTGGAAAGAGGCCATGGCAAAAGAATGGGAAGTTGAAAATAAAACTTATCTCTTAGCTTTCGGTGAAAAACACCTTTTGCGCTACTATCCTCAGGACTTAAGAGAGCAAGTCAATAAGATCAAGGCCTACTGGCCAGCTTTATGGAGCAGAACTGACCGCACGGGCATGTGGCTTTTTGTGGCGTCTTTATTTATTTGGTCTTTCCCACTATTCTCAATTTTCACTCACCCATTTTGGGCACTCGCAAGTATTTTACTTCTTTGCCTTTACCGATTTTTTACAAAAATTGTTTTTCAGGAATCTTGGCGAGCCATTTTTCTTCATCCAGTGGCCTGCTTCGTTTGGATTGGGACACTTGTTTGGTGGGGCGGAGAAAGCCTTCGGGCAAAATATGGATCCCAAAGGCCTTCTTAGAATCTAATTACGGAAGAACAACGAACTGACCACCTACGTGTGCAGGGTGAAGATGGCATTTCATGGCGAAAATGCCGTCCTTGTCGGCCTTAAATGTCACAACTTCTTTTTTACCTTTCGCTACCAATTTTGTGATTTTGAAATCAGGGATAAAAAATCCGTGATCACCAGAGGGAACATTATTGATAAGAGTGAGTTCAACATCATCGCCTTTCTTAACGATGATTGAACCTGGGAGCCATTGTTTTACTCCATCAGTTTCATAATTCACGAGAGTGATTGAACGCTTTTCGGCAAAGGCAGAAAAAGCAAATAAACAGCACGCTAATCCGACTAGTTTTTTCATAAGAACTCCTTCCTTAAGGTCATTATTGAGCCTTTTGATTGTTATTCAGCTCTCAAAGCTTTACAATAAAAATCCATTTTACAATAATGTGGCATCGTGAACTTCAAAAAGGACTAGTTATGGGATTTGGACGTAAAAGTAAGGCCGTAAAAATGCTTCGCCGCAAAGGTCAAGCTAAGAAAAAAGCAAAGATCCAAGAGAAAATTGCTGCGGGTAAACTTAATAAGAAGAAGTAATTCAGAATTTAAGTGCTGGCATGAATGGCCCCAGGGAAACTTCCTTAGGGCCAATCGCCTTAAGAAGAATCCTAACCTTTTCTTTTATTGATTCTGCTTTCATCAACGAACTTTTAATCTTTAGATCATTCACTAAAAATAAACTACAATAGTTTACCAACACTTCATCATCCTTAAGAGTCTTTATAAAAGCTTCTCTCTGATGAGGATCAGACACAAATTGCTTTGCCCACTGTCCCAGAAAGGCTTTCAGGCATTCCTTCTCCATTTCGAAATTGTCTCCTAAATAAGTATCCTCTTCTAAGGCTTCATATTTAAAAACAATAAAAGGATCATTTGCAACAAACTGTGTTAACCGACACTTGACTGTGCCCGTTATGTAGATATCCATTCTTCCATCGGGATAAGTTGTTAGAACCTGCAGAGGTCCTGCCACGCATACTTCTCCCGTGTAGTGATTTGAAGGATGAAATGGAACGACTGCGATTGGAACCTGATCTTCAATCGCCACCCTTACCATCTCTCGGTAGCGAGGCTCAAAGATATGAAATGGTAGGGTCACTTTCTTAAAAAGAATGGAATTAGATAAAGGAAATAAGAAAACTTTATTAGGCATATTTCGCTCCTCTTCCCCTACATTACACCCGGAATCTCATTCTTCAAAGTCGTCTCATGAAAGGTGACACAAAGTTTCTTTCCTTTTAAGATAGTTGAATTGTCATAATTTGGAGGATCAGTGAAAAACCACTACAAACTATTAATAGGTCTAGTCTTCGGTATCGTCTTGGGGGCCATTGCGCACTCTGCGCAAAGTTTGACTTGGGTTGATGGAATCAACACATATCTCATGGTTCCAGTCGGTCAGATTTTTTTACGTCTCCTTTTCATGATCGTTGTTCCAATGGTCTTCTCTGCACTTGTACTTGGAGTGTTCGATCTCGCAAGCCACCAAGGTGTGGGGCGAGTTGCCTCAAAAACTTTAATGTACACAATCATCGCCTCAACCTTTTCAGTGCTTATTGGAATTGGGTTAGTGAACTTTTTCAAACCTGGAGAAGGCTTTAAAATTGACACTGCAATTTTTGAAACGGCCAAGAGCAATGTTGAAACCATTGCGGCCAATGCGAAAGCTTCGAAAAATTTTGCTCAAGCACTTGTGGAAGTCATTCCTAAAAACCCACTTGATGCAGCTGTAAGAGCTCTCGAAGGAGAGATGCTCTCCCTCATGTTCTGTGCACTCTTTTTTGGATTTGCTTTTAATCTTTATAAAAAATCCTCAGGAAAAGACGAACTCTTCATCATGGGGATCTTTGATGAGATTTTTAACGCCTCATTAAAAATCGTTGAGATCGCGATGAAGATCGCTCCTTTCGCTGTTTTTGCGATTGTTTTCAACACGGCCTATAAGTTTGGTCTTTCTATTTTCGAATCACTTTTTTACTTTTCGGCGATAGTTGTCGCGGGACTTCTTATTCAGCAGTTCGTGGTTTACTCACTGATGCTTAAATTCATAGCGAAAAGATCACCTTGGAAATTTTTCTCTGGTTCAAAAGATGTGATGCTCTATGCTTTCTCAACATCTTCATCAAACGCATGCCTTCCAAAATCAATTGAAGTGGCCGAAACTAAACTTGGTCTCACTCCAAGTATTTCTCGTTTTGTTTTAACCGTTGGTGCCACCGCTAACCAAAACGGAACAGCTCTTTTTGAAGGGGTTACAGTTCTTTTCTTGGCGCAAGTTTTTGGTGTGGATCTCTCCTTCGCTCAACAGCTTCAAGTTGTTGTGATGTGTATTATCGCAGGGATTGGGACGGCCGGAGTTCCAGGTGGATCACTTCCGCTTATTATGATCATTATGAATGGTGTTGGGATTCCGCCTGAAGGGATTGCGCTTATTCTTGGAGTTGATCGTTTCCTTGATATGTGTCGAACGACTCTTAATGTGAGCGGAGATCTGGTGATTGCAGCTCTTGTGGATGATAAAAAACCGATTGATGCCTAAGTTATTTTTAAGGCCAGGGAGTAAAATCCCTGGTCTTAATATTTAGACTGATGGTGCGACCCAGAAGTACTCAAATTTAAAAATATCCATCAATTCCCCAACTGTTAAATCACTCGTTTCTTGAGCATTTGTGAGTGGATTTCTACAATCAAGAGTACCATTAAGTTTTATATAAAAGAGCATGTTAGGCATTTCTTGATTAATCAGATCGCTGTGAACTCGGTCAGACAACTTAATTGATATTTTATTACCAGACTTACGAAGATCTATTGATGCATGTCCAGCTTGCTTAAAAAAGGTATCCAATTTTGAAAAATATAATTTAGAAACATCATATGCTTTTAGTATTTTTTTACTTGAAATATCGAGAGATGTTAAATTCAAAGTACAACTCGGCTTACGAAGATCAATCCTAGAAATTGATGATTGAATCTTCCCGTTTTGCACATACAATTCAGCTCCAGATTTAGTCTCAACATCAATTGCAAGTCCATTCTTGAATGCACCAGTGATATCGTAGAATCCCCTTGCAGGGATTGAACTTAATTTTGCATCTAGCTTTGGGGCATTACATGACGACATGAGCGATAAAACAAGCATAAGAGAAGTTAGTTTGAGTGTTTTCATAATTTTGATTCTCCAGTTTTTTTTCTCTCTAGTTATCATGGCCTCACTCTTATTTTATATAGAGGAGAAAAATATACACAGGAGTGGAGGGTATAATTATCTGCTTATAGAATACTGATACTTTATCTTCTTAATCTAGATCAATCTTTTTGCAGTAATGTCCTCAGATTTTGGAATCCATTTCTTCTCTGTTAGCTGAGGAGGACGACTTTTCTTTGTAGTAAGTTGATGAACACAGCTCCATCACTTCGATGGCTTTCATCTTACTGCCAAGTTTTTATGGTTTTGGTCACCCCTTTGGTATTTTTCTCGTACAGTGAATTTCCAGGAAGTTTTTTAAAAGGTCGATGATAAGACTCTTCTTACCAAGTGTGACTCATTGAGTTCATCGTTCTCCATCTCAGGCTCTGGCAGACGTTTTAAAAGCTCTTTATTTGAATCTTTGGAATCTTCCGTAGGAACAAATCGCCCTTCAGATTCTTCAGCATATTGGGCCTTCCAACTATAAATGCGAGTGGTATCTCTGTACCCCAGCTCATCTGCAAGTTATTATGTGTTACTTATGGCTTAACTATCATATTTATATGACTATGTGGTGCAACAATCTCCATCCAAGTTTGATAATCAAAAACTCTAACCCAAGATAAATATCCTGACTGAAAATTTTCTTGCAGTATAGCATCACCGTCTAAAACCACTTTGTCCATGTAACTCACACCAAATCCTGATCCAAAGCTATTAAACACAATATCAATTTTAGCATTTTTTACATCTATATCATCAAGAGATTCTGATTCGATGATATTTTTGAAATAAGAATCTCTCATGTTAAAATCACTTGTTTTTTTTGCAACCTCATAGCCAACACCGCTTAAATGGGTTGCTAAGAAGCTTTTTCTTTTGTTAAAACCACCATCTTTCATCAAAGTTCTGCTGATATATGCTGCCATCCAAAAATGATAAGGTTTTCCATATAAGCAACTTGTTCTTAAATATCCCCTAGGCAGACTGAATAACTCTCTTCTTTTATGGTACTTTGCTTTATCAAGGAAACTAATAGCACTTGCTAAAAACAAAAATGAAACACCCACATCCGATTTAGATAGTTCAGGAAGAAATTTTTCATCAGAAAAAAACGAAGCTCCGCGTATGGAATAAGCACCTAAAATGTCAAAAGCTAATTCTTCCGACTTCGCCAACTTAAATCCACTGATGGTTGCAATTTGTAAGATTCGTTTATAAATATCATCACTCGGGGTTGAACCATTGTTAATAAAATTTATGGTATCTTTGATTAGTGACTTAGCTAGCAATTTAATAACTACTTGGTGATCTTTATTAACCAAAACTTTGTTTAGAAGATTACCAAAAATAACTTCATTGGCTGTTCCTTCAACCATTTTAGGATTTGCGATACTTAACAAATATTCTAAGGATCTCTGGCAATCAATAAATGACAATACAGAATAACATGCTAACGGAATAAATCTCTTATTGTAATCTAAATTGAGATCACTTGTATCTTTGAATTTAAAAACAGGCACATTTAAAGAAGGAGTTTCAATTTTAACTTTTATTAATTCCAACATTGCGAGGCTATTCTCTTTTGAAGTAGCTCTGAGAGTTGAATTATATTCTCTTGCGATAGAGTTTAAGCTTCTAAAAAAATAATATGAACCCGAAGATAATTTAGGAGTGTTATACTCCTTAAATAGATCATAATAAATAAGATGATTGGTGTACTTCAGTTTGGATGTATCTAAATCTATATCTTTGGAAGCGATGTTCATTCCAACATCTTCACACCAAGTTTTAACATCTTTTGAAGAGGACATACAAACGGTAGGAATTGTTAAAACAAATAGGAATTTAAAAAAAACCAATACTGAAAATTTCATATTAATCCATACCGTGACGGTTAATTTAATCTATTGTCCCAGAAGTGGTGCATTTTATTGCCCTTAAATACCGAGACGGTTAATAGCGACACCTCTATTATGCAATTAATCTGGATAGCCTCACTTCTTTTAACAGACATTACCGGCGCTGTTTAATTTTTTGACAGTGTTTCATAGATCAAACAACAAGATATATAGTAGTTACGTCTTTCCTTTGAAAAACCATTTTCCTATTAAATTTTAGTTCACATTCTAAATCCTGAGCGCTTCATCGAACTCTGCTTGTCATGAAGTCTCTGGTACCTCAATTCTGGCTATCCTCTTCTCTACAATAAATGCAAACATTTGCTCTTAGGAATCTACGTAGGCCATTTTAAAGATCGCCAAAACTTTTTCCCATAAGCTACTTTGCCTTTCTCCCATCTCTGACAAGTCTTTTTTAAAAGTCTGACTGCATGCCTGCTGGACCTCCTCGATAAAAAATGCAGTGAACATCATAGTGACCATGTTCACAGGCAGATTTTTACCTCCATGTCCGTAATTTTGTTTTAGATAGTGGCCTTGATTCTTCGGTGAGAGAAGTGAAACCTAGAATCCAATGTTATGAGATCAAAAGCAAAGTAATAACTAACAACATCCAATCAACAGTCATTAGAAAGATTTCCGATGAGAATTCTATCAACTAGAAATTTTAGTATAATTACTCATTTATCATTTTGCCTGAGATCATATGCTGATGAAGCTCCTCATAGATATGGCGCCCCCCTTCACAAACTGCAATGATAAGAAAAGTGTCATAACTCCCTGTAGAAAATGTATGATTCAGGAAATAATCTATTTTTAAAAAAATCCTTTCACAAATGACGATTCTTGAAAGTTGGAACACCAAGCATACTTCGAAGATAAAAGGTTTTATTTTTTATCATCTGTACAGATGCTGTTCTCTCTAACTATACCAATTGTCCGTACAACGAAATCATTGATTATGTAAAAGTAAAACTTCTCCACCAATGTTGTGGGTACAAATTTAAAGCCGACCTAAATATTGCGAATGATTCTGAGAGCAGTAAAAGATATGGCCTTAATCTTCTTATAATGGAACTAAATCTAAAGTCTAAGATTTTTGATCCTACGAACCTTTCATAAAAAAATTATCCGTCTGAAAAAAAACTGCACTCAAAGTAATGAACACCTACAATTATAGTCTCATTTAACCAATTATTAGAGAAGACTCAGGTACTGATCTGATTTCATATACAAACGATACTAGATTTCCTATTGTTTCTTTTGATCTAGCATGGTTTATACTACTGAATGGTTTGCAGGTTAATTCAATGAGTTTTAATAGAGAAACTCAACTAGGAATAAATCTGTGACCAGAAAAATGAACGAAGAAATCATATAAAAAAGCCATAAATTTATTTCAAACCACTTAATTTTACTTTTAACTTAGAATCTGCTTGTTTCCTTAGAAGTTCAATAAAATGAGACTTTTGATCTTGCATGCACAAAGTTTTCTCAAGGAATTGTGTGAGGAACTCCCTAGTTTCTGATCAATCATTGACAAGAAAGAAGAACGTTATTTCCTATTTGAGATACCTAGGCTATTTCTAGCGAAACACGAGTGATGTGCAACCATTTGAGCGATTAACGAAGAATAAATTCAAGCAAAAAAGAAATATAACCATAATGCGCGGCCCCGGGGGCGATCAAAAATAATCTATTTCACATACGTATAATTTCCGTACACTCTTTATCTCTTCGCTGTTATACTGCTAGAAGCTTTAGGAGAAAAAGATGCACGTTTTTCAATTGGCCAAAGAGCAGGCACAAGCGGAGAAGGTCTGCACAGTTAAGCTACTGGAGACACTAACTACGATTGATCGGAATAAGCTTTATGTTGAACTTAAGTACAATTCACTTCATAAGTACATCGTTCGTGAATTGGGCTATTCAGATGCTGAGGCTGCCATTCGGGTCAGTGCCGTTAAGCTCATGCAAAAATCTAAATTGGCAGTAGACCAAATTAAAAAAGGGAACTTGGGCCTCACTAATGCAGCTTTGGCTGGACGGGTCCTAAAAAAAGAGAATAATGAAAAATTAATCACCGAAGTTGTCCAAGAGGCCAGCGGGAAGTCCACTCGTGCCTTTGAGGAATTTGTAGTACAAAAATATGATCATGTTCGACGTGAGATCATTATCCTCGAAAAAGAGCGGCTTCAAAAATTTGATGAACTCAGAAAAATTTATGGTGATCTCACCAACTCAGAAATCCTAGATATTCTACTAGAAGAAAAACTTCGAGTTCCTTCTGTGGTGCAACGCTGGCGAAATAGTATCCCTAAGAACTCACGTTATATTCCTGTGGCAGTGAAAGCCCAAGTTTACACTGGAAAATGTTCTCATTGTGGTTCTGGCCATCACCTTGAGTACGATCACAAAACAAAATATTCCCATGGAGGTAAGAATGATCCCAAAAACATTCAGCTTCTATGCCGCAATTGCAATCAACGCAAAGAAATTAAAGCGAGGCAGTCGAATTTATTTATCTAATGGAGATTCTCACAAATTTTGAGTGCTTGAAACTGTAAAGAATTCGCTTCTGATTCAGTCTGCTAGTCATTATTCTTTTATTTGAAATTTTGAAGAATAAAGAACAAAATCATGGATCCATATTCACTTCAAACAACTTAATTCAACTTTTAACTTTGAATAATCATTTAAAACTTCATCTGTTTGCTTCCTTAGGAGTTCCATAAAATGCGATCCTTGATCTTGCTTACACAAAGTTTTCTCAAGGAGTTGTGTGATAAAGGTCCTGATTTCTGATTGATCATTAGGACGAGAAGGAAGACCATAAAAGTTAAGATGGTTAGGCCCTAGTGTTTCAGCGCTCGCGATATATTGACCGAATGTTTTTAGACTAAGAGTGAATCCGCCTTTTAGATCATCGTATGAATAAGACCCTCCAAGACCAAGCTTAATTAGCTTGATCCAAGTCGATTCATAGAACGCATACGAGTCAACTCCTCTATCATCCCCACTACACTGCGGGTCTTTCACCAAAAAAGTTTCATCCCAGATATCGCTATCATCATCATAGCAGTAAGGAAGATTCTCTTGAGGTTCAATATCAAAGTAGCCCCACAAGATTGCATCTCGGTCATAAGGGCCAACCTTCATAAAAGGTCTCTCCGCGCGGTGAGGATACTCCATGATGGATGAGCTAATAGATCCTGGGCGAGCACCTATTGAGCCTTTTAGATTATGTGTAAGACCTAAGGCATGTCCAAGTTCATGAGTTAAAGTGTGGCGGTAGGAGCCAGTTCTCAAACCTTCTTTGCTCGTAGTACAGTCACCTAGGCTTAGCCAAGGTTGGTCGTAAGAAAGACCATTTTGGGCCTTAATACATCTTTCAAATACGGCATCCATCCCTCGTTCCATCATTGGAAGATTCATCCAAATTCTTGCGCCAAAAATTTCGTTTGTTACTGAATCTGAATAATTACTAGCATGGCCACTGTAATTGAGCTCATCACGAGCTTTTAGGTTAATAACGATGCCCCCATTATTTCCTAAAAAAGCATGCTCTTGATGAAAGGCATCTGATGAGAGAATAATTGGTTTCTGAAAAATTCCTTGAGGGAAATAATATTTAAAGTGATCGTTCCAGTTAAAAATAGACTCCTTCAATGCCCTCAGATACTCAACAGGGAGATTCTCTCCTATCACAAGAACAGGAAGTGGAAATCTCTTCATAGAAAATCGCTGGATAACAGTCCCAGATGTTCGAGTATTAAAATCTGCGAAATAACCAATATCTTTTCGCTTCTTCTTTGCTTGAAACTCAGGATCGGCAGTATTGCGGCCTAAAATCCATTCGGCATAAACATCCGTAAATTTGTCACTTTTATTTTTAAAAGTATAAATGATTGAACCCGAGCGGAAGTCTTCATCTGTGTGTGCCCGTTCGGAGAAAACAGTTTTCACAAGAGTTAAGTTTTCTTTGTTTTTTGTATAGAAAGGATAAAATTCTAATAACTCATTCATCTGTGCTTCGGTCTTAAGCACTTTATTCCCAACGACAGTCAGAACTTTTTTAAGAACAACGGGTTCACGATCACAGTTTTCAAAACAACCAACATACACATTCTCTGTCGCATCAAACTTAAGGCCAATCGGCAAGACTAAATCTTTATCGATATTGTATCTAAGGTTCTGCCTCTCAGCACCGGTGATATCGACCACGGATGAAGTGAAGACAAGGTGATTTGTTTTTGAAGCAGCGAAAAGATCGATGGTTAAAAGAAGTTGAACCAAGAAAAGAATAAACATACTTACCGTCTAAATTTTAAAGAAGATTAATTAGAAAAGGCTTATAGCCCATTTGAATCTTGAACTCAAGAAAGTGAATTTTGAAAGTGCCTCTAATTTTTGGTTAGTGAGAAATTTTGCGGATATTCCCCAAATTAGGCTAAAAGCTTAAAATCATTGAGGAAATTGAACGAGTCGAACGGTTCTACTAAAGTAATCAACCGGTACTCCGATAGGATGTCACATACAAAAATTAAATGAGGAAAGATGTTTCAGCGCATTTTGTTTGGGATTTTAGTTACGGCAGTTAGTGCTGATGGGTTTGCTCAGAACTTGAAAGAGAAAGTTTGTGCTGAGAATTTGCCGGTGATTTCAGAGATGAAAGGGAATGTTTCGGCGATTCTTGATAAGGTTGAGAGTGATAGCTGTCCGAAAAAAGATAACGTAGAAGATCTTTGTAATTCAATATTCGACCAGAAAGAAGACTCTGATCCAGAGAGTTCTTACGTCTATAAATATCAAAGGATTATATTAGAAGCATCATGTGTAAACTCGGACAAAGATACACAAGTAGATAAAATAAATAAAATAAATGCAATGTGGAATCGACTTACAAATAAACTCACCTGCGATAGTACTCGCTTTAATGTAACAAATGGAAATATATTAAAGCTCGCAGTTGCACGAAGATTTGACAGCGTCATTGAAGATGCAGCTCAAGTTTGGAAAGTTAATTTGAATGTTGTCGACCCATCAGATCAGTTGACAGTTCTAGACTATGTCGCCAAACAAATTGATGTCTATAAAGGCACGGTAAACGAAGCCTTGCTTCAAGAGTACTATAAGGTTTTGAAAGCAGCCGGCGCTAAACATAAACGAGAACTATGAAAAGATTTTCGATTATCATCCTAATCACTTTTTGCGTTGAAGTTTTAGCAGACGAGTCTTGCCAAGAAAATATTCTTGGCAAGGATATAACTGAGCTTGCACAAACAGTTGCTCTGCCTAATTGCTA
>JACCDH011656638.1_pt1 | contig 14284 bp, 10 predicted proteins | sample 7442481 | NCBI WGS metagenome assembly JACCDH01 (sample SAMN15323433, study PRJNA562643) | freshwater metagenome | isolation source: river surface water | place: USA:Blue River Watershed | collected 2017-08-15
AGGTTGTGCTGGTGCGGGACTGATCACTTGTTGAACAGGAGCAGGCTGAGGTGCAGGCGCTACCGGTTGGGGTGCTGGTGCAAATCTTGGTGTTGGCTGAATAGGCGCGGCTACAGGCGCAGGTTCAGGGGCTGGTGTATACACAGGTGCTGCTGGAGCAGTAAATACCGGCATTGGTTCAGGTACTGATACTGGAGCAGCTGCTGGTTCAGGAGCCGGCGCAGCTGGTACAGGTACCGGCGTTGGCTGGGGTACTGTTGCAGCCACAGGAGCTTGAGGTGCAGGGGTTACAGGCTGAGCTGCTACAAATGCAGGCACTTTACCGGCACGCTTGTCGGCAACGTATTGCAAAACATCTTTTTTGGTAACGCGACCTTCAGTTCCGGTACCGGGAATTCTTTCCAATTCGCTCAGACTGATGCCTTCGCTGTTGGCGATGTTCAATACCAATGGTGAATAGAAACGATTGTTACCGGGTACAACAGGTGTGTTGGTAGGCACGTAAGGAACAGGCTCGGGTTCTGCAGGCGCTGGCGGCGGGGTGGGTGCGGAATAAACGGGCTGTGGTTGTGGCTGAGGTGCCGGCGCAGGCGCAGGTTGAGGAGCTGCTGCGGCTACAGGTGCTGCTGGTGTTGCAGCGGCGCCACCGGTCTCAATACGTGCAATGACAGCACCAATAGGTACTACATCGTTTACGTTATAGAGTATTTCGGTGATGACACCTGCGGCAGTAGAGGGAACCTCACTGTCTACTTTATCTGTTGCAATATCCAATACGGTCTCTTCGAGTTGTACGGAGTCGCCCACTTTCTTGTGCCATTTCAAAATGGTTGCCTCCATAATGCTTTCGCCCAGTTTGGGCATTACCAGTTCAGCAATTGCCATAGCTAACGTGCTGTTTTTATGGGTGATGTACCCGCTAATCCATCCAATACTACCGACTGTATCACAAGCAATCTTCAGTAAGTTTTATCTAGCAGTCTATCTGAAAATCTTCATTTTCAATAGTTCAGCAGACATAATTTATCTCACTGACAATCAACTAAAATGCACACAGCCACTTACTAATGAACAAATGTAGAAGAATGCTGTGGAAAATTGTTCAGGTCTTATCCACAATCAACTCCCGTAAGAATAGCAAAGCCTGGGTAGCGGTGAGTTCAATATTTCTTTTTCGATCGAAACGGAAGTGCATTTTCTTGGCCAATACTTTTTCTTTACTGGCAACGGCCATCCAAACGGTGCCAACCGGCTTATCGGGCAAACCGCCACCGGGTCCCATGATGCCACTCACAGCAACAGCATAGTCGGTCTTCATATTGGCCAAAGCGCCCTTCACCATCTGGGTAACAACCTTTTCACTAACAGCACCATGCTGGGCCATTTCGCTGTGGTCAACGCCAAGCAATTGTTCCTTGAGGTCGTAAGCGTAGCTGACCACACTGCCCATATAGTAATCGGAAGAGCCAGCTACGCTGGTTAGCAGGTGGGCTATATATCCGCCTGTACAGCTCTCTGCTGTAGAAACAGTTTGTCCTTTTTCTTTGAGTAATTTGCCGATCACCACCTCAATAGGCTCGTCTTGATCGGTAATTAAAATATCTCGTACAGAATCCTTAAGTTGTTGAAAATGATAGTCAATAAGCTTATTTAATTCAACTTTATTTGTAGACCATCCGGTGAGTCTTAAACGTACCAAACCATAGTTGGGCAAGTAGGCCAGTTTGAGCGATTCAGGCAGTGCGGCTTCTACATCTTTGATTCTTTCAGCTAAAAACGACTCGCCAACCCCTGCGGTTAGCAGAGTTCTATGGGCGATGAAGCCACCCTGGTATTTCTGTTGGATAAGGGGCAGTACGTGGTGCTGCATAATCCATTTCATCTCATGGGGTACGCCCGGCATGGAGATGAATATTTTGCCGTTCTTTTCAAACAACATTCCCGGTGCTGTGCCTGTTTCGTTCAGTAGCACGGTACAGGTATCCGGTACCTCTGCTTGCTTACGGTTGCGTTCGATCATCGGTCGCTTGAGGATGTTCTCAAAAATATTGGTTACATGATCCAGCGTAGGCTGGTGTACCACCATCTTACCGCCGAAGTACTCACAGAGCAAGGGCTTGGTAATATCATCGGCAGTAGGGCCTAATCCACCTGTAATCAGGATAATATCAGCATGTTGCTGTTCCGCATCCAGTGCAGCCCAGATATCATTCCACACATCACCTACGGCTATACGATGTTTTACCAGAATGCCCTGCTTGTTCAATTCCTGGGCAATCCAAGCACTATTGGTATCAATCACTTGTCCAATGAGCAGTTCGTCTCCAATCGTAATCACCGATGCAAATACTTTTTCCATGCTTTTGGCTAATTTGAGCGAAAGTAAAACAGTTATGATGAAGGCCTGTTCACGCTTACTCTTTTTATTTATGCCGCTTTGGTGCATGGCGCAGAAAGAAGCCGACTTAGAACAGGCAATGCGGCGCTTTATGGCCGATGAGCAAATGCGTTATGGGCAAGCCGGTTTAGTAGTGAAAGAATTACAGACTGGTAAAGTGCTGATTGATTGGAATGGCTCTGTTGGATTGGCACCTGCAAGTACACAAAAGATATTTACCGCTGCAGCAGCGTTGGATCAGTTAGGATCGGGATTTCAATACCAAACAAAACTCTTGTATGATGGTCATGTGCAGGATGGTGTTTTGTATGGCGACTTAATCACCCAAGGCAGTGGCGACCCTAGTTTTGGCAGTTGGCGTTATACGCAGACGAAAGCACAGCAGTCATTAGATGCATGGGCAGATGCTTTGAAACAAGTCGGCATTAAAGAAGTACGCGGACGAATTAGGGTAGATCATAACGGGTTTAGTCAGCAGCCCTTACCCGGTGGTTGGATATGGGATGATTTGGGGAATTATTATGGCGCAGGCTCATGGGGATTTAACTGGCGAGAAAATCAATTTGACTTGATCATGGTACCTGGTGATAAAGCAGGCGATCCGCTGAAAAACTGGCGCATGGAGCCCATGATTTCTTATGTGCAATTTCAGAATCGTATTACAACGGGTAAACCCGGTAGTGGTGATAATGGCTATATCTATTCACCGCCTTATGCTACCCATGGTTTCGCCGAAGGAACCATTCCTGCAGGTGTCAACAGTTTTACGATATCAGGTGCCATGCCCAATCCTTTTCAGGTTTTGCAACAAAGTTTAGAGCGCAAACTTCAATCAAGCGGTGTTCTTGTCAAGAATGAGGAGCTGGCTTCATCGGCTACTCAGCAGCAAGTATTGCATAGTTATACTTCACCAAGCATGGATAGTTTGGTGTATTGGTTTATGCAGAAAAGCATCAATCTCTATGGAGAAGCTTTGCTGAAAACCATCGCACAGCAAAAAATCGGTACAGGCAGTACAGATGCAGGTGTGCAGTGGATGCGCAAATACTGGCAGGAGCGGGGTGTTGATCCTAACGCATTGCGCATGGTAGATGGCAGCGGTCTTTCTCCACTCAATAGAAATACTGCATATACTCAGATTATAGCATTAGAATTCGCAGCCAAGCAAACTTGGTTTCCCGCATATCTGCAGTCTTTTCCTGATAACAATAAGATGCAACTGAAAAGTGGTACCATACAAGGTGCTAAAGCATATTGTGGTTATTATACCAATGCAGCAGGGACCACTTACCTGATCTCTTTTCTTGTTAACAATTACAACGGCAGCGCCTCAGCAATTACACGAAAGATGTTTACAGTGCTGGATGTATTAAAGTAATTATCTTCATCGCAAACACTGCATATGAAAAAAGCACAAAATTTTCAGAACCATACACGTCTGGTTCGTGGCTGGCATTTTTACACTTTTGCATTGCTGCTTGCAGCACTTATTGGTTCTTTCGTGAATCTCTTTCATGCAAGCCCTGAAGTACACTATAGTGCGGCTTTGATCAGCTGTATACTACTCGTGATGGGTTCCTTCTTCTGGTACATTCGTGCATTTGCCTTGAAAGCTCAGGATAGAGCCATTCGTGCAGAAGAGAATTTCCGCCATTTCGTATTAACAGGTAAACCGCTGCCTAGTGGTTTACGCCTCAGTCAGATTATTGCTTTGCGTTTTGCGTCTGATGAAGAGTTACCTGCTTTGGCTGAGCGTGCATTACAGGAGCAATTATCGAACAAGGCCATCAAACAGGCTATACAGCAATGGCGTCCAGATTACAACCGCGTTTAAGCAGTGAAATAGGGCAGTAGTTTTGCTTTCAACACTTCAGGCATAGCAGTCTTTTGTTTGGTGGAAGCATCAATAAAGTAAAGCACTACACGCCCCACAGTTAAGAGTTTTTCCGACTCATTATAGACTTCCTGATGAAATTCGATACGATGCTCATCAGGAAGTTCTTTTAAGATGGTTCTGATCGTTAGTAGTTCATCATAATGTGCTGGTCTCAGGTACTTGGCATGCCATTCCACAATCGGCATTACCACACCCATGGCTTCCATGTCTTTATAGGTAAAACCTAATTGACGAATACTTTCGGCCCTACCTACTTCAAAGTACTGGGCATAATTGCCGTGGTACACCACATCCATCTGATCTGTTTCTGCATATCTCACTCGAATCTTCGTCTCGTGTTGGAACATCTTGCTTGCTTTGTTGACAAAGTTAACAGGGTGGGATGTTTTTCCACAAATGCACGCTGGCTCAATATTCACGGAGTGCTAACAGTAACTTTAACTGGTTTTGCTTTTCCTTAAGAAAGAAAGCCAAATATTTGCCCAAATACCTACCCTTAACCATGAAGCATTTCCTGATGATTGGTCTTCTGTTTGTATGCACTGGTATGCTTTCTGCACAATCTACGCTGCAGTACAACGATCCAGATGCCAGATTCAAACAGGCAAGAGAACTCTTCCAAAAAGAACAATACAGCCTGGCTTGGCCGGTTTTTCGCAGCATGTATAATAATGGCATTCCGCAAAGCACTATGCCGATCACAACAGCTGAAGAAGTAAAGTACTATTACATCATTTGTGGGTTAAAGCTTCAAGACGCTACAGCTGAACCATTGGCTAAAGACTTTTTGGTGCAGGAAAGAAATCTGCCCAGAAAAGAAATGGTGGCCTACGAGTTGGGTGAATATTACTATCGCAATAAGCAGTATGCAGAAGCATTGGAGTCGTATGAAAAAGCGGGTATTGGTAATCTCACCAACAGACAGATTGCTGATATGAAGTTTCACCAAGGCTACGCTTATTTCGCGCAGCTGCAATTTGATAAGGCAAAGCCTTTGTTGAATACCGTTCGTCAGTTGCCAAAGGATCCGAATTATCCGGAAGCGAATTATTATTACGCATTTATCGCGTTTAGCGAAAAGGATTATGATGCTGCATTGCAGGGGTTTCGTGTAGCAGAGAAATCAGCGCCTTATACGACCATTGTGCCATTCTATATTGCAGAGATTTATTATTTCACCGGCAGACGTGATGAAGCGATTGCCTATGTAGATCAATCACTGCGTACGGGTGGTCAGTATTACGATAATCAGTTACGTCAGTTGATCGGCCACATGTATTTTGAAAAGCGCATGTATCCGCAGGCTCAACCTTATCTGGAGCAATATGTACAAAAACAAGATAAAGTGCGTCGCGAAGACTTGTACGAGTTAGCTTATTGCTATTATGAAGCCAAGAGTTGGTCCAAAGCCATTGAAGGATTAAAGCAGATTGGCGGCAAGGAAGATTCACTCGGACAGAACTCAATGTACTTACTCGCCGATGCATATTTGAAAATAGGCGATAAGTCCAATGCCCGAAACGCTTTCTTGTTCTGTGCATCAAACAATAGTAATCCATCACAAAAGGAAATCTCTTTGTTTTCATATGCCAAGCTTTCTTATGAGTTAGGTTATATGGATGTGGCATTGAAAAGCTTCCAGGATTTTCTGAAGCAATATCCTTCCTCCAGCTTTATTAATGAGGCTAAGGAATTGGAGATTGCTGCGTTGGCTAAGACAAGCAATTACAAAGATGCATTGGTGCGCTTTGCACAACTGACCAATCCTGGTGAAGATGTGCGCAAGCTACATCCGGGTATTTTGTTTGGCAGAGCTGTTGAATTAATCAATGATCAACGTTTGGCTGATGCTGCTCCTTTGTTAGATAAAGTATTGGAGCTGCCTTACAATAACCAGCAATTGCCTTTTACTTTGTTCTGGAAAGGAGAGTTGGCCTATCGTAATGGCAAGACAGAAGAAGCATTGGAGTTCTTCATGCGTTATCTGGCTAATCCGCAAGTAAGCGGTGAAGTGAATCCGGTGAACGCGAAATATGCTGTTGGGTATTGTTTGTTAAAGAAGGAAAGTTATAAAGCTGCTGCAGGTTTCTTTGATCAGATAGCAGCCAATTTGCCCTACAATGCAACTCCTTTAGAGCAGGATGCTTACCTGCGTTTGGCTGATTGCTATTTCATGAGTAAAGATTATAAGCGCTCAGCCAAAATGTATGATGAGATTTTAGCACTGAACCAGAAAGGAGCCGATTATGCTTTGTTCCAAAAAGCCATCATTGCAGGTGCTTTGAATAAGCCTTTGGAAAAGCTGAGTTTATTGCAATCAGTAGAAACACGTTTTCCTGCCTCAGACTTGGTGCCTGATGCACAATTGGAAATAGCCAATACACATTTGGCAGATGAGCGTTTTACAGAAGCGATCAATCCGCTGCAGAAATTATTGAAGAACAACAAGGCCGCCACTTTAAGACCTCAGGTATATTTGAAATTGGGTGTGGCTTATTTCAACTTGGATAAGAACGATGAATCGTTGATACAGTTTCAGCAATTGGTGAAGGAATATCCTAATGCACAGGAGAGCGATGAAGCGGTGGAATATATCCGCAACATCTTTGTAGAGAAACAGCAGCCCGGTGATTTCGTGAATTTTATGCGACAGAATGGCAAAGCTGTTTCGTTTAGTGAAGAAGATTCGCTTACGTATAAGTCGGCCATGCTGCGCTATGAAGCAAAAGACTTTGTAAGTGCTGAAGGTGGTTTTACAGATTATCTCAAGCGCTTCCCCGAAGGAAAGTATCAGATTGAAGCAGCTTATTTCGCCGCAGAAATTGCTGTGTTTAATAAGCAGTCAGCCAATGCATATCCTTTTTATCAGCAAGTGGCTGCAAAAGCACCTAACCGCTATGCAGAACGCAGTGCTTTACAGGCGGCACGTATTGCCTATTTTGATTTGAAAGATTTTGCAGCAGCAGAAAAATACTTCGCGCAGTTGAAAGCTATTGCCACCCAGCAGGAAAACAAACTGGAAGCAATGCGTGGTTTACTGCGTTGTCAGTATAAAGCACAACAGTGGAATAATGCATCAACCAATGCTGCTGAATTGTTGATGGAGAAAGGAGCTGCAACAGATGATCGCATGATGGCTAATATGGTCCTAGCGAAAAACTATCAACTCAATAGTCAGCCAGACCAAGCAGCTAGTGCTTATAAAGCTGTGGTGGCATTAGGTCGCTCAGAGTATGCGGCAGAAGCATCTTATCGTTTAGCAGAATTGCTGTATCAAAAAGGAAGTTATACTGAAGCAGAGAAAGCAGCTTTTGAGGTGATCAAGAAAAATGGTTCTTATGCATTCTGGGTAACCAGGAGTTATATTCTGCTGGGCGATGTGTATTTCAAACAAAAAGATCTGTTCAATGCGGAAGCGACTTTCAAAAGCGTAGCAGAGAATGCGTCTATCGACGAACTGCGTCAGGAAGCCACCCAGAAACTGGGTATGGTAGTAGAAGAGAAGAACAGAGTGAATAAAGTAACCCAATAAACAACTCATGCGAAGCATTAGATATATCCCCTTGTTCTTAAGTGCATTGCTCATGTTGGCAATGCCTGTTGATGCGCAGAAGCGTAGCAAAAAGCAAAAGGTTAAGACTAGTCAGACAGCTAAGAAGAAGGCATCGGCAAAATCGAAAAAGACAACCAAAAGCAGTAAGGCAAAAAAGAGGACTGTTGTAGAAAAGCCGAAAGCTGTTGATCCTGCTGCAACGGCTATAGAGTTGAGTAAGGATACCACTTCATCAAGAGTAGTGACAATCACGTCTGCTTTTAAACCATCATTACGTTCAGCGGCTAAGATCAATTTCACCGCAGCCAGTGCTGTACAGGATACCACGCGTATTCCTTTGGCGTATAAGGTACCTGCCCAAAATTTGTTCTTTTCCTATCAGCCTGTGCCTATCAAACCTTTAGCTATGGATCCTGATTCTGCCATGAAGTGGGAGAATCATCAATACATCAAAGCAGGTTATGGTAATTACAGTACGCCTTTTGTAGATGCAGCATTTGCTTTTGGTGATGGACAAAAAGAAACATGGAATATCAATGCCGGTCATGTAGGTTCCAAAGGGCAATTGCCTTTCCAACGTTTCAGCAAAACGAATTTGTCGTTCACAGGTATCTTTCGTTCTGCTGACAAACATGAATGGACGAGTCGTGCATTCTGGAATAGCCAGATTCAGTACAAATACGGTTACCTGCCCAATAGCCTCAATTTTGTAGATACTGATTTGCGCCAAGTATTTAATACTACTGGTATTGAATTGGGCCTACAAAACAAAGAAGTTGGTGAAAGCGGCTTTTTCTATAAGCCACAATTTTCGTTTGGCTATTTCAGTGATAACCGTGGAGCCAGGGAAGTGGATGTAGTATTGAAAGCACCTTTCCAAAAACGATTGAGTAAGTTCATCAGTTTTGATTTCAACGCCGTGGCTGATATCACACGCCTTACTAACAATGCGGTAAAGAATCTGAGCAACAATCTGTATTACATCGATCCTGCTTTGATGCTGGCGACGAATAGTGTGAAACTGCATTTGGGCTTTATGCCTAGTTGGGATAACGCACAATTCTATTTGCTGCCCGATATTACTGCTGAAGCCAGTATCAAGGGTGATCAATTAGTGGTGATGGCAGGATGGCAGGGTTACTACCAAAAGAATACCTATCGGTCCCTGGCCAATTTCAATCCCTTTATCTGGTCTGAAGTGATCAATCAGTTGCGTAATACTCGCATCATGGAACAGTATGCCGGCTTCAAAGGATCAACTGGCAAACATTTAACCTATAATGCTAAGCTGGCTTTCCTCAGATTGTACAATCAGCCACTTTTCTTAAACGATGGATTAGGCCGAAAGGATTTCAGGGTATTATATGACGGCAGTATGGATGTGCTTCGCCTGAAGGCAGAACTAAACTACCGTGTACAAGAAAAATTCAATATTGGTGCAGCTATGCAGTACCAGCAGTTTACGAGAACAACGGCACCTAAGGCGTTTGGACTTTTGCCATTTGAAGTAAATGGTAATCTCCGCTGGCAAGTGCTGAAAGATTTGCATGTAAAAGCAGATGCTTTCTTTTTTGACGGCGCTTTTTATCAGACAGCACTGGGGGAGAACAGAAAACAGTCTTTTGCCACCGATGTGAATCTGGGAATGGAATTCAAGGTAAAACCTAAGCTCTCGGTATGGTTGCAGATGAACAATATGCTGAATAGCCGTTACCAGCGTTGGAACCAATATGAAGTATTGGGCTTTAATGTTCTCGGAGGTGTTGTATATTCGTTCCGGTAAAACCTCCTGCAACAATGCAAGATATCCTGTATAAGTACCTCATTCTCAATCAAAGGCTGCAGTTGCCCAGCATCGGTAGTTTTTCTATTGATACCCTGCCCGCTGAGATCGACAAAGCCAACGGCTTATTACATGCGCCTACGCAGGTGATTCGTTACCGTCAGGGTGAGGCTGCCACCGACAGGCATTTTATCAGTTTTGTTACAAAGGAGACTGGTCTGGATGAAGAAGATGCAGTTCGTGAGTTTAATGACTATATCGCTAGATTGCAGCACGAGTCCACCACCAACCATGGAGCTGAAATCCCCGGAATGGGTACATTGAAGAAAGAAACCAATGGGCATTATCTCTTTCTTTCAGATCGTTCTGTGAATGAAATGTATCCACAGCTAAAGCTTAGTGGCAATTTTGAAGTACAGCATGCATACTACAGATTAGATAAGCCTACGGCTCACCGTAAGATTGAAGATGAAGAAGAGGCGATTAAGGAGTTGGAAGTGAACGAAGATGAGTTGATTGAATCAAAAGAAGAAGCAGATTATTGGTGGGTTTATGTAATGATTATTTTGTTATTGGGTCTTGGTGCTTTACTCTTTTATTACGTTTAACACAGGCTATGCAGCGAATTATTTATAACCAGTGCCCAGCCTGTGGCAGCAATAACATACACCATCAATTACATGCAACTGATCATACGGTAAGCAAAGAAGCTTATCAGATTTGGCATTGTGATGATTGTACACTGCGTTTTACACAGGATATACCTACGCTAAATGAAATTGGTCGATATTACCAATCGCAAGATTATATCTCACATTCAGATACACAAAAGGGTTTGGTAAATAAGCTGTACCACTTTGTACGTAATTATACATTAGGTACCAAACTCAGCCTTATTAAGAAGGTTACAGGCAAGGAGCGCGGACAAATCCTTGATATCGGTGCTGGCACAGGTGCTTTTCTGCATACTATGCAACAAGCAGGTTGGACTGTAACAGGCTTGGAGCCTGATGAAACAGCCCGTCAGGTAGCTAAATCGCGTTATCATGCCGAGCTGCTGACACCTGATTACGTGTACACTTTAGCTGATGGCAAGTATGATGCAATTACATTGTGGCATGTGTTAGAACATGTGCATGATTTACAGGGCTACTTTCAGCGCTTTAGCGCATTGCTGAAACAGGATGGACGCTTGGTTATTGCTGTGCCCAATTATACTAGTTATGATGCCGCATACTATAAGTCGGAATGGGCAGCTTATGATGTACCCAGACACTTGTATCATTTCTCACCTAAGAGTATGCAATTGCTCGCAGCCAAACATGGGTTTGCTGTGCAGTGTATCAAGCCTATGTGGTTTGATAGTTTCTATGTGAGTATGTTGAGTGAAAAATACCGCAACGGTGCAGTACTTTATGTAGCAGCAGTATTAATGGGACTAATGTCAAACATCGTGGCGCTTTTTAAGCAGCATCGATGCAGTTCTCAGATTTATGTATTGAAGAAATCTTAGTTCAGCTTCAGGCCAAATAATGCAGGCCATTTTTTTCCTGTAACATACAGTATTTGCTTGCTGCTGTCATAAGCAATACCATTCAGGTAATCTCGGTTAGGGTAGAGTGGTTGATTGTTCTTCTCTAGAATATTGTTTAGGTCTAATTGCCCAGTTACAGCGCCACTGGCTGTATCAATACGTACAATGCGATCAGTTTGATACACATTCGCAAACAAAGCACCATTCACCAATTCTGTTTCATTTAGGTTGGCAAGAGGTCCATTGTTGTCGTACACGCTCAATGTTTTTTCAATCTGTAAATTTTCCGGATTCACGAAATATACATTGTTGGAGCCAGTGGTGATGATCAATTGCTTTCCATTGTTGCTCAATCCCCAGCCCTCATATGCCCAATCTAATGTTTGTATTTTTTTAAAGCTTTTCAGATCATACACAAACACTTTATGATTTTGCCAGGTAAGCTGATAAATTTTGTTGTTCAGTATGGTAATACCCTCGCCAAAGAATTCTTGTGCTAAATCTGTTCTCTGAATTGTTTTGCTGGTGCTCAACGCTACTTTGCGCAGAAAGCTTTCTCCATTCAATCCAGTGCCTTCATACAAAAAGCCATTGTGCCATTCCAGTCCCTGCGTATAAGCAGCTGTATCATGCGGGTATACGTTGACAATTGTATAGGGAAGGGTAGCAGGTATATTGATGGCAGCTGCATTTTCTGCACTGCTATCGGTAATATTTGTTTCATTGTTCTTGCACGCGTTGATAAACGTTATAGCAAGAAAGCTCCATAAAATGCGCTTCATATAGCAAATGTAAAGGCTTGTTATGGCTATCTCGTTAAGAATTTTGTAAGACTACAGTAGCAACCGTTTCTGCCATTATAGGCGCTAATGCTACGCCCATACCATTGCATGCAATGGCGCTGCGTACACGTGCACTGTGTTGTGTAAACTGCGGACGCTTATCGGATGTAAAGCCCATGATGCCACTCCAACGCTGTTCGATATTATAGCTGTAATGCGAGCCGATATGTTTCTGGAGAAAAGCTTCTAATGCTGATTGTATCTCAGGCGTAGTGTGTAAGGCTGTGGTTTGTTCTGCAGCTTTGTTCACATTGCGCGCACCACCTAATAAGATTCTATTACCCAAGTTGCGCCAGTAGTAAAATCCTTCATCAAAGTGGAAAGTGCCACGCAGTGCCAGTCCTTCAATTGGCGTGGTCACGAGTACTTGTCCGCGCGCAGGAACAGTAGCAGATTCCGGCACCAACTCTTGCAGAAAACCATTGGTACAGAGCAATAATTGTTTGGTATGGATATAACCTAAACTGGTTTCAGCAATAACATGGCTGTTGTTTTCTTGCCAGTGCAACAATGCTGCGCCATGTACTACTTGTATGCCGGCAACAATTGCGCGCTTGTGTAATGCTTGTAAATATTTGCCGCTGTGAATACCGCCTTCCCAAGTACTGGAGACCAGCGCTTGGAAATTGCTTAAGCCAAGTTGTTGCAATTGCTCGTTGGCCATGCGGAATGTGTTAGAATTTCCGGTTACCGACTGCATCGTTGCATTCAGCGCAGCAATACGATCGGGTAGGGTTGTGTCTGCTTCAGTGAAACATTCATAACCGCCGCATGCATCAAAATCAATTTCAGTATCGCTGAAATGCCTGCGTATTTTCTCAATGCCTTTGATGCGTTGCTCTACAATGTGCAACATCGCATCCTCGCCCATGATGGCGGCATCGTACCACAACTCAGTCGGGCTTCCAAAACAAGCAAACCCAGCATTACGATAAGAAGCGCCTGTTGGTATTGCCCCACGATCCAGAACAAGAATCCGCAGATTGGGTTGCAACTGCTTCAATTCAAGCGCAGTCCACAAACCCATCACACCCGCACCAATGATCAATACATCCTGCGGGGCTAGTACGGTTTCTTTTTCCCAGATAGAAATACTCATAGTTAAGTAAGAAGTGAAAAGTCAAAAGCAAAAAGTAATGGAATTAAAGCAAAACCACTTTTGACTTTTTGCTTTTCACTTTTGCCTTATTTACACGTTGAATCTAAAATGCATCACATCCCCATCCTTCACAATGTATTCCTTGCCTTCAATACGTAGTTTACCGGCTTCGCGGCAGGCAGCTTCACTACCATATTGTACATAGTCATCGTAGGCAATCACTTCAGCTTTGATAAAGCCTTTCTCAAAATCCGTATGGATTACACTCGCAGCCTGAGGCGCTTTCCAGCCTTTGTGAATCGTCCATGCACGCACTTCCTGCACACCTGCAGTGAAATAAGTTTCAAGGTTTAATAGCTGATAAGTGCTTTGGATCAAACGATTCAATGCTGGTTCTTTCATGCCATATTCTTCCATGAACATCTGCTGATCTTCCGGATTCTCCATTTCTGCAATCTGTGCTTCAATATTGTTGCACATCACAATCACTTCGGCTTTTTCAGCGGCAACACCTGCTTTCAGTTGCTCGGAATATTTATTGCCCGTATGCATATCGGCTTCGCCCACATTGGCTACATACAATACTGGCTTATCTGTTAAAAGAAATAAATCGGCGATAGCTGTTTTTTCTTCTTTGCTTAAATCCAAAGAACGAATGCTCTTGCCTTGCTCCAAATGTGTTTTGCAACGAATCAACACTTCCAGTTCTGCCTTGGCTTTGGCATCGGTACCTACACGCGCTTGTTTTTCGGTACGCTGCATTTTCTTTTCCACGCTATCCAGATCCTTCAACTGCAATTCGGTATCAATGATTTCTTTGTCGCCAATAGGGTTGATGGCACCTTCTTCGCGCAACACATTCTCGTCCTCAAAACAACGAATCACGTGGATGATGGCATCCACTTCGCGGATATTGGCCAAAAACTTATTGCCCAAGCCTTCGCCCTTGCTGGCACCTTTTACCAGACCGGCAATGTCTACAATCTCCAACTGGGTAGGAACAATGCGGTTGGGCTTTACCAGTTCGGCCAATTTGTTCAGTCGGGCATCCGGTACATCCACCAAACCCACATTGGGTTCAATGGTACAGAAACGATAATTGCTGGCCTGCGCCTTGGCGCTATTGCTGACTGCGTTGAACAAAGTTGACTTTCCCACATTGGGCAAACCCACAATAC
>JACCDH010592799.1_pt1 | contig 14279 bp, 14 predicted proteins | sample 7442481 | NCBI WGS metagenome assembly JACCDH01 (sample SAMN15323433, study PRJNA562643) | freshwater metagenome | isolation source: river surface water | place: USA:Blue River Watershed | collected 2017-08-15
CTATCCCAATTAATTCCGTGGAAAGTTTTATTGTAAAAAGTCTTCTTGGTTCTTCTCCATACATGCTCAAACATGGCTTCGCGTTCCTCGCGCATATTCACCACCATTTCTCCACTAATGCCTACTCTATCTTGCTTACTGCTGGCTACATCTAATTTAGTAATGCTGCCATCACTGCTGATGAAAATATTTTTTTGGTCCTTGTCCCAAACCATACTAGCACCATTGGCATTTAATGGAACCAACATTTTAGTTTCCTTGGTTCTTAAGTTAGTAGTCCACAAATTCATGCCCCTTTCAAAACGAGCGAGATAATAAAGCGTTTCTCCATCCTTGCTCACCAATGCATCCCCCATTCCTGAAGAATGAATGGTTGCTCTTACTCTGCGTTGAGTTAATCCCTCCCATTCAATTTCTACTGCTTCTACTGCAGCTGTTTTTTTCTTGCTGGTATCTGCTTTGGCTTTTTGTTCTTCCATTTCTTTTACCAATGCCAATTCTTCTTTGGTCAATTTAAATCGATCCATAGCAGCTTGAGTAAAGAACATTAAGTAAGCATCACTTTGTGCGCCTCCGCTCATAGCAGCTCCTCTTAATCCATCTCTATTACTTTGCCAAAGCATTGCTTTACCACCCATTACCCATTTAGGACGATAATCATTAAATCCACTCTCGGTAATATTCATGATTTTCTTTCCATCTACGCTAGCTAATCCTACTTCACCAACCGCACTTCCTACCACTGCATAATCAAACAACAACCACTTGCTGTCTGGGCTCCATTGAAAATATTGGTCGTTCTCTGTCCAAGCAAAAATCTGTTCTGAACCTAAAATGGTTCTGCTTTGCTTACTAGCTATATTGTAGATACGCACATTATTTCTGTTCTCTACAAAAGCGATTTCCTTTCCATCTGGAGAATACAATGGCTGCGTATTATCATTTGCATTATCTAATACAGGGGTTTCTTTAATTAAAGTAGATGCATAAAAATAAGGCTCATCAGCTCTTACCTTACTGCTTTCAAAAATACTCCACTTGTTGTTGCGTTCTGCAGTATAGATAATGGATTTACCATCTGGTGAAAAGCCAATCCCCGATTCTTGTGTAGGGGTTGCAGTGATTCGCTTGGTTATACCACCGTCCACACTAGTAACAAATACATCGCCTCTATATAAGAAAGCAACTTCTTTACCATTCGGTGATACAACAATATTACTTCCGCTGCTTACACGCATTACTTGCTCATCATTCTTACGTGCATCTGCAATAATATTGACCGATAATTTCTGAGGATTGCCTCCTGCTTTCATGGTGTACAATTCACCATCATAGCTAAAACATAATGTTCCATCATTGGCTGTGCTTAAAAAACGTACTGGATGCTTTTTGAAAGAAGTTAATTTTTCACTCTTTCCTCCAGCCACAGACATTTTGTGAATATTAAAACTGCCACTCTCTTCACTTAAATAAATCAATTCTTTTTCTGCATTGGCAAAAACAGGATTGCGATCTTCTCCATTAAAATTAGTCAGCTTAGTATGTTTATCTGCTTTAACATCATAGATCCAAATATCCCTTGCTATTGAAGAAGTATGGTGTTTTCTCCAAGTATTTTCTCCTCCTTTCTTATCATGATAAATCATCTTACTTCCATCCTTGCTAAACTTTACGTCTTCGGCAGGTGTGGTTAATAATTGAGCAGGCTTACCACCATTTACACCAACACTGTATAACTCTGGCATCGCTCCTGTCGGAAATTGTCTATTGCTGGCCAAGTCCATTCTGGCAGACCCAAAAATGATTTTCTGATTGTCTTGAGAAAAATCATAAGGATATTCTGCTGCTGAATGAAAAGTGACTCTTTTTGCTTCACCTCCTGTAACAGGGATGGTGAAAACATCAAAGTTGCCATAACGATCACTCGCGAAAGCAATGGTTTTTCCGTCTTTACTCCAAACAGGCATAAAATCGTGGGCCTCATGCATGGTTAATGCAGTTGCGTTACCACCAGAAGAAGGAACGGTATACAAATCTCCTTTGTACGTAAACACCACTGTTTTACCATCTGGTGAAATATTCGAATACCTCAACCATTTGGGGTTAGATTGGGCATTTACTTGCGAAGCCAGTAAGGCGGCAAGTGTAAAAATTGAAACTATTTTTTTCATAATGTTAATTGTGGATTGGAAAGATAAAGAAGATGTGTTTCAATTTAAAATCAATTGTATGAACGCGGCATTATAATTGAGTAACTTTATACAGTGAAGAAAACGATTGCAAATATCTATGCCTTAGGAGACCATGGCATCACCATTGAATGGGCTGCATCTATTTCAGAGGAAGCAAACAATCAGGTAATGCATGCATTTCAATTTCTTCAATCGCATCCAATAGAGGGCGTAACCGATATCATTCCTGCTTATAGCAGTTTAACGTTAATATATCATCCAACAATAATTCGAAAACAAGCAATGGGTGGATCCCCTTTTGAATGGTTAGCAAAAAAATTAGCTGCTTTAGAACTTGCCCCTTTAGCAATTGCAGAAGAAACAACGCCATTAATCGTTCCAGTCTGCTACGATCCCTCATTAGCCCCAGATTTAATAGAAGCGACTCAATTAACAGGTTGTAGTATCAAAGAGATCATTGCGCTTCATACCAGCAAAATATATAAGGTCTATATGTTGGGATTCTTGCCTGGCTTTGCATATATGGCATCGGTTCATCCACAAATTCAAATGCCGAGAAAATCCAACCCAAGAAAATCTGTTGCTGCAGGTACTGTGGGTATTGCAGGAGAACAAACGGGTATTTATCCTCTAGAAGCACCGGGAGGTTGGCAATTAATTGGCCAAACCCCTTTGAAAATATTTGATATTACGAAGGAAGATCCTTGTTTTTTTAAGCCAGGTAATCGGGTAAAATTTGAAGCCATTTCGCTTGAACAGTTTCATCAATTCAATGCCGCTTAATCTTATGAGTATTACCATTATTAAAGCGGGATTATTTACAACGGTGCAAGACAGCGGCCGTAAAGGATTTCAGCACCTTGGAATTAATCCCAACGGGGCAATGGATTTATTGGCGATGCAAATTGCAAATGTGCTAATTCAAAATAAAGCAGAAGAAGCAGTAATTGAATTTTTTTATCCAGCACCGGTGATTCGCTTTAATGCTTCTGCATTTATTGCATTGAGTGGTGCCGATTTTGGGGCAACCATTAATGATATTCCAGTTCCCATCAATCACCCCATTTTTGTTCCAGAAAATGCCATCTTGAGTTTTACTAAAAAGACATCAGGACATATTGCCTATTTGGCTGTTCAAGGTGGATTAGAGCTGAACGAATGGATGAATAGCTATAGTACCAATACCCGCGCAGGTGCAGGAGGCATGGAAGGACGCGCGCTATTAAAAGAAGATGAACTAAAGTTTAAAGCAAACCCAATTCAAAAAAATAGTCAAAGTACATTGCAAATACTTCCTTGGATGGCCGATACCCATGGATTGTATCAAACACAGTCATTAAGGTATTTACCCGGAAATGAGTTTTCACAATTGAATACATTTTCGCAACAATTCATGACGAATGCACAGTTTACTATACTTGTAGAAAGCGATCGAATGGGCTATCGATTAAAAGGACCAGCGCTAAAATGCAAGAGACCAATAGAATTAATTTCAAGTGGGGTCACCAATGGAACCATTCAATTATTACCTAATGGACAATGCATTGTATTATTAGCCGATCACCAAACCACTGGAGGTTATCCAAGAATAGGACATATTATTCAATCAGATATTCCCACATTAGTTCAACAACCGCCGGGTGCGATTATTCGTTTAATACCCGTGAATATGGAAACAGCAGAAAAAATAAATACTAGACAATCGCAATATTTGCAACAATTAAAGAATGCGTGTACCTTACAACTCAATGCTTACCATCGACATTAATTGTGACTTAGGAGAAGGATTTTCCAATGATGCTGCGTTGATGCAATACATCAGTAGTGCCAATATTGCTTGCGGGTATCACGCAGGTGATAAAGACACCATCAAAAAAACCATTGATTATTGTTTAGAAAATGGCGTTGCTATTGGGGCGCACCCAGGCTTTAATGATCGATCCAATTTTGGAAGAACAGAAATGCATTTATCTGATTGTGCATTATACGATTTAGTGGCAGAGCAAATTACCCTCATGCAAAATATATGCGAAGAAATGGGGGCCATTTTACACCATGTAAAACCGCATGGTGCATTATATAATATGGCAGCCAAAAATGCAACGATGAGCTATATCATTGCTGGTGTAATCAAAGAATTAGACCCACAATTAATCTTGTATGGATTAAGCAATAGTTACTTAATTTCTGAAGCAAATGCTTTGAATATTCAAACTGCTTCTGAAGTATTTGCAGACAGAACCTATACTGGCATGGGCCAATTAACCCCAAGGTCTGAGCCCAATGCAATGATTCATTCTACCGAAGCAGCTGAAGCACAAGTACTCCATATGATTCAACATAAAAAAGTGATAGCAACAGATGGTTCACTGGTACCATTAAAAGCGGAAACCATCTGTATACATGGAGATGGTGAACATGCAATTTCTTTTGCAATGAGTATTCATACAGCTTTGCATGCCAACAATATTTTGATCAAACCTGTTTAATAATCAAATGCTAAAGCAAAGCCCCCCACAACCTTCAAAGAAATCTGCAATATTAGGTGCTGCGTTTTTAATGGCGACTTCGGCCATAGGACCGGGATTCCTTACACAAACTACTGTGTTTACACAGCAGCTTGCTGCTAGTTTTGGCTTTGTGATTTTGATTTCAGTTTTATTAGATATAGGAGCGCAAATGAATATCTGGCGAGTGATTGCCGTTACTGAAAAACGAGCACAATTAATTGCCAATGAACTTTTACCTGGCATGGGATATTTTTTAGCAGCACTGATCGTAATGGGTGGATTCGCTTTCAATATTGGGAATATTGGCGGGAGTGGATTAGGGCTGCAGGTAATGACAGGCCTCGACCCAATTTATGGAAGCAGCATCAGTTGCATTGTTGCATTATTTATTTTCTGGTACAAAGAAGTAGGCAAAGCCTTAGATGGATTCACCAAGATTTTAGGACTACTCATGATTGTACTCACTTTGTATATTGTTTTTAAAGCATCTCCACCCATTGGCACCGCGGTATATCGAAGTTTCGTTCCTGAAGAATTGTCTGCACTGGCCATTGTTACTTTGGTTGGTGGAACCGTAGGAGGGTATATCAGTTTTGCAGGAGGACATCGTTTATTAGATGCAGGAATAAAAGGAGCAGCTGCATTACCTGAAGTAAATAAAAGCGCTATTTCAGGAATTGTAATCACCGCTATCATGCGTTTCTTATTATTTCTTTGTGTGTTGGGCGTAATTAATCAAGGATTAATGATTGATGCCAACAATCCACCCGCTTCTGTTTTTCAATTAGCTGCAGGCAATTTGGGTTATCGTTTTTTTGGGATAGTCATGTGGGCTGCTGCCATCACTTCTGTTGTTGGAGCTGCATATACTTCCGTTTCATTTATCAAAACATTTCATCCTTGGTTAGAAAAAAAGGAGAAATGGATCATCAGTTTTTTTATAGTAAGTAGTACGCTTTCTTATCAATTCATTGGCAATCCGGTAAAAATTTTAGTAACCGTAGGTGCACTAAACGGGTTGATTCTACCAATAGCGTTGGCTATTATTTTATTAGCTGCTACCAAGAAAAAATTAGTTCAATCATACAAGCATCCTTTGTGGTTAAGCATCGCTGGTTGGATGGTGGTGGTTGCAATGAGTTGGATGAGTGGGCTTACTTTGTATAAATGGATCGCTAATTTCTAAGCCCTACCAAAGTGTTGAACAACTACTGCAAAAGTTTGATGGCGTTGGTTTTAGCATCTACCCTATCGCAAGGAATTTTATGAATTAATTGTTCTGGATTCTCTCGCTTTTGAGACCCTGCTTCGTATCCCTTATCGTAGTATTTTAATAAAATGGAAAAGCATCCTTTAATATCATCTTCAACTAAGCAATTAATGGCTGTTTTAGTTTCTAGTCCGCCTAAACGCTTTTTAATTCGAATAACCGCATTCACCAAATGCTCTCTGGTAAATTTTCCATAGCCCTCTAAAATATACTGAAGTCGTTCATCAAAGGGTATATCTAAGAACAATACTTTCTTTGTTCTCATCTGCTTAAAAAAAATGGTTGGGATATTTACTTCCCCAATACGCTGGCTTTCATCTTCTAACCAAAGTGTTTTTCCTGTTTCTAATAAAGAAGCTTTAACACTTAATTCTGTTGCCAATAAATTTTCAAACATTTCTTGGCTGGGTTGTGGGGGTTGACCCAAAGCACCAAATGCAGATCCCTTATGATGTGCCAATCCTTCCAAATCGATGGTTTGTTCTCCTCTCGTACTTAACTCACGTAATACTTCTGTTTTGCCACTACCAGTATATCCCCCAATAATTTGAATAGAATAATCTAGATTGAATTGGTTGAGTACCCAATTGCGATATGTTTTGTATCCCCCAACCAAAGTGTACACTTTGAATCCATATAAGTCTAATAACCAAGCAACGCCTGCACTTCTCATACCCCCACGCCAACAATGCACCAAAACAGTTTTTGTAGTTGCTTCTTGCGTTATTTGTTCAACGGCTTCCACCATTTTAACCATCTTGGTTCCAAAATATTTGAGTCCAATCTTAATGGCTTTTTGCTTACTCTCTTTTTTATATGCAGTACCTACAACTTTTCTTTCTTCATTATTAAATAAGGGTAAGCTGTGGGCCCCGGGTATATGTGCATGTAAATATTCACCCTCGCTTCTGACATCAAAAACAGGGTATTGCTTGGTTAATTGTATAAATTCGTCAATTAATAACTTGGATACTGCCACAATACAAATGTACAATTCAAATGAGCTAACTTTTCATCATGAAGCAATTATTACTCGTAAGACATGCCAAGAGTAGTTGGGCAAATCCAGGTCAGGCCGACTTTGATAGACCTTTAAATGAACGAGGCCATAAAGATGCGCCCATGATGGCCAAGAGAATATTAGACCGGGGTATTCAAATTGATTTAGTCATCAGTAGCAATGCGGTAAGAGCTTTAACTACTGCCAGTTATTTTGCAACTGAAAATGGAATTGATATTTCCGATATTGTACAACATGATTTTTTATACCATGCGCCCCCCGAACGATTTGCAAAAGCGATTGTTCAAATTCCGGATGAAATCAATACAGCTGCTATTTTTGCACACAATCCTGGTATTACCGATTTTGTAAATCAACTAACTCCTACACAAATTGATGATATGCCCACCTGTGCTGTTTTTGCCATTGCCATCCACACCACTAGTTGGAAAAACTGGGCTAGCGCTAAAAAAGAAATCTTATTGGTAGAATGGCCTAAGCAGGTTTAACTAATTTCTTGCTATTAACTAAGTATACACCCGTAAATATGAGTATAGCTGCTACCAACTTATAGAGGGTGAAATATTCACCCGTAAATAACATGGCAAAAATGGCCGCAAAAACGGGCTGGGTATAAATGAATGCACCTGTTGCAGATGAGCCAATTAATTGAATACTTTGAACAGTTAGTAGATAAGCAACAAATGTTGAGAAAATGGCCACATAAGCCAACACGGTCCAATGAGCTAAATCAAAACTTGCCCAACTGGTGCTCATCATATAAGGTAAGCCAACAGGTAAAATACCAATTGCGCCTAATGTAAAAATCCAACGCAATACTTGAATACCAGAATATTTAGCCATCAACGGTCTTACCAATACCAAATAAAATGCATAAGAAATGGCATTGATCAAAACCAAAATATCTCCTAATACCATATTACTTGCTGTTCCTGCTTGGTCCTTCATTAAAATTAAAATGCTTGCTCCGCCTACACCACAGGCCAAGCCTATACCTTTTAATAAAGTAAAACCTTCCTTTAATAACCAAGCAGCAATGATGGTAATGAATATGGGTGAACCCAATGAAAGCAAAGAGCTATGTATAACCGTGGTTAATGATACCCCTTTAATAAAAAACAATTGATTAATAACAATGCCAGTAAGCGCACATATCAAAAATCGAGGTACATCTTTTCGATCAAATTTTACTTTACCTGGCTTAAATAAAAATAGGATCCAAAATAAAGAAAGTGTTACTGCTACTCTAACAAAGTTTAAAGCAAATGGATGAATATATGCTGGAGTTATGAATTTGACCGCCGCATAACTACTACCAAATATCAAGTTTGCAATTAGGGCAGCAGCATATGCTTTGTAGGATTGCTTCATTTAGGCAAATTTAGCAATAATGCTTTAAGTTGCTCCACATCAAACTGGTCAATATTCATTTTACTGTAAGTGAATCCCTGCGCTTTGGTGTATGTATCTTCCAAATTAAATTCTGATTGAGATATACGCATCAGTCGTTTTGTTTGCATCAGCAATTCACTTAAATACTCTTGCTCGGTTTGTCCTGGTGTAGGAACTACAATTAATTTTTTATCAATAGACAATAACTCCATTAATGAAGTATATCCTCCTCTACAAATTATATAATCAGCTTGTTGCAATTCAAGTGCCAATTCAATTGTATCTAAATGATTGAAAACCGTTACATGCGAAGGCACTTCTAAAGGGGTTGCTTCTGTTGGAAGACCACGAACGAAAACTACTGGTTTAGTAAAAGCTTCAAGGTCTATCAGCATTTTATTTTCTAGAATGGTTCTTTGTGGCTCTGGCCCCGACAATACAATGGCAAAAGTGTATTTTGTTGCACAAGACACTCTGGTGAATCTCGATAACAACTTCATATAGTATACGGGCACTTTAGGCATGGTTGCCGGATGAGAAAGCTTTCCAGCCAAACCAGGATTGGCCATCATATCAGGCACCCAACAGGCCGTAAACTGATTGATAAAATAATAATTAATACGCCTGAAAATATATTCAACCCATTGATAAGGGGCTTTTATTATTAATTGATGAGTGATGAATACGGATGGCACTGTTGGATGATGCAACCCAAATCGATTGTCGGAAACAATTAAATCAATATCATTTTCTTCTACTACTTTTTGCAACCAAACTTCTTCTGCTTTTATTGTTTTATACAATTTGGGAATTTGCAAGATCAAACTAAACAGAAGCAGTAAACGAGATTTTGCATAGTGTACCCGATAACCTGTTAAAGGTAAAATGGTTAAATCAGGAAACTCTTTCAACAATAACGCAGCTTGATGACCTTCTGCAGCCAATATTACTTTGATGTTCAACTGCTTGAAAGCCTTGATAATGGGGATGCAGCGGGTAGCATGACCCAGCCCCCAATCGAGTGGTGCAATTAATACGGTGGAAATGTTAAATTGATTTTTCAAAATTGCGTTTGTTGAATTAATGAAGCTATTTTATTAATTTAGTTGAGTATATGAAAGGGAAAATAAACCAAATTATTCTTTTAGTGTTAGTTATCATGCTGGCATCTACTTCTTGTGGTGTTTTTCAAAAATCGAATAAGACCAAATTTTGTGGCTGCCCTAAACACTGAATTTGTTTACCATGAACAGAGATTTATTGGTTTTAACTAAACAAGAATTCCTAACGGAAGCCCAAGCAGCTGCTGTTGTTGCTGGTTTAAATAAAGTGTTGGGGCCCGTTGAAAACTGGTCGGCTTTTTGTGTTGCAAATGAAATCATAGACATTAATAAACATAAGATTATTACCAAAACGCATTTGGTAAAACAAATATTGCAAGACAAGCCAAACAAGGCTTTTATCTTTATTTGCAATAAAAACTAGAGAGCGTCTCCCCTCAATATTGACTGTTGCTCCCCTGCAATAAGGTTTAAGATAGTTTACTCAATGCATTTTCCAATTGTTGCAACATAGTAGGAATGTCTGCTTTCTTACAAGTTCCCACACTCAACCTATACCAACTACTATCTGCCCCTGCACCAAATGCAGAGAATGGAACGATGGCAATTTTGGCTTCGCTTAAAATATAAGTGGTCACATCAGACTGTGTAGCCAATACCTGCCCTTCGGCAGTTTTGCTCCCCCTTAAATTAATTTGTATGGTTAAATAAATAGCAGCTTGTGGTGCAATCGCATCAACTTGATATCCTTTTTGTTTTAACGCAATAAGGCCATTGTAAATATGTTGTAAGCGATATTCAACTTCCGATTTAAAATGAGTTAGGTATTGGCTGATGGCGTCTTTCATAGGTAGATAATTGGCCACTGCATATTGCTCTGCCATGGGTGCCCATGCACCTAAATGACTTAAAATCGCTTTCATTTTTGCAATCACATTCTCTGGACCCAATGCCCATCCTACTCTCACTCCTGTTGCAGAAAACACTTTTGATATTCCATCTATGAAAATGGTATAAGGTTTCATGGCAGGATTCAACGCCAATGGATTGTAATGAACAGTATCTCCATAAGTAAGTGTCCAATACATTTGATCGAACATTAAATACAATTTCTTTTGGTCGGGCGTTCTACTTGCATTTTCTGCAACAATTAAATCACAAATCTCCGCTAATGCATTTTTGCTTAAAGTAGTACCTGTTGGGTTTTGTGGTGTACACAAACAAATTAAGGTAGCGCCTTTAATATGTTGTTGAATATCTGCCACAGTTGGCATGAAATCGTTTTCAGGTAAACAAGGCACTTCACAATGCGCACCATCTGTTAAGTGTACATAGTGATTGTTATTCCAAGAAGGAACGCCATAAATAACTTTATCTCCCTTATCTACTATTACCTTGAACAAGGCATAAATCAATGGTCTTCCGCCCGATGCTACTTGAATTTCAGCAGGAGTAAAGCTCAATCCCTCCCAATCTTGAATAAATCCGCTAATGGCTTTTCTTAAATCTAATATGCCTTCTGCAGCAGGGTAGCTGGTCTTTTTCTGTTGATAAGCTTCAATAATGAGTTGCTCTAATTCAGCTGGAATAGGAAATTCACTTGGATTAAAATCTCCAATTGTATAATTGTAGATGGTCTCCCCATTTCTAATTCTTTCGTTGATGGCATTCCCCAACTTTACAATTTCACTTCCTATTAAGGTTTCCGCTAAATGACTCAACTTGCTCATAAAAAAATTTCCTGCAAGGTAAGCAATTGCATTTATTTAGGACCGACTATACTATTTTAACAAACCGCTTTACACTAAAAGAAGTTAACTTTATTAAAAATAAAATATATGGGAAAAGCTAAATCAACCAGAAAGAATACAAAAAAAGCAACGCCTGCTTCTGGCATGGTATCTAAATCTGCTGGACCTTCTAGCATGATGAATAAAGCACCAGGTGCCATGAACAATAAAAACTTTTCTTCTTCTAAAAAAGGCGGCGGTTTTTCTGTGACACCTAGAAAAGCATCATAAGTTATTGAAGGTTTATTTGTGTGCTATGTTGAATAAATTGATTTCCTCCAGTATTGCTTTGATCATGGCATTTGTTGTGTCTAACGCATATGCACAAAATGAAAATGATTCTATAACAATTACTTTATCTAAGCAGGTTTATGTTCAAGGTGATTCATTAGAACTTCGGGTGAATTATCCGAATTATTTAAACAAGAAATTAAAATCGGCCACTGCGCATATTTGGATTGACCATTTAGGTACCAAGCAAAGATGGAAGTTTCGCTATCCCATGATTGAGGGAGAAGTGAATGCTGCTTTAAAAATTAGTGAGCAAATACCCAGTGGTAATTATGCTATAAGCTGTTTAATTCAATCGGGCTTTTATAGAATGCAAGGCCAAGTGATTGAGCGAGATAAAAAAGATACCGTCATTAACTATATGATGCGCACCAGCACCAAACAAATGATGGTAGACCGTGTAAAAGTTGATTCAAAAGGATTCTTTACCATGAAGCCTATGCTGTTTCAAGACACTGCTTCTTTTTATTTTTCTCCAGTGCAAAAACCAAAAAAAAATTACTTAGCCATTTTATTAAAAACCCCTGTTGATTCTGCATTTGAACCTGCAGCAATGCACACTTCCTTCTTTAATATTGGGAAACCTGGTGAATTCATTGATAAAAAAATAGACTACAGCCTCTCTTTAGATGACCCTGAAATAGGCGGCGATCTTCCGAATGTAACGGTATACACTAAAGCAAAAACAAAAGTGCAAGAGTATGCAGATACTTATACCAGCGGATTATTTAAAAATGATAACGCCTATATTTTTGACGGATTAGAAAACGACGAATTGGCTCAATCACAATCATTGGCTTGGTATTTACAACAAAAAGTACCTGGATTAAATGTGGCCATCGATTCTGCTAACAATGAAGTATTCAAATGGAGAGAAGAGCTTTGTACCATTTTTATTGATGAATTTGAAGTGATGCCTGGAGAACAAACCATGGTTTTCCCCAGAGATATCGCTATGATTAAAGTATTTAGACCTCCTTTTCAATACAGCTCTACCACTGGGTTTGGGGGTGCCATTGCCATCTACACGAAGAAAGGAAAGTTCGTCAACAACAATGGCGCAAAATTTTCATTCATCCTGAGAGGCTACACCGCATTCGACAGCGTTTGGAAATAAATCATTTGTCAATTATTTTTTCAAAGAAAATATTCTAGACAAATTAAATCCAAATTGAAATTCCCCTTTAGACCAGCTATTGGTGGTTTCTGTAATAAATGAACGTTCATTCATTCCCGTTGAATTAGAAAAATGCAGTTGGAATACATGACCGCCTGTTTCAATATCTACGCCAATAGAGAGCGGGTTGGTACCTACAGACATCGGCAATCCATTTGCTACTAAAGAATAATCTACCACAAAAGCAACCCGTTTAGAAATTTTATGTCTCGCGCCAATTCCTAATGCATAAATGGTTTTTTTATCCGCAGGATCAATCATATTTCTATAGACCAATGTAGGGCTCAATTGCAATGAAAATGCTTCATTGAATTTTCTACCGATAATCAATTGAGCATAATAACCAGTTCTATCATTAAAAGTCAAGGGTTTCAAAGGGTCTGGACTTTTATATGTAAAAATGGAAGTGCCCGCTACTGCTACCAATGATATTGGCGTACCGGATTGTGCTTGTTGTATTAATCGGTATTTAATAAACGCATCGTATTCTTTTTTAAATGTGGTTCTTCCAAATCCAATGGTTAAATCATTAGACAAGCCAAAATCAAAACCCATACGCATACTGGCTTGGTCTAATCCAAACAAATCACCTATTCCTTGCTTTACTGGTCCAAATCGGTGCAAGATTCTAAAGTCTAACATGCCTGCTCCCAACATTTCCATAGAATGTCCATTGATGACTCTGGAAGATTTAAATGCACCTGTTACTTTGTTATTGTCTTTTTGTTCTTTTTCTAAGTCCTTTAATAAATTGTCTTGGGCAACAACAGTTAGGCTGAATAAGCTAACAAAACAAAGTATGGATATATGTTTTGGAATCATAAATTAGGTTTTTGAATTTGATAGATTGCTTTGACGTTGATGCTGATTTTTTTGGCAATTTTATCTTTGACCAATTTGGGTATTTCAATCGCGTAATCTTCTAATGCAATATCAAAAATAGATTCACCCGTTACTTTACCTTCTTTAACATGAAGCTGAGCCTGGGTGCTCATTTCCTTGGATTGACCATGCAGTTGCATCGTGCCTTTAACGGTGAAGTTGTAATCGGCATTTTTAGTTAAATCAATTGTAGGAATAGATTGAATGGTTCCCTTGAATTGCGCACGAGGATACTTACTGCTTTCTACATAGTTTTCATTAAAATGCTCCTGCATCAATGCATTAGGGAAAATGAATCCTTTGAGTAATACACTAAATTCAATATTGCCCGAGGTTAAATCAATCACCGAAAGGCCTTGATTATTCACCGCTTCAATATTTTCTAAAGGCATTTTAGAAAAAAACTTCACTGAAGCATTTCTACAGAGTAATCGCTCCTGTGCCTGGCTTTGTGAGGCCAAGAATAGCATGAATGCTAAGCCAATTTTTTTCATGCAATTAGTTATTTAATGCACCTGAAGCAACCCAACAAGAAATGGCATTCTTTTGCGCGGTTGTTAATGCCCCATTTTTAGGCATGGTACCTGCTTCAACTGAACTTTTAATTTGTGCAGCTGCTGCTTTAATTTGGTCATAATTGGTTAAAGCTCCAGGACCATTGGTGCTACCAGTATTGTGGCAACCAACAGCAGC
>JACCDH010117836.1_pt1 | contig 14278 bp, 12 predicted proteins | sample 7442481 | NCBI WGS metagenome assembly JACCDH01 (sample SAMN15323433, study PRJNA562643) | freshwater metagenome | isolation source: river surface water | place: USA:Blue River Watershed | collected 2017-08-15
TAAAATCTGGTAACTATTGTTACATAGCAGAGATACTTTATTATCTTTACGGCAAAAAAAATATGTCGAGTACTGCATTTGTAAAAAGAATAACAGAAAACGGTATTGCAAGAGTGATATTCTTTCACCCACAGAGTAATTCATTACCTGGTGAAATATTAAGAAAGTTAGCTTCAGAAATTGAAGTTGCTGGTCAAGATGAACAAGCAAAAGTAATTATATTAGAAAGTGAAGGGGAGAAGGCATTCTGTGCAGGTGCAAGTTTTGATGAGTTAATTGCTATTAAAGATTTAGCAACAGGTAAACATTTTTTCTCAGGATTTGCAGGGGTGATAAATGCTATGCGTAAGGCTCCTAAGTTTGTGATTGCAAGAGTGCATGGTAAGGCAGTGGGAGGTGGCGTCGGATTAGCTTCTGCAGCTGATTATACTTTAGCGATGAATACTTCATCAGTAAAATTAAGTGAACTAGCAGTGGGTATAGGTCCGTTCGTTGTCGGACCTGCAGTAGAACGCAAAGTAGGTTCTTCAGCTTTTTGTCAAATGGCAATCAATGCTACTGAATGGCAAACTGCAGACTGGGCAAGAGAAAAAGGTTTATACGCAGAAATATTTTCAAGCGTTGAAGAACTAGATGCAGCAGTGAACACATTAGCCGATAAATTATCTAAGTCGAACCCTGAGGCCATGATGTTATTGAAAAAAGCAGCCTGGACAGGTACAGATCATTGGGATGAATTATTGATAGAGCGTGCAGAGATGAGTGGGAAGTTGGTGCTGTCTGATTTTACGGTAAACGCGATTGAGAAATTTAAAAGTAAGTCATAGGTCTTAAGTCTAAAGTCATAAGTCGTGTGACATACGACTTATGACTTTAGACCTAGTTTTAATACCAATAAAATAGAATGAAAAAAATACAAGCAGAAATATCAGAAGAGGTTTTATTAAAAGCATGGCAACTAATGTGCACTGCTAAAGCCATGACTGAGTTGTACGAAGCGAATAAAGAAGTAACAGCGAAGTATGTTCATGCGACATCGCGCGGACATGAAGCGATACAACTTGCGGCATCATTGCAATTAAAACCACAAGATTTTTTATCTGCTTACTATCGCGACGACTCTATGTTATTGGGTATAGGCATGCAACCTTATGAATTAATGTTGCAATTATTAGCTAAACGTGATGACCCTTTTTCTGGTGGTAGAACTTATTATTCTCACCCTAGTTTGAAGCGTGATGATATGCCTAAAATTCCTCATCAATCATCAGCGACAGGTATGCAAGCTATACCAACTACTGGTGTTGCAATGGGTATGCAATACAAAGAAAAATTAGGATTAAATAATACCAATGAAGAGGCTCCTTTAGTACTTTGTTCACTAGGTGATGCATGCATTACTGAAGGTGAAGTTGCTGAGGCCTTTCAAATGGCTGTGTTAAAGAAATTACCAATTTGTTATTTAGTGCAAGACAATGAATGGGATATTTCTGCGAATGCAAAAGAGATTCGTGCGATGGATGCCAATGAATATGCACAAGGTTTCAAAGGATTAGAAACACGTAGCATTGATGGTACTGACTTTATACAATCGTACTTAACATTACAAGAAGTTTTTAATACCATAAGAGAAGAAAGACGTCCGTTTTTAATACACGCAAAAGTTCCATTATTAAATCATCATACATCAGGTGTTCGTAAAGAATGGTACCGCGATGATTTAGATGAAGCAGCATTGCGCGATCCTTTTCCGAAATTTAAAATTGAATTATTAGAAAATGGTATCGAAGAGTCGATATTAAACAATATAGAACAACAGGCAAAAGAATTAGTAGAAGCTGATTATCAAAAAGCATTAGCTGCTGAAGATCCTAGACCTGAAGATTTATTTACCAATGATTTTGCACCGACACCTATTACAGAAGAAAAAGGTCAACGTGAGCCTGCAGGTAAACAAGCTACTGTGATGGTTGATTCTGCATTGTTTGCAGTACAAGAATTGATGGATAAACATCCGGAGTGTTTGTTATACGGTCAAGATGTGGGTGCTCGTTTAGGTGGTGTGTTTAGAGAAGCAGCAACACTTGCTATGAAATTTGGAAACGATAGAGTTTTCAATACACCAATACAAGAAGCATTTATAATTGGAAGTACGGTGGGTATGTCGGCTGTCGGATTAAAACCTATTGTAGAAGTACAATTTGCTGATTATATATGGCCCGGATTAAATCAGTTGTTTACAGAAGTTGCACGCTCATGTTATTTGTCAAATGGTAAATGGCCGGTGAGTGCAATTATCAGAGTGCCGATTGGTGCTTATGGCAGCGGCGGACCGTATCATTCATCGTCGGTGGAGTCGGTATTAGCTAACATCCGAGGAATAAAAATTTGTTACCCTTCAACAGGTGCAGATTTAAAAGGCTTGATTAAAGCTGCCTATTATGATCCGAACCCTGTTGTGATGTTAGAGCACAAAGGATTGTATTGGTCAAAAATTAAAGGCACAGAAGATGCTAAAACTATAGAGCCCGATGAAGATTATATAATACCATTGGGTAAAGCTAGAATGGTACAAGAATCTATACCATCAAATGAACAAAGTACCTTAACAATAATTACTTATGGTATGGGAGTTTATTGGGCGAAAAATGCTGCAAAAGATTTTGCTGATAGAGTTGAAATCGTAGACCTTAGAACTATAAATCCGATCGACTTCGAAACTATTCAAAATAGTGTTGCGAAAAATAATCGTTGCATCGTACTAACCGAAGAGCCTGTTCATAATTCTTTCGCACAAGCTCTAGCAGGTAGAATTTCATCAGAATGTTTCAAAGTATTAGATGCACCAGTTCGTGTAGTCGGATCAGAAGTATTGCCTGCAATACCTTTAAATGCTACGCTTGAAGCAACCATGATACCGAATGCAGATAAAGTAAAACAAGTGATCGCTGAACTTTTAGCTTATTAAAATGATTAGAATTATTATCGTTAGTATACTGTTATTTATTACTTCGGATGTTGCTATCGCTCAAACGCCGAACAAGGCGCGACGTAAGCCCGTGAAGAAAGTGATGCCAAAACCTACACCACCACCTGCACCAGTGGTTGAAGTAGTAAAAGAGCCTACATTAGAAGAAACTAAAACATGGATACTCGAAAAAATATTAAAATATAAACCTATCGTTTATATCACTTCTAGTCTTGCGAATAAAAATAATTGTGAATACTTAATTACAGCTGTTAGTTTTGACGCAAATGATCAATTGATTTTACACGTTAAAGCTGATGCAGGTTCTACTTGTTATAAAGATCAATTGCAAACCATCACTATCAACTTCAGTCAGATTGATGTTAAGAGAACAAATACAGTAGAGAGTACTAAAAGAGTCTTGTTATTTCCACAAACATTAACCAAACCTTTTACTTTACAATATGCTCCTAATAGCGCAATGCTGAAAACTAATTTTACTCAATTTAACACCATCATAGCATTCGATAAAGGGGCAACTTATGAGCCAAATTTAGCGACTAGATTAGGGAAGTCATTCTTGAAAATGTACGATTTTAAGAATACTCAATCCGCAGATAAAGAAGCTTACTAGTATAAATTATTCGCGATTTCTCGTTTATTAGTGAAATTTATCGATTATCAATAAATTGTAAGATTATCTCATTTATAGCACGATTATTGCTATAAAGGCTTATTATTAATTATATTAGGCCCATAAATTATTCAAATGAGATCCAACTATTTAATTAAACTACTTACGGTTTCAACCCTATTAATTCTGATAAATTCAGACTTAACTTTTGCCTCTACTAATTGGTGGAGAGATGCAAATCAAAATGCAAGCATTAGCTCTTTAAAAATTGAACGCAGAATGCCAAATAAATTCCGTTCAGTAAATATTGATCTAAATGTTATCAAACAAAAATTATTGGAAGTAGCTAATAACTCTTCAAATAAATCTGCAAATTCAAATGAAATTGTTTTACCAATGCCAAATGGTTCTTCTGAGCGATTTGTTATTAATGAAACACCAGTAATGGAGGCAGCACTTGCCAAAAAATATCCGCATATCAAAACCTTTACAGGTACTAGTTTAGACCAATCAGGTTCTGTTGTGAAAATTGATATTGGTGATTTCGGATTCAATGCTATGGTGATGAGTTCTGAAGGTAGATATTTCATTGATCCATTAAATAATTATACAAAAGAAAACTATATCGTTTATTATAGTAGAGATTTACAAGCTGATAATTCTTTCACTTGTTATACTGAAGATACTCCTGAATCAATTTCTTTAAGAGAGCAAAGAATGTCACAACTTCCTGCAAATAAAAGTGCGGCAGCTGTAAAATTCAGAACATATAGATTAGCATTAGCTTGTACTGGTGAATACGCTGTTGCTGCTACAGGTACTAGCTCACCAACTAAATCACAAGTACTTTCAAAAATGGTAACTTCAGTAAATAGAGTGAACTCTGTTTATGAATTAGATGTTGCTGTTACAATGGTGCTTATTGCAAATAATGATACATTAATATTTTTATCAGCAGCAAATGACCCATATACCAATAATGATGGTGCTACTATGTTAGGCCAAAACCAAACAACAGTAACAGCGCGTGTGGGTTCTGCGAATTACGACATCGGACACGTATTTAGTACTGGTGGTGGAGGTATAGCAGGTTTAGGTGTTGTTTGCTCTAGTGGTAATAAAGCTAGAGGTGTAACAGGTTCCCCAAGTCCAGTAGGCGATGCCTTTGATATAGATTATGTGGCGCATGAAGTCGGACATCAATTCGACGCAACGCATACATTTAATTCACAAACTGGTTCATGTGGTGGTGGTAACAGAAGTGCTGGTACTGCATATGAGCCAGGTAGTGGTACTACAATTATGGCTTATGCAGGTATTTGTGGCGCTGATGATATTCGCCCAAACTCTGATCCTTATTTCCATACTGCAAGTATTGACCAAATCAATGCATTTATAAATACTAATACTTGTCCGGTTGTTACTCAAACTATCAACAACCCACCAGTTGTTGAAGCAGGTGCTAATTATACTATTCCAATTAGCACACCATTTGTTTTAAATGGAAGTGCTACTGATCCTGATGGAGATACTACTTTAACTTATTCTTGGGAACAAATGGACTTAGGTCCGGCTGGTGCTCCCGCTACAACTGTTGGTAATTCACCTTTGTTTAGATTTTATCCTCCAGTAAACAACGGACAAAGAATATTTCCGAAGTTGAATGATATATTAACAGGTGCTGTTGTTAAAGGTGAACGTTTACCTAACTACACTAGAAACATGAACTTCAGACTAACTGTTAGAGACAATAAAGCTTCGGCTGGTGCAACTGGTTATGACCAAATGAGCGTTAGTGTATCTGCTGCTGCTGGTCCGTTTAATGTTGCGATTTATAATACTACTGATACTATCATCGCTGGTTCTAAAGAAACTATCTTATGGAATGTTGCAAATACTAATGTAAGTCCGATTAACTGTACTCACGTACGTATCTCTCTTTCTTTAGACAATGGATTAACTTTCCCAATCATATTGGCTGATTCAACAATAAACGATGGTAATGAATTATTAGACATTCCTAATCAAACTTCAAACACTGCAAGAATAAAAGTTGAAGCTTTAGGCAATATATTCTTTGATATCAACAATGCTCAAATTAGAATTCTAAATCCGAGTGGTGCTGACTTCTCAATCAATGCAATCCCTCAAGTTAATAGACCAATTTGTAGTCCCGATTCAGCTGTCTACAACATCACACTTAACCCAATAGGTGGCTTTAATGGTAATGTAAATTTATCTACAGGTACTTTACCTAGTGGTGTGACTGCTAAGTTCAGTAAGAATCCGATGACTGTAAATGATACAGTACAATTGATCGTAAATTTAGGTTCTGTAACTGCAGGTGCAAAGAGTTTTACATTAAATGCAAACGATGGTGTTAAATTTAAAAATACTCCATTATCGTTTATTGCTGCTACGCCTTTAACTGCTTTTTCTGGTATAACTGTGCCGAACAACGGACAAATAAACGTAACGCCATTTATCGCTATAACTTGGTCAGCTGTAACAAATGCAACAGCTTATCAATTAGAATTATCAACTGATACAAACTTTAGTACTATCTATTTAGATACACTTGTGAAAGGTGTAACTTCTTTTGTAGTACCGGGTGGTATGTTGCAATACACTAAAATATTTGCAAGAGTAGCAGCAGCTAACGATTGTGGTATTGCAGGTTATTCTCCAATCATAAGATTTACTACAAGTGGTTTACCAGTAGCTCCAAGTAATTTACAATTGGTAACGGTTAGTACTGCGGGTGCAACCATTCGCTGGACAGACAATGCCACGAATGAAACTGCTTATAAGGTAGAGAGATCTGATAATAACAACACTTCTTATTCTATTGTGGGTAATTTGGGTGCAAATGCATCTCAATATACTTCAACAAATTTAGTTGCTGGTAATACCTATTATTTTAGAGTGAAATGTCAAAATGCATTAGGTTTTTCTGATGTTTCAAATGAAATTGTAGTTCCTTTCTTCGTAGGTATCGAAAATGAATTAAACTTAAATGTATTAAACATTTATCCGAACCCTGTGAACGATCAATTAAATATTTTCATTGAAGACGAATACACTGGTAATACTGAATTAACATTGATGAATGAAATTGGTATGGTGGTTTACAAAAAATCATTCGATAAAACTGATTTAACATATCAAACAGAAATCAACATGAATGAATTGAGTAATGGTGTTTATTTCTTAAGAATAAATAGTGAACAAAAATCAATCACCAAAAAGGTGATGAAATTAAAATAAAGAAAAGGGCCAATTTAAATTGGCCCTTTTTTTATGATAAAATTTTGAGAAAATCTTAGTATTCTGCAAACAATTGCCTAATTATTCGATTAAATTATAGTACTAGTTCAACATTTATTAAATTCGCAGCGATGGGCACAAACGTAAAACCGTATAACGAAACAGATTCTAAGAAAGAGCAAGTAGCAACTATGTTTAATAAGATTGCTAAAACTTACGATTTCTTAAATCATTTTTTATCATTAGGTATAGATATTATTTGGAGGAAACAAGCAATAGCAGAGCTTAAGAGCTCACATCCGAAGAAAATATTAGACGTAGCTACAGGTACGGGAGATTTTGCATTTGAAGCATTAAGTTTAAAGCCTGATAAAATCATTGGTGTCGATATCTCATCAGGTATGCTAGCAATTGCCGATGAAAAAATCAAAAAGAGAAAATTAGAAGATAAGTTTGAAGTACAATTAGGCGATTCTGAGAATTTGAAATTCGATGAAAACAGCTTTGACGCAGTTACGGTCTCTTTCGGAGTAAGAAATTTTGAGAATCTTGATTCTGGCTTGAGTAACATCAATAGAGTACTAAAAGTAGGAGGTAAGGTGGTTATTCTCGAGTTTTCTAATCCAAAAAATTTCCCTGTTAAACAATTTTATAATTTTTATTCGTTTAAGATATTACCATTCTTTGGTAGAGTTTTTTCAAACGATGCAAAAGCCTATACGTATTTGCCAGAGTCGGTAAAAGCTTTTCCGGATGGTGCAGATTTTTTAGAGCGATTGCAATTAGCAGGATTTAAACAGACGAAGCAAAGAATTTTAGGTGGTGGTATTTGTAGTATCTACACTGGTATAAAATAAATTTATATTGAAAAATAAGAGCAATATTTTAAGTAGAGTATTCATAGTAATAATGATATGCATTTTTGCATTCAATGTGAAAGTGTATGCTCAAGAGAATTTACCATCTTATGATCGTCAGCCATTGCGATTCGGATTTGCAATTGGTTATAATTATCATAATCTGAAAATTTATACAAAACCTCAGTATAATTTAACTGATACATTGTATGAAATTCGTCCGGTAGGCGGACCAGGGTTTAACATTGGTATCGTATCAAATGTACTGTTGTTTAGGTATGTCGATTTAAGGTTTACTCCATATTTATCATTTGTAGATCGACAAATAAAATACACTTTTGCAGATCCTAAAAAAAATACGATACGTAATATTGAGTCCACATATGTTGACTTTCCATTAACTTTAAAAGTAAGAGCTATTCGTCACAGAAATGTTGGTTTCTTCGTAGTTGCAGGAGCAAGGTACTCGTTCGATGTAATCTCACAAAAGAAAGTAGAAAAGGGCGAAGATCCTTTTGATGAAGCAACGAGAAAAGTAAAATTAACGAATCAAGATATCGCATTAGAGTGGGGTTTTGGTTGGGACTTATATTATCAATATTTTAAGTTTTCACCAGAGATAAAATTCTCTTATGGAACGCGTGATCTTTTCAAAAAAGAGACGCATATTTATTCAAGACCAATAGATCAATTATTTTCAAGAGTGGTTAATTTCACCTTATACTTCGAGTAAAACAATGAATACAAATTCTAAAATTGCTTTAGTGACGGGTGCTAGTTCAGGCATCGGACAAGCAACTGCATCTATCTTTGCAGAGCATGGCTATGATTTATTTTTAATAGCTAGAAGAGCTGAAAGATTAGCTGAGTTGAAACGAGAACTAGAAAACAAATATTCTATTAAAGTATATTCTATTACACTTGACTTAAGAGATCGCAATGCATTAGAAAATGCTTGGAAAGAAGTGTCTAGCGATTGGAAAAAAATTGATGTCTTAGTAAACAATGCAGGCTTGTCATTAGGCTTAGAACCGTTCTTTGATGGTAATGTAGATGATTGGGAAAATATGATTGATACCAATATCAAAAGTTTGTTATATGTTTCGAAGATAGTGGCGAATGAGATGATTAAAAATGGGAGCGGACATATCATCAATATAGGGTCAATTGCAGGTAAAGAAAGTTACCCGAATGGTAATGTATATTGTTCAACAAAAGCAGCGGTTGATTCATTAACAAAATCGATGCGAATGGATTTAGTGACGAAGGGAATAAAAGTTTCTGCAGTGCATCCGGGTGCTGTTGAAACAGAATTTTCAGTTGTTCGTTTTAAGGGAGATCAAGAGCGTGCAGATAATGTTTACAAGGGTTTTGAGCCATTAATAGCAAAAGATATTGCAGATGTTATTTATTTTATGGCTAGCAGACCAGCACATGTAAATGTGCAAGATGTTTTAGTGATGCCAACTGCACAAGCGGCAGCAACCATAATTAATAAAGTTTTATAAAATTTATAGAGATGAGTTTAATAACTAAAATTGATGCAGAAATTAAACAAGCTATGTTGCAAAAACAAGAAGCTCGTTTGAGAGGATTAAGAGCGATTAAAGCAGCATTGCTATTAGCGAAAACTGAGAAGGGTGCGTCAGAAGAATTATCAGAAGAAGCAGAAGTGAAAGCTGTTCAAAAGCAAATAAAACAACGTAAAGATTCTATCGAAATTTATAAGCAACAAAACAGAGAAGATTTAGCAAAAATCGAAGAAGAAGAAGTTGCAGTAATGGAAGAATTTTTGCCGAAACAATTGTCATCTGATGAGCTAAGATCTGCGATTCAAGAGTTAGTCAATTCATTAGGTGTGACAGATGTTAAGGAGATGGGAAAAGTAATTGGTGCAGCGAACAAAGCATTAGCAGGCAAGTCTGATGGAAAGTCGATTGCTGAAATGGTTAAACAAGTACTTTCTAAATAATTGATAATAATCATCGACAATTATGATTCATTCACCTATAACCTACTCGATATAGTAGAGCGATTAGGCCATGAATGTAAAGTATTGAGAAATGATGAAACACATTTAGGGGAACTCATAAGCTTAAAACCGAAGGGTATAATCATCTCTCCTGGTCCGGGTATACCCAAAGACGCAGGCTATTTGATGGATTTTATCAAATACTTCAATGACAAGTTGCCCATTTTAGGTGTATGCCTTGGTCAACAAGCTATTGCAGAATTTTTTGGTGCAAAATTACAACATGCACAAAGACCCATGCATGGTAAAACTTCAAGTATTAAGCACAATAATCATCCAATGTACAAAGACGTAGAAAACCCTTGTACCATGATGCGTTATCACTCTCTGGTTGTCAATGATTTACCTGATTGTTTAGAAATTACAGCAGAAAGCAATGAACGCGAGATTATGTCTATAGCTCATAAATTCTTGCCTATTTGGGCTGTACAGTACCATCCAGAATCAATATTGAGTAGTTCAGGAGAGAAGATAATTAGTAATTGGTTAGCCTATTTCTCAATTACTTAGCGCTATTCACCGTAAAATGTTGAAAAAAAAATACTTTTATATTCAATAAAATGGAATTCTGCATACGAAAATTTATATTTTAGCAGAAATAAGGAATCTAAAACATGGCATTATCTGTTAAGGAAGAAAATGGTTTCAGCTTTGTAGAAGAGGGCGAAGGTAAAGTGCTCTTATTATTGCACGGCCTATTCGGTGCTCTTAGCAATTGGGAGCACGTTCTCGAGAAGTTCTCTCCAAATTACAAAGTGGTTATTCCATTGATGCCAATCTATGATCTTCCATTGTTAGGGGCAAATGTTGAAGCCCTAGCTAAATTCATTCATAAGTTTGTTGAGTACAAAGGATTCGATCAGGTAACTTTGTTGGGTAATTCTTTAGGTGGGCATGTTGCATTGGTGTATGTACTAGCACATCCTGAAAAAGTTCATTCGATGATGTTAACAGGAAGTTCAGGCTTATACGAAGAAGGTATGGGCGGTACTTACCCTAAGAGAGAAGATTACAATTACATGAAGGAAAGAGTAGAATATACTTTCTACGATCCGAAAACTGCTACCAAAGAATTAGTTGATGAGGTTTACGAAATTGTAAACAATAGAAATAAAATTTTAAGAATTTTGTCGATGGCTAAATCAGCTATGCGACATAATTTGAAAAAAGAAATTCCGAAAATCAATGTGCCCGTATCATTGATTTGGGGTAAACAAGATAATGTTACACCACCAGAAGTAGGTGAAGAGTTTCATAGTTTATTACCAAATTCAGAGTTGACATTTATTGACAAATGCGGACATGCTGCTATGATGGAAAGACCAGAAGAGTTCAATGAAATCTTAGAGAAGTTTTTAAATAAAATATACAACTAATTTTGCTAAGTGCAGAAATCATTAACGATTTAATACCCCCATTAAAGACTTCCGATAGTGGCGATAGAGCTTTGAGCTTGATGGAGGACTTTAAAATTTCTCATCTACCAATAGTTAACGATACAGAATTTTTAGGTTTAATCTCTGAAGATGATATCATTGAGATGCCTGACACTTTCGAACCTATCAGTACTATCTCTATAAATTTTCATAAACCATATGTGCATGATTGGCAACATATCTACGATGTCATGAAATTGATGTCTGATATGAAGCTTAGTGTAGTGCCTGTACTCGATGAACATGACCATTATTTAGGCATCATTTCAGTCAATACATTGGTCGATTATTTCGCACGTATTACTTCATTAGAAAGTCAAGGCGCTGTTATCGTTGTTGAGGTTGATACTCGTAATTATTTATTATCAGAAATAGCTAGAATTGTAGAATCAAATGATGCACATATTTTAAGTTCATACATTGATTCTGATCGTGATTCTACTAAAATAAAAGTGACTATTAAAGTTGACAAAGAAGATGTAGGTGGTATTGTTCAAACCTTTCAACGCTTCAACTATACTGTCAGCTCTTTATATAAACACAAAGATAAAACCGACGATACCAAAGAAAGATTTGATTCTTTCATGAGGTATTTAAATACTTAGTTGAATGAAAATTGCTATCTACGGTAGAAAATTTAATGACTCAGCTAGTATCTATGCACAACAACTTATAGATGCTTTGTTAGAGAATCAAGTAGAGATAATTATCTACGCTGCATTCCATGCATTTCTGAGTCCTAGAGTAAAACTCCCTAACACCATACAAACTTTTAGTCGACACGATGAATTGCAAGGTGTCAATTACTTAATTAGCGTTGGTGGAGATGGTACTATGCTCGATACAGTAACACTCGTCAGAGATTCGGGTATACCTATCATCGGCATTAACATGGGTCGCCTTGGCTTCTTAGCAAGCATCGCTAAACAAGAAGTGAAGTCGGCAGTTGATTCATTACTCAAAGGTCATTACTCAATTGATAAAAGATCTTTGATAAGACTTGAGTCAGATAACGAATTATTTGGTGGAGTTAACTACGGCTTAAATGACGTTACCATCCACAAAAAAGATACCTCTTCAATGTTAATCATTCATACCTATTTGAATGGTGAATTTTTGAACTCTTATTGGGCCGACGGATTAATTGTATCAACACCAACAGGCTCTACAGGCTATTCTTTAAGTTGTGGTGGTCCGATCATATTCCCTAACTCAGAGAATTTCGTCATCACCCCAATATCACCACATAACTTAAACGTAAGACCAATTGTATTGTCAGACAATCAGGTGATTACTTTCGAAGTTGAAGGGCGTAGCTCTTATTATTTAGCAACCCTCGACTCACGTACTGAAACCTTACATACCAGCACTCAAATCGCTGTTCGTAAAGAGTCTTTTCAAATTAATTTAATCAGATTAAGTAATGAAAATTACTTAGGCACGTTAAGAAACAAGTTAATGTGGGGTCTTGATACCAGAAATTAATCTATTTCACTATTTTAGGCCTTTGTTTTAAAAATGAGTTTGAGAAAGTCTTTATTGCTTTTTATATGTTTTATGCCCCTTTTTACCACAGCCCAAGAATGGGAGTTCGGTACTAAAGCGGGTATGATGGGCTATATTGGTGATTTAAACACTCAAAATCCTTTTAAATTTAATCGTCCGGCTATCGCTTTCGATGTGCGATATGCCATCACGCCTTTCAGCGGACTTAAACTTTCATTAATGCAGGGGGCTATTTCTGCGGATGATGCAAACTCATCTATTGAGTCACAACGTTTAAGAAATCTGAACTTTAGATCCTCTATCACAGAAGTAGCACTTTTATACGATTATTACTTTTGGCCATTTTCACCTGGCTCTGGTAGATATAAATTCACTCCATATGCCTTTGTAGGTATTGCAGGTTTTTTATTTGAACCTAAGACTGATTATAATGGTAATACATTGAATCTAAGAGATTTAGGTACCGAGGGCCAAGGTACTATCTTAAATTCTGAAGAAAAATATTCAAATTTTGCCCTATCAGTACCTTTTGGTGTGGGTATAAAGTATAATTTCGCGAGTAATTTCAATATTGGTCTCGAATTAGGCTATAGAAATACATTAACTGATTATTTAGATGATGTGAGTGGTAATTATGTTGATAAAGCACAGCTTGCAACCTTGAGCTCACAATTAGCGTCTGATTTATCAGACCGATCAGCTGAGGTAAATAATGGCACCTCTGTCGCTGAAACTTTTACAATGAGAGGCGATAATACTCGAAGAGATTTTTATATGTTTACGGGTATTACATTAACTTATACTTTGACACCTATTAAGTGTCCTGATTTTAAAATTTTTAAGTACAAAAAGAATAGATGAGTAGTTTGAAGTCGAACATAAATTTAGAATTATTACCTCAACATATCGCCATCATTATGGATGGCAATGGTAGATGGGCAAAGGGTAAGGGGAAGTTGAGGGTATTCGGACATCAAAGTGGGGTATTAGCAGTGCGTGATACGGTAGAGGCAGCAGCAGAATTAGGTATTAAGCATTTAACCTTATACGCTTTTTCAACTGAGAATTGGAACAGACCAAAGTTTGAAGTGAATGCACTGATGGAGTTATTGGTTTCTACAATCAATAAAGAGACAAAAACCTTAATGGAAAATAACATCCGCCTAAATGCAATTGGTGATTTAAGTCAATTACCTAAAAAGTGTTTGAAAGAATTAGAAGAAGCTAAAAATAAAACAGAAAATAATACACGCATGACTTTGCATTTAGCATTAAGTTATTCATCTAAATGGGAAATCATTAATGCAGTGAAAAATATTGCTTCAAAAGTGAAAAACAATGAAATAAATGTTGATGATATTAACGACTCAATATTCGATGCACATTTGACAACAGCAGGTATACCTGACCCAGAACTATTAGTAAGAACTAGTGGTGAACATAGAATTAGCAATTTCTTATTATGGCAAATTGCCTATTCAGAATTATATTTTACAGATAAACTTTGGCCCGACTTCAGGAAAGAAGATTTATATGAAGCAATCGTAGATTTCCAGTCAAGAGAAAGAAGATTCGGAA
>JACCDH011509028.1_pt1 | contig 14278 bp, 9 predicted proteins | sample 7442481 | NCBI WGS metagenome assembly JACCDH01 (sample SAMN15323433, study PRJNA562643) | freshwater metagenome | isolation source: river surface water | place: USA:Blue River Watershed | collected 2017-08-15
TCTTGCAGTAATGGCAATTGATGCCGTTTTAAGCAAGCGGGCAGGCGGTACTCGTCTTGCCTCACTGTGATGTTTCGACGCTGTAATTGTTTAGCTTCCAATTGCAACGTATCAATAAACTTCAATTGCGGTGCTCTGCCAAAACACTGCTGGCACGCTTTGCGCAAAAACTGTTGCTCAATAACGCTGTGATGCGCGACTAACACTCGTTTAGCAGCGACTTGCAAAAAACGCCTCAGCACATCGGAAAGTTCTTCGCCATTCGCAACCTGATGATTGTGTAAGCCGTGGATCGTTGCGCTTTGTCCGACCCCTTGTTGTTCGCCGTCGGCAAGACGGATCAATTGATAATTGGCCGTCTCTAATATCAACTGCCGCTGTTGCACTAAAAGCCAACCGATGCTGATGATTTGATGGCGTTGTGCATCCAAGCCGGTGGTTTCAATGTCGACCACTAAAAACGCGCAGTCGCTCAGCCGTGTTTGTCGATTAACCTTCTGGCTCTGTTCATAATTCACCACGGGTTCTTGCAGTGGTGTCGGCTTTGCAAACCAATTCCACATGTTAGACTTCCCGACAATAACGGAGCTGTAATACTTTTTGCTCTTCGCTGATGAGCGCAAACGCATCTTTCAGTTGATGGCGTTTCATCAAATCTAAAGAGGCAGGATCGAGCAGATTGGAAATCGAAGCATGGTGTATAAAGGCTTCTCCTTGTAATTGCCAACGCAGTTCAGCTAATACCTCATAAGCCGCCAATAAATTTTGTGCTTGCTCTGCACTGAGGACTTGTTTTTGTTTGAGCTGTTCGACTCGTTCCCGGGTGCTGATGGCCGCAATGCCATGGGCGAGGGCATGCACACGGACGAGATCATTGATGAGGCTCGACCCGCGTTTTTTTAAATCTAAGCCCCGACGATGCTGACCATCATGCTCTAACAAGAAATGTTTGAAAAAACCGAGGGGCGGTTGGTGTGACAGGGCATTTTTCGCCAAATGATATAAAAACAAGGCTTGGTTTTGCGCCCGCGCTAAGATGTCTTGATGCAACGCATTCATCAGCCCTTGGCTGCCAGCAATATAACGACAATCAAAATAGATGGTACTATCGAGTAAGCCTTGAGGATCTGGCGTATTCAGCATACTTGCAAAACGCTGTGACCACCCTTTTAAACTTAATCTGAGCTGTGGATTCGTGGCCATCACGTTACCAGGGCAAAGCACTTGGCCAGAACTTGCCAAACCTTCGCAAACGATTTGAGCAAATTGGCTGAAATAGCGCTCGATGTCATCAACTGGTTCTTTTTCTAGTAGCAACGCATTGTCCTGATCGGCACTTGGCAGCATGTCTTGTCGAGCTTGTGAGCCAAAGCAAATCCAAGTGTACATGCAAGGCGGCGGCCCTAATTCTTGCTCAGCCAAACGGATCCAACTTTGCGCAAGCGCATCATTAATTCCCGCGAGAATGCGACTGACTTCTGCCACGGGCATGTGTTGTTTATAAAGCTGGGCAATCAGTTCTCGGATCGATTGCTGGCAATCAGCAAGCCCAGCACGGTCATGCTGGCGATGGATATGGCTGATGACAAACAAGGGATGTTCTTGACTACTCCGAATTAAATCACTGGTACTGATTAGGCCAACAACTTTCTGATTGATCTCCACTGGCAAATGATGAATGTTATGCTGACTCATCAGTTGCATCGCTTCAAAAGCAAAATGGTCGCCGCTGATCCGGAAGGGGCGAGGAGTCATGATTTCCTTGACCGTTAACTTCGGATCTAAGCCTTTTGCGATCACTCGACTGCGTAAATCTCGATCAGTCAAAATGCCGACTAACTCCTCATTCGCTTCGACTAACAAACTCGAGACGTGTTCGTTGGTCATCAACTGCGCCGCTTGTTGGATTGTGGCGCTGGGGGCAATAGAGACTTTGCGACCGCTACACAAATCAGCCACCCGCAGGGCAGAATTCTGGCTGGATTGATGTAAATGCAAACTACGACTTAGTAACCGTTGGAAAAATAAATCAAAATTTTTATATTGCCGTCTGAGTTCATTAAATTGCGCTTCCGGCAAGCTATACACCAGACCATCTTCTTGGCAGCGTAAACGCGCCTTCAGATCATCTTGCGTCAATAATTGGGCATAGCCCCAAAAATCACCACTTTGGAGCGGGTGGAGCTGATGCTGATCATCACTAAAAAACAACCCTGTACGCACCAGCAATAAATGATGACTAAAGCCCAGCTGCTCCTCGCTGCTGGCGTAATACACTTTAAGCTGGCTGGAAATCTGTTGCTGTTCGAAAGCAGGGAGCTGCGAAAAAGGAGGGATTTGCTGAAGAAATTGCACCACTTCCGTTACATGCATAAAAACCTACCTGGCGAAAATAGCAGGGCGTATGACTACGCCCTGTATAGTTGGTTCAATTAGTGGTGAGTTGCTGCACCAGAACCTTTTGGATAACGAATACTTTCAACAATTTCTTGCACTTCAATTGGCACTTCTTTCGTGAATTTGCTGACAACGATTGCAACAACAAAGTTCACTAACATCCCGACGGTACCGATCCCTTCTGGTGAGATACCAAACCACCAGTTAGCAGGAATATTCGCTGCCATTGGGGTGATAAAGATCCCTTTGAAGTAAACGATATAACCGATAGTAAATGCCATGCCCGCTAACATACCTGCGATTGCGCCTTCCTTATTCATTTTCTTGTAGAAAATCCCCAGGATAATGGCAGGGAAGAAGCTGGCGGCGGCAAGTCCGAAGGCAAACGCGACAACCTCAGCCACAAAGCCTGGTGGGTTAATCCCTAAATAACCAGCGACACAGATGGCGACTGCAGCAGCTCCTCGGGCGTAACGAAGCTCGGCTTTATCAGAAATATTCGGCATCAAGTTACGTTTTAACAAGTCATGGCTGATTGAGGTTGAAATCACCAACAAGAGACCGGCAGCAGTGGATAATGCAGCTGCAATCGCACCTGCGGCAACCAATGCAATGACCCAATCTGGCAATTTAGCAATCTCAGGGTTCGCCAGCACCATGATGTCGCGGTCGATGGTCATCTCATTGCGAGCATCGCCTGAGTAGAACATCCGGCCGTCACCATTTTTGTCTTCATGCTTAATCAGACCCGTTTTTTCCCAGTTTTTCACCCAAGTTGGCGCTTCACTCACTAAGGTTCCTTGATGATCTGGACCATTGAGGGTGTTGATCATGTTGTAGCGGGCAAAACCAGCGATTGCAGGCGCAGTGGTGTATAAGAACATGATGAAAATTAATGCCCAACCTGCAGAGATCCGAGCATCACGAACGCGTGGCACCGTGAAGAAACGAACGATGACGTGTGGTAAACCAGCGGTACCGACCATTAATGCCGCGGTGATGGCAAAAACGTCAGCCATAGATTTGGTTCCGTTGGTGTATTCGGCAAATCCTAACTCTTTCGATAAACCATCGAGTTTATCCAGTAAGCTAACATCAGTGCCTTCAATAGTGCTACCAAAACCTAATTGTGGAATTGGGTTACCAGTCACCATCAATGAAATGAATACCGCTGGAACTAAATAAGCGAAAATCAGCACACAGTATTGCGCAACTTGCGTGTAAGTGATGCCTTTCATACCACCTAACACTGCATAGAAGAACACCACTGCCATGCCAACAACTACGCCCGTTTCAATATCGACTTCTAAGAAACGAGAGAACACAACGCCAACGCCACGCATTTGACCGGCAACATAGACGAAAGACACTAAAATGGCACAAACAACTGCAACAGTCCGCGCTGTTTGTGAATAATAGCGGTCACCGATAAAATCAGGCACCGTAAATTTACCAAACTTCCGTAAGTAGGGCGCTAGACAAAGGGCTAATAACACATAACCGCCAGTCCAACCCATTAAGTATACAGAGCCGTCATAGCCCATAAAGGAAATCAAACCAGCCATCGAAATAAAAGATGCTGCTGACATCCAGTCTGCGGCCGTTGCCATGCCGTTTGCTAGGGGGGACACACCGCCACCCGCTACATAGAACTCTTGCGTTGAACCAGCGCGGGCCCAAATCGCGATGCCAATATACAGCGCGAAAGTGAAGCCAACGATGATATAGGTAAGCATTTGTAAATCCATCGCTAACTCCTTAATCTTCTTGAACGTTATATTTTTGGTCTAACTGATTCATCTTGAACACATAGACGAAAATCAGTAGCACGAAGGTGTAGATTGAACCTTGTTGCGCAAACCAGAAACCTAGTTTGAAGCCGAAAAATTGAATGGCGTTCAGTTGATGCACAAACAAAATGCCGGCACCAAAGGACACCACGAACCAAACAGCAAGCAATTTGAGCATTAAACTGACGTTTTCACGCCAATAGGCTTGCGCCTGCTCTTTATTTTGAAATGCCATCGTCACTCTCCTCGTTATTTTTTGTTGTTGGTCGATATCAAGTTGTATTGCAAAGACCCTGCGTTTCTACAATAGCTGAGTCAGGTAAATCGACCAGCCCGACTTTAGTCGAAGCCATTTTCAATTGAGGGCGTATGGCTGCTAGCATGTGATTGACTTCGGCGCCGCTTTATTCAAAACTTGAATGATTTCTGGTGTGCGATTTTGCGTTTCATACTGATTTTTCAATAATTTTTTCTTGGAGTTGGCTTTGGCAGCATGGTTAATCGTGGTGTTAGCATTTGTCTATATCATTGGCTTGTTTGGCATTGCCAACTGGGGCGAGCGTCATGCCAGTGACCGTATGCTACAAAAGTATGGGGGGGCGATTTATAGTTTAGCCCTTGCTGTGTATTGCACCTCTTGGACTTACTATGGCGCGGTCGGCAGTGCTGTGAATAGTGGGTGGGATTATGTCCCTATTTATCTTGGGCCTATTTTGCTTTATGTATTTGCGCACAAGCTGCTCTTTAAAATGCTGTTTGTCGCCAAAAAACATAATGTCACTTCTATTACCGACTTTATCAGTGCGCGTTATGGTAAACGGCAATGGGTTGCTGCCTTGACTGCAATGTTATGTTTGATTGTCGTGGTGCCATATATTTCTTTGCAGCTCAAAGCGGTCACCAGTTCTTATGAGGTACTACTCAACACACCGGAGCCAGAACATCTAGACTGGTGGCGGGACACGGCGCTCTGGAGTGCGTTGGCGATGTCCGTGTTTGCCATTTTATTTGGTACGCGAAAATTGATGCTCACCGAGCAAAAACGCGGCGTCATGCTGGCGGTTGCTTTTGAATCGGTGGTGAAGCTTGGCGCTTTGTTGTTACTGGCGTTTGCCGTTATTTGGTTCGTCATCGACAAACCGCAAACAATATGGCAGGAGTTTCAAAGCCACAGTCTCTATTCAGAAAAGCCGAGCGGTTTTTGGACCTTAGAATTTTGGACTAAGACCTTATTGGCGATGACGGCTATTTTCCTGCTACCACGCCAGTTTCATGTCACTTTTGTTGAAAATGTGAAAGCGGCACATTTGCAATTGGCTAGACGTTGGTTCACCGGCTATTTGGTGCTGGTGACTTTGGTTGTGATCCCGATTGCTGTCGCTGGCATGCAACTTTTTCCTGAGCAATCCCGCTTAGCGGATAGTTTCGTGTTGTTAATCCCTGCAAGTCAGCAATGGGAAGCCATTAGTGCCTTGGTATTTATCGGCGGTTTTTCCGCCGCAACATCGATGATCATTATTGCGACTATTGCGCTGGGCACCATGATCAGTAATGACGTGGTCATGCCTGCAATTTTGCGACGTCAACCCGTGCAGGAATTAGCAGAAGATTACAGTGTGCTGATCCTAAGAGTGCGCCGATTAATGATTGTGGTAGTCATGGCGTTATCCTATGGCTATTACACTTTGTTTGCGCGAAATTATGATTTGGCTGAAACAGGTCTGTTGGCATTTGCCTTGGCCATTCAGTTGGCGCCAGCCGTGATAGGTGGCTTGTATTGGCGACGTGGCCATGCTTATGGCGTGTATGCCGGTGTCGGCATTGGCCTTGCCCTGTGGTTTTATTGCTTGATGTTGCCACAATTAGTCAGCGCTGGTGTGCTGGCACCAACAATTCTGGAAGTGGGGGCCTTCGGTCAAGCGTGGCTTAGACCAACCGCACTGTTTGGCATGCAACTCGACTCTTTAACCCATGGTGTTTTTTGGTCTTTGGGTCTGAATATCTTTGCTTATGTCACAGTCAGTTTATGGACCCCTGCAAAATTACAAGACCGTTTGCAGGCAGTCGCATTCGTCAAACCGAATTTGCCCTTACAAGATGATGATAAGTTATTAAAACGCCGTCATATAACCGGTGGCGATTTGCAAATTCTCTTGGAGCGTTTTGTGGGAGCGAATCGTGCGAGTGAATCGATCCAAGAATTCAGCCAACGAGAGGCGAAGTTATTTCGTGAGGATGAGCCTCCAAGTGCTGCGCTGGTGCGGCATATCGAGCGTGAGCTTGCAGGGGTAATTGGCGCTTCCAGTGCCGCCGCCATGGTGAATGCGGTATTGGACGGGCGTGAGCTTGCTTTTGAAGATGTGGTCACATTATTTGATGATACACGTCAAGCGATTCAATTTTCTCGAAAAATCCTGTTCTCTACTCTTGAAAATTTAAGTCAGGGCGTCAGTGTTGTTGATCGCGATTTACAGCTGGTGGCATGGAATAAAAAATATTTGGAGATGTTTAATTACCCCGAAGGCATGATCCGAATTGGCCGCAATGTGGCTGATATCGTGCGTTTTAATGCTGAGCGCGGGTTGTGTGGTCCTGGAGATCCAGAAGAGCATGTACAAAAACGAATTTGGCATTTACAGCATGGTCGTGCCCATGTGTTTCAGCGAGTTCGTCAAGATGGTTCTGTCGTCGAAATTCGCGGTAATCCTACTCCTGGCGGCGGGTTTGTTACCAGCTTTACTGATATCACCGAGCATGTGCAAGCCGTGCAACAATTGGCTGCCGCGAAAGAAAACCTCGAAGCTCGGGTCGTAGAGCGAACATTACAAATCAGTCAAATGAACACTGAGCTGCTGAGTGAGGTCGAGCTGCGTCGTGCCACCGAGCAAGATTTACTTAAAGCCAAGGCTGAAGCTGAGCAAGCAAATGCGTCTAAAACGCGTTTTTTGGCGCTGGCAAGTCATGACATCTTACAGCCCCTCAATGCTGCACGTTTATTTACGGCCGCACTGAGTAATCAACCACTGAATGAAACCAGTGCACAAATGGTTGGCCAGCTTGAGAATTCACTCAAAGCGACTGAGGACCTCATTGCGACGCTTTTGGATATTGCCCGCTTAGACGAAGGTAAAATTGAACCCGCAACAGAGTTGGTGGATCTCTCCGCAATGCTAAAACAGTTGTTCGAAGAGTTTGCTTTAGTTGCTGCGAAAAAACAGCTGAAACTGCGCGCTCGGCCTGGGCATTACCAAGTGCAAAGCCATCCCACCTATTTGCGTCGGATTTTGCAAAATATTGTATCCAACGCCATTAAATATACCCCCTCCGGCCGAGTTTTACTGGGCTGTCGTCGCCAAGGGTCCCACCTATGGATAGAAGTTTGGGATACAGGTCCAGGGATCCCTGAAACGGAACTCGCGCGGATTTTCGATGACTTTTTCCGAGTAGATGCCACAGCTCGTGGTCAGCAAGGCGTTGGGTTAGGCTTAGGGGTTGTTGAACGCATGGCGAAAAGTTTAGGGCATCGAATTGAAGTGCATTCTGTCGTCGGTAAGGGCAGTTGCTTCCGCGTTTCAGTCCCTTTGCTGTCAACGAAAATTCAAACTATCCAAGTGCAAGAGCCGCAAGAATTTTCGCTCACGATGCACAGCGGCTATCGTATTCTGTGTGTTGATGATGATGAAACCAATCTTGCTGCATTATCTACCTTACTCAGCCAATGGCAGTTGGGGACTGTGGCGGTTTGTAATGGCGAACCGCAATTGCTCGAACACCTTGGCCAAGGAATACAGCCCGATGTAGTGATTTTGGATTATCAATTAGGGAGTGGAAAAAATGGTATTCAGCTCTATCAACAGCTGCTAGAGTCATGGCCTCAATTGTCTGGTGTTTTAGTTTCAGCCGCACCTGAGCCTGATTTGCCAGCCAGAGCTAAAGCTGCAGGGTTGTTGTTTTTGGCCAAACCCATTAAGCCAGCTGCTTTAAGGGCCGCATTGAATTTTTTAAAAATCGTCGCCAAGCATTAACAAGGAGTTCGCATGCGAGCGCAACTAGAACATCGATTTTTCTTATTTTTATTAGCCTTAGTCACCATCAGTTTTGGCTTCGTTTTAAAACCTTTCATTGGCGCGATATTCTGGGCCTGTGCGCTGACAGTGATTTTTTATCCGTTGTATCAGTTGTTTTTGCGCAAATGGCCAGAGCGCAAAAACTCTGCCTCACTGTTAACCTTGCTCAGTTTAATTCTGATTGTGGTGTTGCCGTTGTTAGCGATTGGCACGTCCTTTGTCGCAGAAGGCGTGGCTTTTTATAGCCGTATTCAATCGGGTGAAATTAATCCAGCACGCGCGATAGATGCTGTCAAATTAGCATTTCCCAGTTTGATTGATTCGCTGCAAGCCTTAGGGGTTGATACTGATAATCTCAAGCAAAAAATTGCAGAGACGGCGGTCGCTCTTTCTAAAATGTTGGCTTCTTCAGCACTTGCTGCCGGTCAGAATGTCGCTGGCCTCTTTATGAATATTGCTCTGATGCTTTATTTGGCTTTTTTCTTACTCCGTGATGGGCATCAGTTAGTGGAATTATTAATTAGGGCATTGCCTTTGGGTGATGAACGTGAACGCATGTTGTTTGCCAAATTCGCCGAGGTTACAAGAGCTACTGTGAAGGGCAATTTGGTCGTAGCGGTTGTGCAAGGGACTCTGGGGGGCCTGATTTTCTGGTTCCTTGATTTGCCAGCTCCAGTATTATGGGGCGTGATTATGACTTTCTTAAGTTTGTTGCCTGCGATTGGCGCAGCGCTAGTTTGGGCGCCAGTCTCTTTATATTTGTTTGCAACAGGAGAGACGGTTTCGGCAACAGTGTTGGTGGTTTATGGGGCTACAGTGATTGGGCTTGCAGATAACGTCCTGCGGCCAATTTTGGTTGGTCGAGACACCAAATTGCCTGACTACTTAGTGCTATTTTCAACCTTGGGCGGTATCAGCTTGATGGGCGTCAATGGCTTTGTGTTAGGGCCTTTAATTGCGGCGTTGTTTTTGGCTTTTTGGCAAATCTTTATGACGGAGTTTAATCATCCTCATTTGTTTGATACTGAAGATTCGAAAGAGTTAATTTCTAGAAAAGTAGGTGAGCATGACCAACACTGCAGCACATCCGAGTTGGATGCGAGTGAACTAAAGGATGTAGATGATTCAGTGGGCAAAAAATAAATTTTATCTGCAATGAAGTGCAGTCTTTCATGAACAAATGTTTGAGCTAATTCATGAGCTGCTGTTTGCAAGCGCTGCCGTTTTAGTGTGTTGGCAGCGCAATTGAGTCTGTTCTGTTAATCGAGTTATTCATAAGCACTTTTATTCAGCTGTATTCTCATTGCTGCGCGCTAAATCTCGTTCAGCCGGCGACTCAAGCTGTAGCCTCTGAGCTTGGATCACAACTTGCGTGCGGTTAGTGACACCCAATTTACGGAAAATAGCTGTCATATGCGCTTTGACAGTCGCTTCTGAGATATTTAAATCATACGCGATTTGTTTATTGAGCCAACCCTCAGTTAAATAATATAAAACCTTATATTGCTGATTGGTCAGTTGCGCGACTTTCTCGGCTAAATCTAAGTCCGCATTGTGATTTTGATTCGGTTTCAATAGATGTTTATATTTTTCGGGTAACCAAATTTCGCCAGCCATCACTGCATTAAGCGCTTTGCCAATTTCAACCGGATGTGCAGACTTCGGCACAAAAGCAGAAGCACCGAACGACATCACTCGGCGGATCACATCGGTATCGTCACTGGCAGAAATCACCACGATGGGTAATGTCGGATGATTTTTACGTAATTGGATCAGCCCCAAAAAGCCACAGTTGCCCGGCATATGTAAATCTAACAGCAGCAAATCAGCATCGGGATGTTGTTCTAGGGCTTGGCAAGTCGCATCAAAACAGTCAGTTTCAATGGTTGCTTTGGTAATAAAGGTATTACTGATTGCGTTGATGAGGGCGTTTCTAAAAAGTGGATGATCGTCTGCAACTATAAGTTTCGCCATCTGGATGCTCCCGGTTGTTATTGTCAGTCGGGTTTTTCCGACATTTTATTGGCTAAGCATAAGCAGGACTTGTGCGGATGTCTACGAAAGAAAGATCATAAGCTGGTCAACAGCTTATGATCTTGGGTTGTTTATTATTTATTCATGCGATGATTGATCAGATGTTCAACCACTGATGGATCAGCCAAAGTTGAAATGTCTCCTAAAGAATCATGCTCGTTGGCTGCAATTTTACGTAAAATGCGCCGCATGATTTTGCCAGAGCGTGTTTTTGGTAACCCAGGAGCCCATTGGATGAGATCAGGTGATGCTATTGGCGAAATTTCTCGACGAACCCAATCTCTAACCGCTTTAGTCAGTTCATCACTCGGTTCTACACCCACGCGAGGCGCGATAAATACATAAATACCTTGGCCTTTCAAATCATGCGGATAACCGACGACAGCCGCTTCAGCAATTGCTTCATGCGCTACTAAACAGCTTTCTATTTCAGCGGTGCCTAAGCGATGGCCTGAGACGTTTAAAACATCATCAACGCGACCTGTTAACCAGTAATATCCATCCTCGTCCCGTTTGGCGCCGTCACCTGTGAAATACATCCCTTTATAAGTGGAGAAGTATGTTTGCTCGAAACGGTCGTGATCGCCATAGACTGAACGCATTTGGCCAGGCCAGCTATCAAGTAGCACTAAGTTGCCTTCGCAGGTGCCCTCAAGCAAGTTGCCCTCATTATCAACAATGGCGGGTTGCACCCCAAAAAATGGGCGGGTTGCTGAGCCTGGTTTTAGATCGGTCGCACCAGGGAGTGGGGTAATCAAAATCCCCCCTGTTTCGGTTTGCCACCAAGTATCGACAATCGGGCAGTTATTCTTACCGACTTGTTGATGATACCAATGCCACGCTTCTGGGTTAATTGGCTCGCCTACACTGCCCAACACTTTCAGTGATGATAAAGCAGCCCCGTCAACGGGCGCTGTGCCATGCGCCATTAATGCGCGGATAGCGGTCGGTGCAGTGTATAAAATATTCACTTGGTATTTATCAACAATTTGTGCGATCCGTTTAACACTCGGATAAGTGGGGACCCCTTCAAACATGACGCTGGTTGCGCCATTGGCTAGCGGGCCATAAACAATGTATGTATGACCTGTCACCCAACCGACATCGGCAGCACACCAATACACATCTCCTGGATGGTAATCAAAGACAAACTGATGAGTCATCGATGCCCAAACCATATAACCACCAGTGGTATGGAGGACGCCTTTCGGTTTACCGGTTGAGCCTGAGGTATAAAGTATAAATAGCGGATCCTCAGCATTCATTGCCGTTGGTTCACAGGTTTTTGGCTGACGTGCTAATAGCTCGTGATACCAAACATCACGGCCTGCATGCTCATCAATATTCTGGCCAACATGTTTCACAACAATGACATGTTTCACTGGGTTTGCTTTACCCAAATGGGCAATTGCTTGGTCGGTATTGTCTTTTAATGCAGTCATGCGAGCACCACGCAATGCTTGATCTGCGGTGATCACTAATTTTGAATCACAATCGACAATTCGGCTGCCTAAAGCATCCGGAGAGAAGCCTGCGAAAACGACAGAGTGGATGGCGCCGATGCGTGCACAAGCCAAAAGGGCGACGGCGGCTTCTGGGATCATCGGCAAATAAATTGTGACCCGATCACCTTTACCTATGCCGAGTTCTTTCATGCCGTTGGCGAGTTGGCAGACTTCTTCGTAGAGTGCTTGATAAGTGACCGCTTTTTGCGTTCCTGGTTCATCGCCTTCCCAATAATAAGCAACTTGGTCTGCTTTTTCTGGGAGATGACGGTCGAGACAGTTATAACTCGCGTTTAAAGTACCATCGCTGAACCAGTTAACATGGACATTCCCTAATTCAAAGCTAGTGTCCTTTACTTTGGTAAAAGGTGTAAACCAGCTTAAGCGTTTGCCATGTTCAGCCCAGAATTTTTCTGGCTCTGAAACTGACTGCTGATACATTGCCAAATATGCTTCATTTGAGAGCCAGGTTCTCGCCTTGGCGGAGGCCGGCACTGGATAAATCGCTTGTTGCTGAGTCATAAATCGTCTTCCCCGTTGGTGTGAAATGCACACTATGTTCTTTCTTCCATTTCTACCTAACTGCGTCGAAATCGCAAATTAGACATTAGTCTAGACCTTGGTCGAGCTTCGACTAAAGGCTAATTGAGACCCTGACGATGTTGTACCACATTCTATCTGGCAAATAACTCATACAACTCATACAACGATAATCGACAAGGTGAACGGAGCAACTCTATGCAACAAGTTAAATCAGGTTTTACCAAACTCTCGGTGATAGCACTGGCAGTATTGTTTTCACAAGCAGCAAATGCTGGCTTCAAAATGGGCGATAACACTGAAATTGGTTTTGGTGGCTACGTCAAACTCGATGCTATGTGGACAGATACTTCAGATGGGCAGATTGCTACCGGCATCGGTCGAGATTTTTACGTTCCATCGCTAACCCCGGTAGGAGGCCTCAGCGAAGCAGCGACTTGGGACATGCACGCAAGGCAATCTCGTTTTTTCTTTACCAGCGACACCATGCTGGAAAATGGTAAGAAAATATCGGGGCGTTTTGAATTTGACATGATGGCGACCACTATTGGTGATCAGCGGATCAGCAACGGTTTTGCGCCAGAAATTCGCCATGCTTTTATTACTTATGATGGCTGGACCTTAGGTCAAACCTGGTCGACCTTCATGGATGTCAATGCGTTACCGGATAGTCTAGATTTCGTTGGTACAACGGACGGCACTATATTCGTACGACAAGCTCAGGTTCGTTACACCAATGGCGGATTCCAATTTTCGGTGGAAAACCCAGAAACGACAGTAACACCATTCAATGGTGGAACCCGCTTGGTGACTGACGACAACTCATTACCCGATGTTGTTGCTCGCTATAACCATACCGCGGATTGGGGCGGTATTACAGTGTCCGGTTTAGTTAGACAGTTAGCATATGGTAATGGTGTGATTGATGAATCCACCAATGGCTATGGCTTATCACTCAGCGGAAAGTACAACATTTCAAAAACAGATGATATTCGCTTTGTTATTAATACAGGGAAAGGTTTAGGCCGCTATATGAGTTTGAACACTTCGAATGATGCAGTCCTGACCAGCACCAACCAACTTGAAGCGATTAAGAGTACAGGGTATACCTTATCTTACAAGCATGCTTGGAACGATAAGCTGCGTTCAAGTGTGTTTTATTCAGCACAGAAAATCGATAACCCTGTTCAATACACAGGCACAGCCCAAACTGAGTCAACTTCAAGTTTAAGTGCTAACTTGATTTATCAGGTTGCGAGCAAAATTTCCGTGGGTGTTGAAGTTCGTCATGCGAATCGAGTATTGGAGTCAGATCTCGAAGGTGATTTGAACCGGATTCAATTTTCGGCAAAATATGATTTCTAATCGCTCAAATCGTTTGGATTGAAGATCGCACATTGTGATCGGTGCAATGAGCAGCTCCGTAAAAGCACACATGACAAATCTTGTGTGCTTTTATTTATGTCGAATTTTGCTCAGCTTCTGCATAACTATCATCAAATCGATAAACTGACTATTCATGCAGTTGACATGTGTGTCTATTTAGCGGAAATCGAATGTGGTCAATCTAAATTTTATTTGAAAAATGACGCAGGGAAGATTATCCGCTTCAATAGCCGCAGTGAAATTATGGAAGTATTGTCTGATTTTAAAGTCATAGAGGCTTGGTTACTGCATCGCTCGGCTTATGATGAGATGATTGGAGGGCCTGAAAAGGTATCCAATGAACTATTAATCCGCCTTTTTTAAGCCGTTAGGGTACAAAAAAGCTGGTTTTGTCTATAAAACCAGCGGTTGATTCATTTCTTGTAAATTCCTGCTTGCACGTCTTTAAAAACTCCCTATAATGCGCGCCATGCCGACGGGGTGAAGCGAAAGCGAAACGCCGGGTGAGTTTGAAGAAAGTGAAAATAGTCGATAAAAAGACGCTTGACACGAGATAAAA
>JACCDH010550854.1_pt1 | contig 14273 bp, 10 predicted proteins | sample 7442481 | NCBI WGS metagenome assembly JACCDH01 (sample SAMN15323433, study PRJNA562643) | freshwater metagenome | isolation source: river surface water | place: USA:Blue River Watershed | collected 2017-08-15
AGGCAGGATGCTATAAAGCGAGTAGGAAATCAGTGACTGAATACCGCGAGTGCCACGCTCAATGTCTCGACTCACTCCACCAGTTTGACGTGCCAAATGAAAACTCAGCGCCAGAGCATGTAGATGCTCAAATACTTGTAGAGCCACTTTACGAACTGCATTTTGCGTCACTCTGGCAAAAAGAGACTCACGCAATTCCGTAAATAAAGAAGCTGAAATTCTAAGTAGGCCATACGCCAAAATTAAACCTGCGGGCACTACTAGCAGTGCTTGAGGAGAGTCCGCTCTAATATTTAATGCGTCTATTAAACGCTTCATTAATATTGGAATGCCAAGATTGGCAACTTTGGCGGCAACTAAACAGGTGAGCGCAACGGCAACCCTAAATTTATATTCCAGAAGATAGGGCAGTAAATCTTGAATGACCCGCCAGTCGCTTCCCCTTGAAGGTTTGGTATTTGCGGTCGAATCTTGGTGCCCAGATAAATGTCTCATTGATCTATCTTAGTGAGTTCCTGCTTTAGGTGCACCGAAGAGTTGCAAAATGGCATCTCGATTACTTGGTGAAAAACAGATATGCGCAGCCTTTTCATACGGCAGCCATTGATAAGCTACATGCTCTCTTGGAGCCAAGGTCACTGCAGTGCCATCAGGAACTTGTAAAGAAAACCAGTGTTCGGTATTGCTAGTAACACCAGGAGCATAACGATAGCGCCATTGTGAATAGATCTCATACTCAATCTGATGGTGCATATTTTGCAATGCCCCAGAAGGCAGGGATTGAACATCAATACCAGTCTCCTCGAGCACCTCCCGAGCTGCCGCCAAGGATAAATCCTCATCAGGAGCATCGAGACTACCAGTAACCGATTGCCAAAAATTGGCTTTATCGGTCCGCTCAATTAGCAAGACCTCCCCATTCGATTGATAGATCACTACTAAAACCGAAATAGGGATTTTCAAGATACTGTGAATGCTTTCTGATTAAGCAGTTGGTGCAGCTTGACGCAAGCGAATGTGCAACTCCCGTAACTGACGCTCGTCAACAGGACTAGGAGCCTGCGTTAACAAACATTGAGCGCGTTGGGTTTTAGGGAAAGCAATCACATCTCGAATAGAATCTGCACCAGTCATCATCGTCACGATACGATCCAAACCAAAAGCAATACCGCCATGGGGAGGGGCGCCATACTGTAAGGCATCTAATAAGAAGCCAAACTTAGCTTGTGCTTCCTCAGCGCCAATCTTTAAGGCGCGGAACACTTGACTTTGAACTGCCTCTTGATGAATGCGCACAGAACCACCACCAATTTCACTGCCATTGAGCACCATGTCATATGCTTTGGCCAAACACTTACCAGGATCTGACTCTAGATACTGCATATGCTCATCTTTAGGACTCGTAAATGGATGATGGCAAGCAACCCAACGGGCTTCACCTTCATCGTAATCAAACATAGGGAAATCAACTACCCATAGCGGCTTCCAGCCCTCAGTGGAGAGGCCATGCTCTTTACCCCAAGCAGAATGGCCAATCTTCAGACGTAAATTACCGATAGCATCGTTAACGACTTTTTCCTTATCGGCACCGAAGAAAATAATGTCGCCATCTTTTGCGCCTGTGCGCTTCAAGATACCTTCAATGGCAGCATCATGTAAGTTCTTCACGATGGGTGACTGCAAACCATTGCGACCTTCAGCTACTGAGTTGACTTTGATCCATGCTAGACCTTTGGCGCCATAAATACTGACAAATTGAGTGTAGTCATCGATTTCACTACGACTGATCTCAGCACCACCAGGAACGCATAAGCCAACCACGCGACCGCCCTCTTGATTGGCGGCGCCAGAAAAGACTTTGAAATCCACATCCTTCATTAAGTCTGTGAGTTCAGTAAATTCAAAGTTCACACGTAAATCGGGTTTATCAGAACCAAAACGTGCCATACCCTCAGAGTAAGGCATGGTTGGAAATGGATTCGGTAACTCCACATTCATCGTGACTTTGAAGATATGACGAATCATGTTCTCAAATAGCTCACGAATTTCTAACTCATCTAGGAACGCTGTTTCACAATCGATCTGAGTAAATTCAGGCTGGCGATCAGCGCGCAAATCTTCATCTCGGAAACACTTCGTAATTTGGTAGTAACGATCAAAGCCAGCTACCATCAATAACTGCTTAAATAACTGAGGAGACTGTGGCAAAGCAAAAAATTGGCCATCATGCACACGGGATGGCACTAAGTAATCGCGCGCACCTTCAGGCGTGCTCTTCGTTAACATCGGCGTTTCAATATCAATAAAGCCCGCAGCATCTAAGTAACGACGGCACTCCATTGCGACGTTGTATCGCAAACGCAAATTCTTTTGCATCTGCGGACGACGCAAATCTAATACACGATGCGTTAAGCGAGTCGTCTCAGAGAGATTCTCATCTTCTAACTGGAATGGAGGCGTAATAGAGGCATTCAAAATCACCAAGCTATGACAGAGCACTTCTACTTTGCCACTCACTAAATCAGCATTTTCAGTGCCAGCAGGACGCCCACGAACCAAGCCTTTGATCTGAATACAGTACTCATTGCGAACCTGCTCAGCTAAGGAAAACATCTCTGGTCGATCAGGATCACAGACAACCTGAACAAAACCTTGATGATCACGTAAATCAATAAAAATTACACCACCATGATCACGGCGCCGATTGACCCAACCAGCAAGGGTGACTTCTTTACCAATAAGTGATTCAGTTACCTGACCGCAGGTATGACTTCGCATCGACATGACAATTTCCTATAAATCAAAAATGATGTGGTGACTTCGTTGTAGTCAAACCACTTGAACTGGTGGGAGGAACTGATCCCATGGACACAATGTGCTTTAACGCTTCCTCAACACTCATTTCTAATTCAATTGTGTTGGCGCGTGGCACGATCATAAAAAATCCCGATGTAGGGTTTGGTGTAGTGGGTAAAAATACATTCACGTAGTCTTCACCTAACTTTGCAGCAACCTCTTTTGCTGGCATACCCGTCTGAAATGCAATGGCCCAAGATTCAGCATGGGGATAGCGAATCAATAAAGCTTTGCTAAATGCCTGACCACTACCCGAAAATAAAGTGGAAGAAACTTGTTGAACGCTAGAATAAATTGAGCGAACAATGGGAATACGGTTCATGAGCTGGTGCCATATCTTCATCCACCATTGCCCTGCAAAACTAATCGCCACAACACCTGTCAGCATAATTACTGACACCACAATCAAAATACCGACCCCGGGGAGTTCACGGAAATGCCGTAAATCTCCAGCAAACTGATTCGGGAAAATAGTAATCAGTGCTTGCATAACAGAGCCAAAAACACTGTCGAGCAAACCCAAGCCCCCTGCAATCACCCAAATAGTGATTGACATTGGCGCCCACACCAAGATGCCTGCAATAAAGTATTTTTTCATGTGCCTATGCTAAAGACCTGCCTAATCTAGCATTTTAGCGGTTTAAGCGGGGACCGGCGACAGACTAGCGCCAGCCAAGGCCAATAATCAAAATTCCAAGCAAAAAACCGCCCGCAAAGAGAAGAGTGCCTACCAATAGACGGTGCGTTCGCCTTTCTTGCTGCAAAAGGCTCTTGAGGACCTCCAATTCGAGATTTTGTTCCTTTTGAGTGCCCCGGTCGCGAGCCAAGCTTTCGGCTACCAAGCGCGGTAAAGTCGGCAAAATTTGTGCCCAAGCAGGCGCCTCAGCCTTCATTCCCTCTACCAAAGCGCGCCAACCAAGCTGTTGACTGAGCCATTTCTCCAAAATAGGCTTAGCGGTTTTCCAGAGATCTAAGTCTGGATCGAGCTGCCGAGCAAGCCCTTCAACATTTAACAAGGTCTTTTGGAGGAGGGTTAATTGGGGCTGAATTTCCACCTTAAAGCGCCGAGAGGTTTGGAATAGGCGCATCAAGACGATGCCCAAGGAAATCTCTTTGAGTGGGCGATCAAAATAGGGCTCACAAACTGATCGCACTGCACCCTCAAGTTCCTCAACCCGAGTATCTGCCGGGACCCAACCCGATTCAATATGCAATTCAGCTACCCGGCGGTAGTCGCGATTGAAAAATGCCAGGAAATTGAGGGCTAGATAACTTTTATCGGATTGGCTAAGCGCCCCAACGATGCCAAAATCCAAAGAAATGAAGCGGCCAAATGTTTGGGGCTCCAAGCTAATCATGATGTTCCCGGGATGCATATCTGCATGAAAGAAACCATACTGAAACACCTGCGTAAAGAAGATCTCTACGCCATCGGCAGCCAACTTTTTAAAATCAATGCCTGCGGCCTGCAGATCTGCAGTTCGCCCAATAGAGATGCCATGCATTCTTTCCATCACAATGACATTGGTATGACACAGATCCCAATACATCTCGGGAATCATCAACTTTGTAGAGTCAACAAAATAGCGCCTTAATTGACTGGCATTTGCCGCCTCTCGCATTAAATCTAACTCGTCATGCAAATGCGTATCAAATTCTGCAACGTTCTCACGCGGTTTTAAGCGTCTGCCATCTTCAGAACTCTTCTCGATAATTTTTGCCAAGTCATATAACAAAGCAAGGTCACCATCGATCACTGGCAAGATACCGGGACGCAGTACCTTGACTGCAACAGCGCGCCCCTCCCACTCTGGGTGCTTATCAGTTCCCCGCAATAAACCAAAGTGCACTTGCGCCACAGAGGCACTAGCTACTGGCGTTGCATCAAAACTGATAAATACTTTCTCAATGGATTGACCAAGCGCTACTTCAATTAAACGGCAAGATTCTTCATTAGAAAAAGGTGGGACTTGGTCTTGCAACTTTGCCAATTCATTAGCAATATCTTCTGGCAATAAGTCACGACGCGTAGAGAGCACCTGCCCAAACTTAACAAAGATGGGGCCAAGCGCTTCTAGAGTCAAACGGATACGCTCACCCCGCGGCAAATCTTGACCAGGGGATATCCAACAAAGAATCGTTACCAAACCTTTTTTAATGCCGGGCTTCAGAATGTCGCGCAGTAATGGCAACATGCCATACCGCCATGCCGTAAAAAAGATAAATGAAAGACGGGCAAGTCGACGCACGATGAATTAACCTTTTTTTTCTAGTAGTTGAATGCGTTTCTCAATACGATCTACTGCTTCACGCAATTCATTTAATTCATGTTTGTGAATCATAAAATCCCGCATATTTAATAATACTTTTCTTTCTTCGCTGACATACTCAACTGCGTTTTCAAGGAGATCGGAAATTGCTAAACGCCCTGCAGAAAGCAATTGCTTGCCTTGGCGCACAGCAAAACTAGCAGGTGCATCTCCCACAAAACAAGCAAGGTCCTCTTCGTACTCCCAACGCAATTGACCAGCTAAGCGACCAATCAGTTGTGCCAAATCAGCATCGCCAGTAATTTTGACGGACTTGATTGCCTGCTCCTTGAGGTTGCCAGCTTGGGTCAATAAGGCACTTAATGCACTTGCAGAAATATGTAACTCAAGGGAGGTTTGCTCAAACTCCGTCAAGGGGCTTAACAAACCATCGGGATTGATCTCAATACAGAGGTTGCCAAATGGCAATTGAAGCAAGATCGTCTTACCCGCATGACCTGCTAACTCAAGCTTTGCCCAGGGCTCAGACTTGAGGACATGATTAATGGCTTGACAGGCGGCAGCGGCTGCAAAATGGTGGGTAGACTGCGAAACAACGTTCATAAGTGTAAAAAACCCGCACAAGTGCGGGCTTTCAATGGAAAGTACCTTAAGCTTAAACCAACTGCTGGATACCCGCTAGTACCCAACCACCTGGCCCAGATACTGGCTTACTTAAATTCCAAATTTCCGAGAAATTATTGGCATGAGCGCCTGATTGCTCACGGATCATGCCGCTGAACTGTACGCTGCAATAGTAAGTGTTGTCCGCAGTCTCGATTCCCAGTAGCTGGGCATTGAGGGTAACAACGTCTGTTTCATTTGCGCTATCAGCACGACCAGCGAGGTCTTGCTCAATGGTATTGAACATCTCAGGAGTCGTGAATTCACGCAAAGCCGCCATATCACCCTGGTCCCAAGCCTTTTGTAGGCTAACGAAGTACTGTTTGGCATTATCCAAAAATGCGTATTCATCAAATCCTGGGGGTAAAGTGGATTCGAACGCAGCAGGTTCTGCTGCAATTCCACCAAATGCATTGGATGCTGGAGTAAAAGCAGGTTCCTGTCTTTGGTTGTGATCTATGCTACTACGTTGCATTCCAGTTTGAGCCATTGGATTCGCTTTTCCGGCACCAGACAAAGCAGGCAACATTCTTCTCATGACAAACATAATGGCAAAGCCAACCAAAAGCGCGATTAGCAAACCAGTCACCATGGAGGCAGCACCTTCACCTAAACCAAAATGGGACAAAAGATAACCAATACCTAAACCAGCGGCAAGGCCGCCTAAGATGCCGCCCATTCCACCAAAACGACTTGGAGCGGCTGCCGGTGGTTTAGCTGCGGCTGCAGGCGCTGCTTGCGCAGGGGTAGCTTGCTGTGCAGGTTTTTGAACAGGGGCTGCTTGCTTTTGCATTGGGGCACTTGGCGCCTTACCAATACTTTTGCCGCCGCCAAGGCGTGCAGCATCGGCATGGCCAATGGAAGCAAATATCAAACTCGCACTAACGAGTACCGCTTTGAAAAAATGCTTATTCATCTATTTATCTCCTATAAAACAGCTAAATTCTGGACTACTAATCAGTCAGATTACTAGTATTTAATACCAATATGTAAGGCAACGATACCCCCAGTCATTCTATGGGTTTGAACCTCATCGAAACCCACTCCCAGCATCATTTCCTTGAGGGTCTGAGCATCTGGGTGCATCCGAATAGACTCGGCTAAATAACGGTAGCTATCGGAGTCTTGAGCAATCTTCTCTCCCAACCAAGGTAATACCTTAAATGAATAAGCATCGTAAACCGGCTGCAAAAAAGCATCCGGTTTTGAAAATTCCAATACCAAGACCCGGCCGCCAGCTTTAATCACACGCAGCATTTCACCCAAAGCAACTTCCTTGTGGGTCATATTCCGCAAACCAAAAGCTACGGTAACGACATCAAAATGATTGCTTGGAAAGGGAATCTGCTCGGCATCAAATTGCACGCAAGGCAAGGTCAATCCTTGATCTAACAAACGATCTCGCCCAACGCCAAGCATGGAAGCATTGATATCACTTAGCCAAACCTGAGCCTCAGGATTGCGGCCCCAATCAGCTGCTCGTGCGAAAGCCGCGGCTAAATCCCCCGTACCACCAGCAATATCCAATACCTTTTGACCAGGACGCACATTGGCGCGTGCAATAGTTACTTTCTTCCACAAACGATGTAAACCAAACGACATGAAGTCATTCATCACATCATATTTACTCGCTACAGAGTGGAATACCTCCGCTACCTTGCCTGCTTTTTCAGCCTCATCAACACTTTGATATCCAAAATGGGTCTTACTCATATCTTCTTTGCCTTACGCGATTTTGCTTAATGCGAGCTGCAAGATTTGCCGCCAGCAACATTCATAGGGGCATCGCGATCTAAACCAGCAGCGGCTAATTTATCTAAATGCTCTTTCCATAATTGCTCATGGTTTTCACATAGGAACAGTAAGTAATCCCATGAATACAAACCAGAATCATGACCATCTGAAAAAGAGGGTTTGATGGCGTAATGTCCAACGGGTTCAATATTGGCAATCAGAACTTCCCGCTTACCCGTTTGCAAGGTTTCCTGACCAGGGCCATGACCCTGAACTTCAGCTGATGGAGAAACTACTCTTAAAAACTCAAATGGTAATCGGTATGTTTTGCCATTCTCATAGCCCAACTCCAGCACCTTCGATTGTTGATGTACCACTACGTTTATAGGAATCATTAAACCAATACCCTTTCAATACCACCCTGATTGGCTTTTGCAACATAGTCTTGCATCCAATCCTTACCCAGTAATTTTTGAGCCATCTCAACAACGATGTAATCGGCTGTTGTATCACTATCAGCATCAAAACGCGTTAAGCCCTGCAGGCAAGATGGGCAACTGGTGAGCACTTTAACATCGCCCGTAAAGTCACCCTTGCGCAAATCATTAGCTGCTTTTTCCATCTCGATTTGTTTACGAAAACGCACTTGCGTAGAAATATCAGGACGACTAACCGCTAGCGTTCCAGACTCGCCACAGCAACGATCATTCTTCAAAATTGCTTTGCCATCTTCTTGGGAAATAAGTTCATTCACCGTCTTCATGGGATCTTGCAACTTCATTGGAGAGTGACAAGGATCGTGATACATATATTTCACACCCGTGACATTGGTGAGCTTCACACCTTTCTCTAACAAATATTCGTGAATATCAATAATCCGACATCCTGGGAAAATCTGCTCAAACTGATAGCCTGCCAATTGGTCATAACAGGTTCCGCAAGATACAACGACCGTTTTGATATCCAAGTAATTCAGCGTATTGGCAACGCGATGAAACAGCACGCGATTGTCGGTAATCATCTTCTCGGCTTTATCAAAGTCACCGTTGCCACGCTGTGGATAACCGCAGCAGAGATAACCCGGTGGCAATACGGTCTGCACACCTACATTCCACAACATGGCTTGAGTTGCTAATCCCACCTGGGAGAACAAGCGCTCTGAACCACAACCAGGAAAATAAAAAACTGCTTCCGTATCAGCAGAAGTAGTTTTAGGATCACGAATAATCGGTACGTAATTGGCATCCTCAATATCAAGCAAGGCACGAGCAGTTTTCTTAGGCAAATTACCGGGCATCTTCTTATTAACAAAGAAAATCACCTGCTCTTTCAAATTTGGCTTAGTCACTGTCGCAGGTGGATGCGCAGTTTGCTTACGCGCCAATTTACGAAATACATCATTACCCAAGCGCTGTAGCTTATAACCCCAACCAATCATGGACTTACGAACCAGCTTGATGGTGTCTGGATCAGTCGCATTTAAGAAGAGCATAGATGCCGCTGTGCCAGGATTAAAACGTTGTTGCCCCATTTTGCGCAATAAATTACGCATATTCATGGAGACATCACCAAAATCAATTTTGACTGGGCATGGTGTTAAACACTTGTGACAAACCGTGCAATGGGCTGCAACATCATCAAACATTTCCCAATGACGAATTGATACGCCACGACGCGTCTGCTCTTCGTATAAAAAAGCCTCGATTAACAATGAGGTTGCCAAAATCTTGTCACGCGGGCTATACAGCAAATTAGCGCGCGGTACATGAGTAGAGCAAACAGGTTTGCACTTGCCGCAACGCAAGCAATCTTTCACGCTGTCAGCTATCGCACCAATATCACTTTGTTGCATGATGAGCGATTCATGGCCCATCAAACCAAAGCTCGGTGTATAGGCCATGCTCAGATCAGCATGTGGCATTAACTTACCCTTATTAAACCGACCCTCTGGATCTACGCGCTTTTTGTATGCACGGAAATCTCTCAACTCATCTTCGGTTAAATACTCTAACTTAGTGATGCCAATGCCATGCTCACCTGAAATCACACCATCTAAGGAGCGTGCTAATTTCATAATGCGATCGACTGCGCGATGCGCATCTTGCAACATCTCATAGTCATCTGAGTTCACAGGAATGTTCGTGTGAACGTTGCCATCACCCGCATGCATATGCAATGCAACAAAAACGCGTTTACGGAGAATATTTTTATGGATAGCCTCTAATTCATTGAGAATGGGCTCAAATGCCAAGCCACCAAAAATAATCCGCAGTTCAGCGCGAACCTCTGTCTTCCATGAAGCTCGCAAACTGTAATCTTGTAGTCGTGGGAAGTGGGTATCCATATTAGCCAACCACTCTGCCCAACGTGCTCGCACCTGCCCAAGAAGATCTAGGGCTTGATGTACACGATCACCCAAGATTTCAGTAGTTGGGATGTCGTAATCTTCATCGCCTTTACCCAAAGGGAGTGAACTCTTCTTTAGGAAACTCTCAAGGCCATCTAATACCTGCAATTTATTTTTCAAAGAGAGTTCGATATTGATACGCTCAATACCCTCGGTGTACTCACCCATGCGAGGCAATGGAATGACCACATCCTCATTAATCTTGAAGGCATTGGTATGTCTTGCTATTGCTGCAGTTCGGGCACGATCTAACCAAAACTTCTTACGCGCCTCAGCACTCACCGCAACAAAACCCTCGCCAACACGGTTGTTGGCCATTCGCACGACTTCACTCGTTGCCGCAGCGACTGCCTCTTCATCATCGCCAGCAATATCACCAATTAAGACCATCTTAGGCAAGCTATTGCGCTTAGACTTTGTGGAATAACCAACCGCCCTTAAGTAGCGATCATCGAGATGCTCTAAGCCAGCCAGAATGGGGCCACCAGCTTTACTCAGACCATCAAGATAAGCCTTAATTTCTACAATACTTGGAATTGCTTCTTGCGCTTGGCCAAAAAACTCTAAACACACTGTACGCATGTATTTAGGCATGCGATGCAAAATCCAAGTTGCGCTAGTAATTAAACCGTCACAACCTTCTTTTTGAACGCCTGGCAAGCCTGATAAAAACTTATCCGTCACATCCTTGCCAAGTCCTTCTTTGCGAAAGCGTTTACCCTCTACTTCAAGAATCTCCGTTTTGAGAATACGCTCACCCGGCTCACTTAAACCATCAGACCAAGTTAAAGCAAAGCGCACCTTTTCAACTACATGAATTTTTCCAAGGTTGTGGTCTAAGCGCACAACATCTAACCAATTACCTTCTGGGTCAACCATGCGCCAGCTAGCTAAGTTGTCTAGTGCGGTCCCCCATAGAACCGCCTTCTTACCACCGGCGTTCATGGCAATATTCCCACCAATACAACTTGCATCTGCCGAGGTTGGATCGACTGCAAACACAAGGCCAGCATGCTCTGCAGCGTCTGACACCCTACGCGTCACAACACCTGCACCAGTAAAGATAGTAGAGACTTCGTGATCTACGCCCGGCAATTTTTTACTCTTGACGCCATCAATATCTTGTAGCTTTTCCGTATTGATGACAGCCGACATGGCATAGAGTGGAATCGCGCCACCGGTATAGCCAGTGCCACCTCCACGAGGGATAATCGTAAGACCTAAATCAATGCAAGCCTTTACCAAGCCCGGAATCTCAGATTCATAGTCAGGCTTCAAAACAACGAGCGGAAACTCAACGCGCCAGTCTGTTGCATCGGTCACATGCGCTGCACGAGAAACACCATCAAAGCAAATATTGTCAGCAGCGGTATGTCGGCCAAGAGATTTGACCGCGCGTTTGCGAATCTCTGCAACCTCTTTAAATCCTTGTTCAAAACTTTCAACGGCATGATGGGCTGCATTTAGCAAAACTTGAACTTGCTCAGCAGATTCACCATTAGCGCGTTTTTTCACTTCGCCAAGACGATGCCACAGAGCGTCAATCAATAACTGTCGACGATTAGCGTTATCGAGTAAGTCATCCTGCAAAAAAGGGTTTCGCTGTACCACCCAAATATCACCCAGCACCTCAAACAGCATCCGTGCTGAACGACCCGTACGACGAACCCCACGTAAATCGTTTAAAACACGCCATGATTCCTCACCTAAAAGGCGAATCACAATTTCACGATCGGAAAATGAGGTGTAGTTGTAAGGAATCTCACGAAGACGGGGTGAGCCCGCTTGCGCATCCTGCAACAGATTCAATGCTATTGGTGCGTTCATAGCGTCATATTTGGTAAATAAGCATTTTAATTGAGTGGTCTTGATATTGGCAGGAATCGAGGAAACTTGTTCACCAGCAGGATAAAACCTTGCAAAACTAAGGGCTTAGAGCCCATTCATGGTACGCTCATTGGATGGCAACGAACTATTTAAAGAAAATTTTATCGGCCCGAGTCTACGATGTGGCCAGGGAAACAGAGCTACAACTAGCCCCCGAACTCACAAAACGCTTAGGTAACCAAGTTTTACTCAAAAGAGAAGATAACCAGCCGGTTTTCTCCTTCAAACTGCGTGGCGCCTATAACAAGATGGCTCATTTGCCCCCCGAAGCCCTCAAACGGGGGGTTATTGCCGCTTCCGCTGGCAACCATGCCCAAGGCGTAGCCCTGGCAGCGGCAAAAATGAAGTGCAAAGCCGTCATTGTGATGCCGCTAACCACGCCTAGCCTCAAAATCGATGCCGTTAAGGCACGGGGCGGTTCTTGGGTGAAGGTCATCCTCCACGGAGAGTCCTATAGCGATGCTTTTAAACATGCCGAGCTTTTGGAGAAAAAGCAGGGTTTGACCTTCGTCCATCCATTTGATGACCCAGATGTCATCGCTGGCCAAGGCACGATTGCACTAGAAATCTTTCAGCAATATCAAGAACCCATTGATGCCATTTTTGTTGCCATCGGTGGAGGCGGCCTCATTTCAGGGATTGGGGAATACGTCAAAGCAGTAAGTCCCAAGACAAAGGTGATTGGAGTGCAGTCGGTAGATTCAGATGCAATGAGAAGGTCCCTTGAAGCGAATAAGCGTATTGAAATGAAGGATGTAGGCCTCTTTTCTGATGGCACGGCTGTCAAGCTCGTTGGTAAAGAAACCTTCCGCATTTGCAAACGCGTGGTGGATGACATCATCACTGTAGATACCGATGAAATCTGCGCAGCCATTAACGATGTCTTTACCGACACTCGAAGTATCTTAGAGCCTGCTGGTGCCCTGGCTATTGCGGGTATGAAGAAGTACGTTGCAAAACATCGTCTTCAAAAGAAAACTTTAGTGGCCGTTGCCTGTGGTGCCAACATGAATTTCAGTCGCCTCAGATTTGTTGCAGAGCGCGCTGACGTCGGTGAATTTCGTGAAGCTGTTTTTGCAATCACCATCCCTGAAGAACGCGGTTCCTTCAAGCGCTTCTGTGAATTATTGGGCACCCGGAACGTGACTGAATTTAATTACCGCATTTCAGATCAGAATGAAGCCCATATTTTTGTTGGCATTAGTACGCAAAAGGCCGCGGACAGACAGGCGTTTGTTAAGCACTACCGTAAAGCAAAATTTGCCATTCTCGATCTTACGCATGATGAGCTAGCGAAGTCTCACTTAAGGCACATGGTGGGCGGTCGTTCAGCACTTGCCAAGGATGAATTGCTCTATCGCTTTGAATTTCCAGAGCGTCCAGGTGCTCTCATGAAATTCCTGACCAGCATGGCGCCCAACTGGAATATCAGCCTCTTCCATTACCGCAATCATGGTGCTGACTATGGCCGCATTCTGCTTGGTATCCAGGTACCTAAGAATGAGCAGAAGAAATTTCAAAGTTTCTTGGTCTCACTAGGCTATCCACATTGGAATGAAACCGATAACCCAGCTTATCGACTATTCCTCAAATGAGATTTGGTTCATAAATGTCATACACACTCACTGGAAAATTGGTCGTTGCGATTTCATCACGCGCACTATTTGATTTCGAAGAAGAAAATCGCATCTTCGAATCCACCGATGACAGTGCCTATATGAAACTGCAGTTAGAGCGCCTTTCTAAAGCAGCCCAGACTGGCGTGGCTTTTCCACTAGTTAAAAAATTACTGGCATTTAATGAAGAAGGTGAGCAGCGCGTCGAAGTAGTGATCTTGTCACGCAATGATCCAGTAAGCGGCCTGCGTGTTTTCCGCTCCGCCGAACACCATGGTCTTCACTTAGAGCGCGGTGTTTTTACACGTGGGCGTCCACCCTATCACTACCTACGCTCTTTACATGCCAATCTCTTTTTATCTGCCAATGAAGATGATGTTCGCGCCACGATAGATGCAGGATTTCCTGCAGCACGTGTATATCCAGAATCTAGTAAAACTGCTGAATCCCATCCTAATGAAATCCGTATTGCCTTTGACGGAGACGCCGTGCTCTTTTCAGATGAAGCTGAACAAGTATTTCAGAGCGAAGGTTTAGTAGCCTTTGTAGATCATGAGAGCAAGAAAGCGGATATTCCACTACCACCAGGCCCATTTAAGCCGCTACTAGAAGCACTTCACCGCTTGCAACGCACTACCAGTGAAACTGGTATGCGTATTCGTACCGCCCTGGTCACCGCCCGCTCTGCACCGGCGCATGAACGCGCTATTCGTACGCTCATGGCTTGGGGTGTGGATGTTGATGAGGCAATGTTCTTGGGCGGACTTTCTAAAAGTGAATTCCTTCGCGAGTTTGAACCAGACTTTTTCTTTGATGATCAAACTGGCCACTGCCAATCTG